>Ga0307509_10011426_pt1 | contig 10748 bp, 1 predicted proteins | sample 10_EM_MG_FD_202245 | JGI IMG/M metagenome (GOLD analysis project Ga0307509, IMG submission 202245) | Populus trichocarpa ectomycorrhiza microbial communities from riparian zone in the Pacific Northwest, United States - 10_EM | ecosystem: Host-associated > Plants > Roots > Unclassified | place... | reverse complement strand
ATATTTCAAAAACATATTTATTTTCATGTTTCCTTCTCCATTTCTTTTGTTTTGGATTTTTTTTTAATTTTAAATTCATTGCTCTCTATAAAACTCAAATCGAAATTTAAAAAGTAGGTTATTTAATGATTAGGATAATATTGAAACCCTTTTCCTCATGTATGCTAAATACACACACATGTTAAAAAACCATCTCAACCCAATAACTTAAACTGTTAGGTGATGTTTTAAGATATAATTTATATTATTCTGACCCACAATACCTCGTGCTTAATTTTTTATCAAATAATTATGGATGGTAAAATTCGAACTCGTGATCGCTTGGTGATCAAGAATCTGATACTATGTTAAAGAACCGTCTCAACCAAATAGATTAAGCTATTAGGTGAGATCCTAGGATATGATTTATATTATTCTCTAACAAAAACACACACATATATATATTTATATATATATATATAAAAGATGTGAAAATGGATCTGAAAATAATATCATGGGTTTTTTTTTTTTTTTTTTTTGAGGATGTACTCATGGATTGGAAACCAAGATACAGTGGTCAAATCAAATTTATAGGAAACCATTAACAAGTGAATGCATCATATTTTACGTGTAATACTGACATGAATATATGAGAAAACAATGGAATCTTTCTATTACTTAAAGACTGACAATAGCTTGATGGAGAGAGAGAGACAGACTTTCATTTTTAAATCTAAAATATCCTAGAAATGATGTGAGAGTGATATCGATCATGCATGGAAGAATCTTTCTATGAAGTATTTTATTTATTTATTTATTTATTTGATGAGTAAACTATGAGACATTAGCCTGCCCAATTAATATATATAATGCCTCTTGAAGCATATATATTGTGGAGCACCGTGAGCTGCTACAGTATGTCTGCTGGAAAGGTGAAGGGTCCCTTCTTGGTCAAGCTATTTGGAACCATTATTTAGGTGCAATTTGTTTCACATTAATTTTTTAGAAATTATTTTTTAAGTTTTTCTTATTTATTATTAGAAAAGTTGATCAACTTAAAATACTTTTTAATTAAAAAAAATTGATTTAGTTTTCAGAAAAATAATATTTTTTTTATTTTGAGTGAAAAACACTTTTTATAAGTTGTGAAAAAATAAAAATAATCTTTTTATTTATTGATTATATCAAATTTGATCCTTAATATTTTTATTGTTATATATTTTTTTTTGAATTTCATTTCTTAGAATTTGAAGTAATTTGATTTTTATATCAACATTGGTACTTATTATTTTGATTATTATTTGTTTTTCTCTTATAATTTTTTTAATTAAATTTTTTAACTATTAGATTTGACCCATGTTCTTTTAATTGTATTTATTTTTATTTAAAACAATTGATGAAATTATAATTTTTTTTAATTTCATTATCTTTTAACTTTTTTATATGTCAGATTTGATCTTTATTATTTTCATTGTTATTTATTTTATTTGAAATAATTTATAAAATTAAATATTTTTTTTAATTTTATTCTCCTTCAACTTTTTTATAAGTTAGATTTGATACTTATTTTTTTTAATAAATTGAAGAAAAAAATTAAAAACTTATTTTTCAATTTATTTTTCATAGTATAATCAAATACTAGAAAGTGTTTTCCATCTTATTTTATATTACATTATCGAACATTAAGAAATTATTTTCTTTAAAAAATATTATTTTTAAAAAAATATTATTTTCCAACAACCAAATATAGCATTAAATGTTTTAATTAATTTTACAAGATAGGTGATGGTTGGATGTATCTACGTGCCCTGCAAAAATTATTAAAAAGAGAAAGGGAAATGATTAATTACTTTGAACGTTTATGATGGTTAGTAAGTCAATGATTATATTGAGATTGTCCTCCCTGAAAATTTAATAATTACATAGGGATTAAAACAATTTCTAATAATCTCTCAATTAAATTAATTTATCCCCTTCTTCAATTAAAACAATGCCATATCATCTAATAATAAGAAATTAATCTAGTGAAAAAATATAGATTTGTTTTTAACTCTTGCTTGTTCTAAATAGTCCAATTTCATTTTTTTTTTAATTGCTATAATATTTCAACTATATCATTTCTAATTCTTCCCCTACTTGGCCAAAACATTTATCAAGAGGGAGATCAATTTTTTTAATTTAATATCCATTTGACTCTAATAACATATTCAAGCATGAAAAGCCAACATCATCACATAAATTCATTCAATTTAGTCATTCCATAATAATATTCCATAACAAAATTACTCATCAATTCATCAAAATAATTATATCCAAACTTAAAACAAGTTGGCTTACCACCCAAAATCCAAGAAAATGATGGTAAAGGTCTTGAAGACAAGTTTTCCCCTTTTTCCTCCTTTTTCCCTCCCTTCCTCCTCTATTTTTACCAAGAAAATTCTCAAACCCTAGCTTAAAATTCCATTAACTCTCTTAGATCACTTTAATGCCCCCCCCCCCTCCTAGTGTTTATTTTGATGAATTTAGTGTGATTTTTTGGCAAAATTCTCACAAAACCCTTCTCTCTCTCTCTCTCTCTCTCTCTCTCTCTCTAATCTTATGGCCAATCACTTTCAAAGGAAAGAATAGCTTCTCTGATAAGCCTCTCACTCTATATACATCTTAACAATGAGTCAAATAATTCCTACTTTGTCTTTTCATAATATTTTTTTATAATTTTCGGATGAAATTCCCAAATCCCGACACTTGTTTATAATAAATTTTACCCAGGTTATTTCAAGTTTCATTTAATTAAACACTGGCACTTTCAATTCTGTATAAATCATTTCCATTAAATTTTTATTTATGTTTATATGTTTTCTATTTTCTAGGTATTTTGATTTTTCATTTTATTTTTTGACCCATACATAACATTTCACTTCAAACTCTTGAGACTATCATCATTTCTATAATAGCTGAGAATTTATAAAAATATTGTTACTCATTTGTTTTGTTTATTCATTTTATTTTTAATTAACTTTAAAATTCCTTCTGGAGTTTACAAAAAAAATGTTCTAACATTGTTAGTGCTTGCTACAACTTTTTTAAAAAACTGAGATTGTGTAATAAAAAATAAATGTGTGCATTTACTAAAATAAACCGAGAATCATATGCGTTAAAAAATATAGCTTTTTAGACAATGTTTGTGATGTAATTAAGACTTAAAATGACTCGATTTCAGGATGGAATCCTTTTTCAATATCAAGAAGTTGACAAAATAGACCGAGATCGAGCAACCCAGGTTAACATCAAAATTCATGACCCAAGTCATGGAAACAATCCCAAATCAATAATTTGCTGTGCAACTATCTCTTTCTTTTCCATTTTACTTCTTCCTTACTAATGTCTGGCCTTAATTAGACTCCGGTTGGATGGAATCCTGGGTTAAAATGATGAGTTATTAGAGAAATAAGGACTAAATTGAAAGAAGAGAACTTGAGTTCTGGTGCAATTAAAATCGGGACTCATTTGATAATTTCTAATAGATTCAAAGACCGAAGTGAAGAAAAGGGAGGAAAAGGATAGCACGTGAAGAAGACATATTAGCGTGTGGGAGGTGGCAGCGAGTTTTGGGTGATGTGTTAGGTATCATACGACCTCCAAAAGCGGTCTTCTTTAGTGTACATGGAACCTTCACGGCCTCCACAATCTTTTTTTTCCTGTAATATCTCCATCGACGAGCAAGGACTTGAAGGAGGGCTTTATATAAACATGCTTACCTTGACTAGTAAGACGCGTTTTGGGGCCATACATAGCTTTCAAGAATAAATCCATGAGACCCTTGGGCTAAAGCGTACAATATCTTACTAGTGGGGTGAGGTGTTATAGTTTGGTATCAGAGCCCAGCTCACTGGTTGTCCGGTGGTGTCGACGGGGTCGTTGGGCTCCTTAAGGGGGTGGATTGTAATATTTCACATCGACGGGTGAATACTTGGGTGAGGATTTATGTTTTGGGTCCTCAACAAATCCATGAGCCCCGTAGGCTAAAACGGATAATATCTTCCTAGTGGGGTGGGATGTTATATTTTCCTTCCCTTATATCATGTTGTATTCTTTTTCTTCTTTTTATCAATCTCAACCCCTCTAGTTTAAATCTTTTAAAAAACAAAAAACCCAACCACATACAATCGAACACAAACCCAAAACATGATGTTTTCTAACTGCGCGTGAAGGCCAAAAAAATAAAATAAAAAGTAATTGTCTATACCAATTGTGAAACATATCAATGCAAAAGGGTCAAATAAAATAAAGTAACATGATAATAAAAAAAAAGGAAAAAAATTGATTTGTGTGAATACACAATGCAATTGAGTGAGCTATAATAATTACAACTGTAGATTGCATGGACCAATTAGTTTTTGTTAATTAGTAGAAGTAAAGAAAAATAGATAAGTGAGGGGCATCAAGGGTGTCATAACCTATTTTTGGTTATTCCCTAAAATTTACCTTTTTCCTTGTAAAAAAATCAAAAAAACAAAAACAATAATAACAAAAACACTGAAAATTTAGCAAAAGCTAGCTGAGGAAGGTTCCAAATACATACAGAAGAATCAAGCTAAAGTTTTGAAAAAAAATTGGAGCCTAATCATACCACGTTGTATCCAAGACTAGAAGGGCAATACAGAATTCAAGGTCAAATCAAATGATTTTGGACGGATCTAATTAAGTCCAGTGACATAAGTAGTGTTTTAATAAGCCAATTTGATTTGATCATGAGCCAAATTAATAGTTTAATTATATTTAAGAATTAATTTGGGACAAATTAAAAGATTTAATTAAGTGAAAGGATTTAATTATACTTTTAATTGGTCAAATTAATTTTATTAAGGACTTAATTGGTGAAAATTGAGTTTAGGGGTCAAATTTGGGCTTAATTGAGAAGATTAGAATTTTAGAAGACCAAATCAGGGGTAAAATTGTAAGAAAATTAAAAATTTCGAGTAAATTAGAGGTTGAATTGAAGAAATTCACAGCTGATGACCTTTATGAAAAAGGCGCTAAACTTCAGGGATTTAATTCGGTTGAAGACAGGGGTGAAGTTGAAAAATTAAAAGTTTAATGGTCAATTTGCATAAATCCAAGACTAAGGACCACAATGAAAAATGTGCTGAAATTTAGGGCTGATATTGAAGTTTGGTGAAGATAAAATTGCATAAAATCAAAATTTTAGGATCAATTAGGGATGCAATTAAAAGAATCAAAAGCTAGGGGATTAAAATGAATTTTGGTCGAATTCCAAATTAAAACCCTAAAAGACAAAACAATGTCGACAAGTCGTTTGATTACTGTTCATTATCTTCCACTTTTCAAATAAAAAATATGATTGAGTGGCTACCTTTTAAGAGCATTTAGTGCTTCATTTCTCAACCAAATCGGACAAATCCTACACCACTATGATGGCATGACATTGTACTACATCCCAATGCAATCTTTGTTGGTTGGTTGCCTTTACAGGCACCGCAGCGCCACCTGAAACAGGCAAACCCTACCAGTCTTTTTGTAGCCATTTTTACATACCATGATGAAACCTTTGAACCAATGGTTAAGATTCTTCCCGCCTGAATTAAGGGCCAAAATCGATTCCTAATAAAGATAAAATATCTCTCTTTCACTCCTTATAAATAAGGTTGGATTCCACGCACTGAGGAATAAGAAATTAGAGTGCAAAGTTTGAAAAAATTCAGTCATTCCCCCTAATTTCTTCATCTGCCAGCCTTTCCTCTCTTCCCCCAATGTGCCTCCATCGCCGTCGCTGCCACCAACCTGACTTCAGACTTCTTAGCACCACCAGCCAACCACCTCCCATGTCAGGTAGCCTTCTTCTCTTTCTTTTTGTTTGCAGCCATTTGCATGCACAATGACTGTTCTACATGTAAAAGATAAATAATTCACATGGTCACTCGGTCAGGCCACTCGGTCAGGCTAGTGACCATGTGAGGCTAGGTTGGACCTATTTCAACCCAACCCAGATGATTGGGTTGGGTCCAGCCCATTTATTTTAAAATAATATATATAATAACATAAAATGTTAAAAAAAAATTCAAATTTTTCAAAGGAGATTTTAAAAATATTTATGGGTCATCCGCATGTTTTTTTCTAATAATTTTTCATAATATTAAGCTATAGATTTACACAGTAAGTTACAGACCTAGTATTAAAAGTACCTAGTTTTTTCCAAAACTTCAAAAAAAAATAAAAAATCCAAAACTAAATTATTTTCCTCCTTTCAAAAACATAAAAAAAAAAATTGTTTTCGTGTATATGACCAAATTCTAATAGTTTTATGATAAAAATTTAAGTTTTGAAACTAATTAGTTAAATTAACTTTATAAAGAGCACAAAAAGAAAATAAATTAATTAAATTGGAGTGTCAGGCCGCTCTCAATATTTTTTCATATTTTCCAAATAAAAACATAAGAAATAATTATTGTTATAAAAGTAACTTCTTTCATGTGCATGATCGATCATTCTCATGTTCCAATATTTATTTATTTATTTATTTATTTATTTTTCCTTGCAAGACAGAGATAGAAAAACTAGAAGATGGCGATGGTCATTGACGCTTTGAAATGTATTTTAAACTGTTGACACATTCAACTTCGAGACTAAATAAAATTAAGGAGCCTCGTCTGATGATTATGACAATGCCTTATGAATATGTGTGACATCAGTGTAGAATATATCCAGAATAACATTTCTTTTGGGTATTTGTCGATTCTTGGCAGCTACCAGGCATTTAAATTAATAAATTAGTAATTAATTTAAGAACAATTTACCAGAAATTGATATTAATTTGATAATGTGTGTGTATAGACCCAGGCTAGGTAAAGTTGTATATATACCATCATTTTGTACGTACCCATTCCTAAGTCAGATTACCTGAAGACTAAACTTGCCTTTGACGTTATTAATGAAGTGCAATCAATTTAATTCCTGAAAAAAAATAAAATTTATCTTCTTTAATTCTCTTTTTTCCACCATGCATACGTATTGACAGCTATATATAGAGTAGTTTAGTATAGTAAATTTGACCCTCAATCCACTTGTAGCTAGTTGCAAAGGGGAATAATTATAAATTTTGGATTAAATTCTATTATTGATCTGAAGCAACCCATCGACGTACAAATCAAAATATTATATAATTTTTACTTTATTTAAAACTATATGTAGCGAAACAACTATATGTTATTTCACAATGTGGCTTGCAATACTAGCTATAAGTCTATTATTCAAAAGTGTGTAAAAGAAAATCATTATTAAGATATTGTTTTTAAATTTATACCTACAAATGATTCTTAGGCAAAGGCAAAGAACCATCGCAACACAATAACTCAAGTTATTGGGTGAGGTTTTAAAATATGATTTATATTATTTTCTAACACACCCCCTTAAGTGAAAGTCATTTGGGCTTGAAACTTGTACAGACTTACATTACCTTGTGTTTGATTTTTGTATCAAATAAATGAGGATGATGAGATTTGAACTCGTGACCATTGGTCATCAAAACTCTTATATCATGTCAAAGAACTATCACAACTCAAAGCTTAAACTGTTGGGTGAGGTTCCAAGATATGATTTATATTATTTTCTAATAACATATATGGATAGATGTTGATTTTTTTTTGTAATCACTTTTAGTTATACTATTTTATGTCTTTTTTGTTTTAATTGTATTTTAAATTAATTAGTTTTCACACACTAAGATTAGTTTTTTGTTCGTCTAATTTTAAAGTAGTCATTAATACTCGAAATGATGCCTTCACGAAATACTATTTTACATTGATTTCAATCCATCTAATTGATTGATTATAGGGCGAAAGATTCTTTTTTTTTTAATTCTTGATTTATTTTGTGATTTAATAAATTGCTGGCTTAATTTTAAGATTTCTCAATTTTAAATCGCAATACGTACATGCATCCTTTTTCTCTCCTCAATCAATCCATGTGTGATGTGTCATGTGTGAGTGAATATTCATCTAAGATTATTTGTTTAATTACAGATATAATTAAATTCCCTAAAGAATTATTTTTTAATCAATAAATAAATAAATTGAGGAACCGCTATATATTTATTTATAGATCATTATTAAGCAGTTCTATTATTAGCTAAGAAACGCCAACTAATCCAAGTTCCAAGAACAATTTTCTTCTTTCTTTGGTAAGAGAATAACTCAGTCTCTAACATAAGAATGAAATAAAAATCACAAGAATTAACAAATTTATAAATTAATTCGACCTTTATATTATGTGGCAACCATGCATGGACGACATCCAACACGAAAACCCCAATCTATCTACCATAATTAATATTCCAATACGTCGGTCCTGTTCTCTCTTTAATTATTAAATTTGCATGCCAAATTTTAGCTTGTAGTTTTTAATTAATTAATTTGGATAGGAAAACTCTCAACTACCATCGCATAAATTGATTGGAAAACCCCACAAATACTTACAAATAAAAACCCTAAATAGACAAATTAATATTCAAGATTGGAGCAGTTATTGTATGATGCTTCTTTGAAACTTCAAAATCTTTTTTAAAACAATTAAGGATTGGCATGCATGAGCATCATATATATAATCATGCATGATGCATGGTCCATGGATGATCATAAGAACATATATAAATAATAAATATTGGCAACGATGCTGATGCATAATATTATTATTAATTATATAACATTAGACTGGTATAAAACGACAGACATCCTCATTCTCAAATGATAGTCGATCCGGATTATCGTGCATGTAATTAAAAAAATAGACGAGGACAAGAGAAAGAGAACCAAAGTATTGCTAGGAGTTGACTTTACAGGCTAGGTGTTGGAGTGAAGCTTTCCAAGGATTATGATGGTGTCATCTAGTGTCGCTGCTCCTCCATTATTCTTTTCACTAGATGAGCATGCATCCGCCATTTTTTCTGGTGGGTTAGAATTTATTTTCTTGATGGAATTTAAGAAAAATGGATTTTGGTGTGGTGGGTTAGACCATTTGTCACAGAAAATTATGTTGGTGCATAATTAATTACGTTAGATATCCAGATTGTTCATTAAATTTAATTAAAAATAACTAAATTATTATCTTCGTAAGCTATTGTCTCACCAACTAGCTAATCAGACGCGAGCCCCTCCTTAGACGGATTTCTCCTTTTGCTCCTCAACCTACGGGGTATTAACAGCTGTTTTTGGCTGTTGTTCCCCTCCCAATGACAGGTTTTGATGCGTTATTCACCCATCCACCACTGGAAACACCACTTCTCGTCCAACTTGCATGTGTTAAGCATGCCGCCAGCATTCATCCTGAGCTAGCTAGCATCGAACTCTCCATGAAATTCTTTTTTTTTTTTTTTTTTGATTTACGTGGGGTGTCCGGGCCAGCTTACGCGCACCACGACTATTCCCCACGGCCCACTGGACATCCTGCAAGCCCAGAAGCAGGTAAGGCACCGCGGGGGTGACAGGCGTGCACATAGAGGGTCGAACCCGGGACGGGGGCGGAACAAGTAACACTGTTGACCACAGCAGCTAGACCCTCAAGTGCCTCTCCATGAAATTCTTAGTTTCATTAGTTATAGCTTATCTTTTCTTAATATATAACATTTAAAAATGTTATGGAATGCATTGATATATCTAGAAATAAAACATTTAAAAATGATATAATGTAAGTAGAAATCGAAACTTAATTCCACCCCATAATTTATAATGTCTCCTTATAAAAAATTCAAGAACTTATTATATATATATAGCGACAGTAAAATATTATGCTTTGATGAGCAGGAACTGTTAAACTAATTAATTGTGGATTTGCTCGATATATATAAATTGTTATAGCATCCAAGTTTCATATGCCTCTTCCTAAAGCTGATAGTGTATTATATATAGTATTAGAGGGACTGCAGAGTGATGGTGTGAAGTTGATATTAATGTTTATGGGTTGCTTGGGATTCAGGAAAGGATTTTGTTGTTGATTTAATTATAATGGTAATTATAGTGTATTAATTCTTATAATATTCTTAATTAGTGTAACGCTTCAAGTAGCTGATGGCCTAATTAAGAACCTAATCCAATGGGTTTTACCTTCACATAATAATAATAAAAAAGCTTAAGTTATAATGAGTGGGATACTTAAGTATTTAAGTTCTTGGGATAGGAATGGATTCAACATCACAAATTTGTTCCAAAAATTTATTTAAGTTTTTTTTAATGAGAGTGATTAAACTAATTAAGTCACGCTTCTTATTGAGTCATTAATCTTATCTTATGCTATGCTTTTTCATTTTTAATTTTTAATTTAATTTCTGTTATTTTCAAAGAATTTGATTTGCTTCTCTTTTTAAGAATTAGATTGTCTATCATTAAAGAGATATGCACTGAAAAGTGCATGGAACTCTCCTAGAATATGCATGCTTTGATGACGTATAAACGAATATTGGACAACAATTTGAACAAGAAAGCAATCTAAAAACCTAATTAATTGTCTTATTAATCCATTTTAGCACATAAGCATCCTATGATGATAATTTAACCATGGTATCCGAACCAATTTAAATAATGTTCTTAAAAAATAATTACCTTGTTCAATGAATTATAGATAAAATATAAATAATAAAAATATATGCAGTTAATATTGAATATATATGTGTGTTGAACATTTATAAATGAAACTCAATAGTTAAGATATAGACATCTAAATCTTTTACTTAATGAATATTGAATAAAATATAAATAGGG
>Ga0307509_10011425_pt1 | contig 10748 bp, 9 predicted proteins | sample 10_EM_MG_FD_202245 | JGI IMG/M metagenome (GOLD analysis project Ga0307509, IMG submission 202245) | Populus trichocarpa ectomycorrhiza microbial communities from riparian zone in the Pacific Northwest, United States - 10_EM | ecosystem: Host-associated > Plants > Roots > Unclassified | place... | reverse complement strand
ATCGTGAGTAGAAAAGTATATGGTATGGGAAGGGGGTGCTTTCTTCAACATCAAGGTAAATGTTTAGGAGGATTGCCAACTACGGAGACACTCAGTTGACTGGATTGTCTCTGGATTGAGAGAGTGGTGGGAGTCTGAATTTTTCCTCTGGGATTGCTCGTTCCATGAGACTTTTGATACCTCTGGGAACAATATATACATTGCCAATATCTATTACACAAAAAATAAATATTTAGTCCCCACTCCCGGATCTTGTATATGTTGGGTGTATGGATGACTTACTCGATATTGTCTGCAATAACCAACCTTCCGTTTGGAGACTCCGGAGGTCTCCAAACCCAGGAAGCCGGACGGGGGCTTTTCCTTTTTTGTCGTGCCTGATGCGCAGCAGGCTGGGGATTTGGTGTGCATAGGCGATCATTGTCTAACTCAACAATCTGTGAGTAATCGCCCGTACCAGGCTCAGACTCTATGGTTTCTGGGCGAAGGAATTCAGGCAATGGACTTGGTGTTCGCAGTATAGCTGGAGGACTAGAGAGGCAACTCTCAGTATTAGAAGAGAAACTCATCTTTCTTGAATGTGAATCCCCACAGGGGAGTAAAAGTAATGGAGTAAGTAAACCGAGAAAAAAAGGAGAATGTTGATGGTTGGAAGAAAGATTCTGTGTTTGAAAGGGGCGCCCAAAATATATTCTAAACTTCCGCCCGTAAAACTAAGATACCGAGAGAGCTCAAGAGCACTCAAATCACCCTAAGTCGTACGCTTTTTTCCACACTATCTTCATTTGGAGAGCATTTGCCTTTGACCTTACTTCATCCGGTAATGTAGTTCTAGTGAGCAAGGTGCTCGGACTATCGTTTCCCCGGCAATACGAACACATGTGGACGATCAAAAGCTAAAAATCGAGGTGAAACATTCATTGGGTTCGTTGGGTGACCCGGGCCGGGCTCCCTCAGGCCCGGCCCGGCCCAGGGAAGCTATTGAGTGAGCCCAGCCCAATGAACCCTGCCTAGCCCAACAAAAGACCCGGGTTAACCCAACGAAGGCCCAACCCATTGGAAGGCTTGGTTCACACCGCAACCGTTGTCAAACCCAGTTCCTCTCGGCCATGTCCAACCGATGTTCGGACTATCGCGCAGGTATGGAATCTTCGTGAATTTCAACAGAGATTGTTCGCAACGATATCTCCGGGCTGAGAATGTCGGCGTTTCCTGATGGGAGCGAGGTGGCCGGTAGGAAACGCAGCAGGCGAGCTGTAGAATGGTTTGAGGATCTCGCGTTTGGCGAGGTCTCGTGTTTTCGGGCAACTCGTGTTTGGTGGTCTTGGAAACTGTTACCTGTCGTGGGTGGCGCAGAGACCCACTATGGTGGAGCTATGGCCCCGAGCTTGATGCGCTGTCGGCTATACCTTTTCCCGTTGACCACCGAGACACTACTCCGACCTTCCAGTAAACCCCGCGCCCTTTGCTCAATTGGCAGTGGGTTGTCCCCAACGCGTCATGAAATTTCCCCCAAATGAAGCAAACGTTAAGATAACTTTTATAGGAAGTGTATAATAGAAAAACAGTATTGTACTGCCACAAAATGAAGGATCAAGCGTTAGGCTATTCCTAGTTGAACCCACTGCCCGAAAAGACAGCCATAAGGCCTGTTCTCTACCTGCTCTTGGACGCAAAACCTGGCCTGTTTGATGAGCTGGAGATGAATCGCATTCCAGAATTTCACCGCAGCACTGCTATTTAATTCATTGTTCTTATTTCCCCTTGCGAGGTACATCTCCGTATTCATTTCATACTTTCTTCCTGTAAATTCTTCCCCTACAGACCGTTTCCTCTGTTAGAATTTTCACCAAGGTTCTCTATGTATGACATGGACGACTAGACGACAGAAAAGAGATGTGCTTTGGCAAGTGTTGGACAGAGTGGGAAGTTGAAGCGCTAGTGTATATGATCGGGAGGGTTAGCTCTGGATCTGATTACGAGTAGTTCACCTCATCATATACATTTTGTAATTAAAAGCCGAGATGAGGACACAAGTACCTTCCATTCCGGCTGCGTTCTTGTAGTATATAAGACCGCCGCTTTGACAGGACATAGGAAGGGGACGTGGGAAAAAATACAGCGATTGAAGTTACTTTACAACATCTTCTTGTCTTTTCAAGTTTGTTTCAATTCCCCATTTCTTTATCACTCTTTGTCTTCACATCGAGTACACAGTTCTACAAGTGATAATGATTTTAAGTAGGTTCATGGCCTATGAATCCCCGGTTGTTGTAGGGCTTTCACTTTTTCGATTTTTAGGTTTTAAGATTTGGGTGCACTCGCGGTTTTTGTCACTAGAGTACACTGTGCACGGGCATCACACAACTACCAGGACCTGACCAATCTCCTACACTAGCCAATGCAACAACTGAAAATGCCTACTCGCGATTTGGGGTAAAGAAATATATGTGGTCATGTCTTGTGGCCTTTTTCTCCCGAATGTACCCAAAACCGTAGTTCTGGTGCGGTGGGTGATCACAGCATAATATGACAATCTTTCAACCCCATTCAGAGTAGCAACCCTAGGTCTATAGACAACTTAGTATGATAGTACGAATACGGTAATTCAGTCGTATTTGTGGGATCACATGCCTGACAGCCTTGACTGTGTAATAGACAGTTTAGCGAGTTTAAATATTGTTTACGACCATGCCTAACATCTTTTACTTATTTCTTTCACTTCTATTACACCACCACGGTACATCACCTACAAAGCATTACACTATGTTCAAACAAATGTCTCATTTCAAGCTCACACACAACCTTCGCGTTGCTGGTATCCGCCCCCGAATGGGAGCTCTCACAAGATTCCACACTACTCAAGTAAGATACTGATTGATCAATAATGTTGTATTACATCTACTAACCTTTTTGCTCAGAGTAAATCAATTGCAGAACTGGTACCTCACGTCTCCAATAGCGAATCATCCGGCGACTATATAGAATATATGGCCTGCGATGGAACCGGGTTGACATACCGTCTGTACAAAAAGGTCTAATCTCCTTACAACTTAAGACTAGGTCTTCTGGAAACTTGACTAAATGGTATTAGGATCTCGTGCAAGCCATCTGCGCTAACAGATATCTTATTGATTCTGCAGAGAGGTTGGAGCTAGGGGTCACTAATACAGGGACAGGGCTCGGCCCAGAACTCGAGGAACAGTCTGAGAAGATCAGTGAACTGAATGAGAGGATCAGATTCCAGGAAGGGGAGATCACAGCGAAGAATGAGAAGATCGAAAGCCAGGACCAGAAGATCAGGGAACAGCGAAAAGAGATCTCAGACCTCAAAGATGCGAACTCGGACCTCAACGATGATATCTTCGAACGGGTTTGGGAGAGCCGAGGACGGGATAATTGGAGAAATGACGGATGAGGCAGAGCTCCATGATCCAGTTTGGCTACTGTGAGGATCTCGAGTTGGCTATGACTGACCGCAAAAACGGAAATGTTGATATCTCTTTATTTTGGTGCTTTTGGGCTAGAGCAAATGCTTTTTATTTTCCTTGTCTAGCGGCGTACTGCAATTACGCAAAAAGTCACAATTGGTGGCGTTCTATGGGCCATGTTATATAACTCTTAAAACCCTTTGTACCCTACAAATCTCTACTCTACTTGTATGTTCAACCTGAATTTTCGCCAGAATATACTTGCACAAACTCTACACATGCAATCTATCACGGGAAATGTCAGTGATATCATACTTGTATGATTCATGCTATAAGCGCAGGGCACCGTACACAAACCAAAATCCTCCAATCTTGTCAGAATCAGATCTGATAGCCATCACATCTTATCACTCGAAAGCCTGCAGATATCTGCAGTCCCAGCAGGCCTGGTCAGATGGGCCTCGGAACCCGGACCGCGGCCCACAGTCAGGTCTGGCCACCTCCTGCAAAAGCTCAGGCCGACCCAAGCCTGGCCGGACTGTCGCCGCTTGCGAACACTGATTGCCTTTGGTAACTGCACAATTATCTTTTAGCACGGGCCAGACAAACTCCTCTAATATACAAACTTAGGAGCTGCACCACGGTACACTAGAAAAGCATCGTAAGCAAACTCCTAGGCCACCTGGATACCCCCTCATCTAGACCGCTAAAAACGAATTAAAACTTTTGGGTTGGTTACCGTACTTAGATAAACCGTGTCTACCATCCCGACTACCACCCGATTCGCTACCGTGATGTTGCGTCGACGAGAGATTGAAATCAAATTTGCTATTTTCAGCCTGATGGCCGTTCACAAGTGACCATTCCAACCCCACGCTCCGCGGCAATCGGGAACCATCCCACCCGAGTCCCCTGGAGCCATCCCGGGCTCATTCAAATTTCGCGGTAGATATAGCATGGAGAATAGGTACAGTATTTGCTCACACCACTAGCGATAATAATATCTGTCCATCACAGGTGTTTTTTGTTGCAGCAGTAATAATAGCCCCTTTTCATACTTAATAGGGGTCCTCAAGGTTGGATCACAAGGGTTGTTCGTCAATTTAGAGGGGTTTGAATCCAGTCAATTATGTCTTGCATCCCAGGTTGGACTCTGAGTACCCGTTCGGAATTTGTCGAGCAACTGTGAGGGCTAAGCAAAGTAAGGCAGTGGTTCAGTGTTTGGGAGGCTGCGGCTTTGTATATGATTGCCCTTTTTCAAAGCTGACTATCCCTTTAAGCTTCTTTAGTGCCAGGAAACCGACTTGAGAAGTGGAAATTGTCCCCTCGGGCTCCCTCACAATCTTGACTCCTTTTGGCGCATCGTCTCCCAGCCCAAATTGAAAAACCGCCTTTGCGATCATACCTTGAGTGCTAAAGTGATCATCCTGTGAACTTCCTGCGCCCCCCCATCCCTTACCTCGGAATCATGAGTAGCGCTAGATACCACTACCAGATTATATGGGTAATCGTGATAGGAAATACATTGTTTCAGAAGTGGTATAGTGTTCAGAATAGCGAATAATGAGTACTCGAGTACTGTTCAGCATTGGCATGACGGAAACAAGAGTGGCCGTGTAGATTTGCTCTTTGATGCTAGGATAAGCTAAGTTCAACATCCATAACGAGGCTAGCCAGGAGATAAACCAAATTCGTTGTGATGGGCACTGGAAAAACATACTGCCGGGCCTGAACCGACTGCACTGCGCAGCACGCTACGCAGCCATCAATTTCGGCCCCAAGGTAAGGGATCTTAGTCTGAAAATATTGCCGACTTATTAACCACCTAGTACCTGGCATCAGCCCTTCGTTCGATGCCGAATTTCTGGACTTCTTAGCGTTGCAGTAGTGTGGCAATCAGCAATGGGTAGTCAGCAATGAGGTAATATTGCATCTTAGCAAAAGCAACCGAACATTTGACGCATCAATCTTCCACCACCTACCCCGCCCCCTTACTCCCGAATACAACTATCTCCTACCGCCCTAAAGAAAATCTGAATGGCGCACAGGTATTAATCAGGATTATGTATTTATAATTTATTCTTAAATATTTATTTGGTTGTGCTTTTTGGTAGTCGCTTGTTCGTGATGTTTAGTGGTTTATGTCGACATGTAATACCTGAAGCCGCCATGGTGTTTAGGCTCATCCACACTATTGGGAACTAGTCTATTTGCATAATCATGGGATCGCTATCTCTGTGACAATAGTGTTTAACATGGCAACAAGCAAACGTGAAAAATAGGGATGTCGGGGATTCTGCAAGAGTTATCATAGCTCTGATGTTTGCTTGTTGCAACGTTGGTTAGGGCACGCTGCCATTGTTTGCCTCACGCAAAAAAGTCGGCATCTCGTAGCTTAACTAACCGAACTTTAAGCGTACGTAATCTCTTGAGACCTGAGCCCTAACCTGTGACTCGTTGCTTGCTCGGAAATTCTTGCTCCGAAATCCTTCTATTAGGGGGATTTCGCAATCCAGAATTCGGGATCGCTATCCTTGTGACTGGCTTGTTAAATGTGACAATAACCTGATTGGAAAGAGTGGGATTTGGAGAATATTACGAAAAGTGGGGATAAAAGTTTTGGCAGCCAGTGGTAATTCCATAAATTTATCCTAGCGATACCTTGCTAGCATTCACTAGCTAAAACAAAAAAACAAATACCTCCCGCCTATTCCGCCATACATCTGGAAAGTACCACCCTTACAAGTTGTGGCGTGGTCGCACCATTACAGCAATTAGGCCATACTTTAGGGTGCTTGCCGGGATTTTCCCATAATAAATCCAGGGATTTAACAAAACGCACCATTACAGCAAGTGAGCTGCCCAGAGACGGCAAGGCAACCCCAGTCAAAAAACCAAAGACCGAAACTAGTAATTAGCCAAAGACACAGGAAATCCCAACCAAAACAAAACCTTCTGAATATGGACCGGCAGAACCTCCACCACAAAAGAAAACCAAACCCAATTTAACGTCCCCCACCGAAGCAGAAGACTCCCCAGCCACCGTGCACCAAGCGTCACATCTCATAAGCGCCACCCCCGCTAGTGTGGTTTGTTAGTGTTTTACACTTACTATAGCACATGGTTGCCATCGCATGTGCCTGTTCATTAAAAAAGAGTCAGTATCTTTCCGCTTGGATAACAGAATATTTATCTCTAAGCTATCGCTAGTTATCGCTTAGATGAGACATGACCCCTAACCTGTGACCTGTTGCTGTGGCGCCCACTCGAAAGATCACGGGTTCTGGATTGCGAAATCCTCCTATTGATTAGTGAGACGCGATACACACTGTGAGAAGTGGATGGAAATTGGAAGTTTAGATTATAACTTGGGCCGAAACGATACACGGCGAAACGATACACGTGGCGAAACGAAACGAAACGACCCCAAGGAATCACACCTAACACGATCGCACGCTGAAGCGGGCTAAAAACCATTCAGTTCACAATAGTCTCTCGCTCAATTACACCTGTCCTCAACCTCAACTAATTAAAGTAAAAACATAATTATGTATCATCACAAACCCCCCATCCTCATCCAGAGGTACCACACAGTTCCTTCAAACAGTTTGTTCCCCTCCCATTTTCCCCCATTTTCCTGAAAACTTATGCTAACAAAATGCAGAAACAATCATCACTTGCTCTGTGGGTGTAAACCCCTTTTGCTACTTTTTCGCTCTCCCTCCCGTTTTCCTCACAGAATTTCCACCTTCCTTCCAATCTCTGCATTCCCGCATGGGAAATGGTTTCCGCCATTACATGCCTGAAGCGATATCCATATGCCCGGCTCGTTAGTCCCTTTCCAAAGCCATGTGCCCGAAGGAATAGCACTTCCTCAAAAGCTATCCAAAGAACAAAGGAGATAACTGGAGAGTCTAGCGAGCAGAATTTCCAATAGTATATGTACTTCACGTTCCATCTTTTCTTGATATATCATCTTTCCGGTTTGGTCCGATTTGTGGTGCAAGGACTTTATTGACTCTTCACCTCAAGTGACGGGAAAGTACTGTGCGATGTCAGAGGTCACACAGAAGAGGCAGGATTCCTCGTGCAAAGTAATAGTGTCCTATTAATCAGAGGGGGGAAAGAGTTGTCTTGCTTGCTTGTCAATTAGTACACATGCCTGTGACAAATGTTCCCAAGGGTCCATTTCTTCCGTCTTCAGCTGACTGCAGTCCCGGGCACCCCGGGTGTCTGTCTCAAGGTGTGGGGCAGGGGCATCCGTCCTTTGGCAAAGACTATCATAGTTTCTAACGGGGTAACTATAGGGCCCTACAGTTGTCGGCGGATCGGTAACTCCCGAATCCTACCTGCTGTCCTTGTCCGTCTCCTGCAGTCCTCACCAGGGTTATTGCGCCACACGAGACACCAGCAGTCCCGGCCAGGCCGTCCCAGGCGCCCTCTAAGATACTGCCCTCCGTCCCTCCATGGCTCGTGGTGTTTACAGGGCGGACGTGACGCTTGGAAACACTTCATGGGACTCCCGTGGTCCTAGCAATTTGTAGCATGCGTTAATGTGACTCCTCTCATTTCCTACATCCGAATGGCCCGGGTCACTTGACAATTGGCATAACATATCTGGATTGCCATCATAGTAAAATAATACTTTTTGCATGCAAAGTCCATGGCAGTCGAGTGGGATAGGGGTGACGGCGGGGGGTCTGTAGATGCTGTTTGTGTCATGGGGGCAATTGTCCCTCGCAGTGCTCGGGCAAGTACCGAGTTTGCATTGCTTTCACAATTGGGTATTAAATCAACATTTTAATAATTACGGCACTTGTATTGGTTAAATATACCAGTATTAGTATTAGTACAGTACTCTAAGTTGGGTGGGTAGGATTGGACATGGGATACTGTGGAGCATGAACCTTGTTTCCTAGCTAGTTAATGGTTTTGCACTTTTATATAGTTATAGTGGAGCCCGGAAGGCGGATATGGGCACATGGTCACCGCTAGTACGGTAATGGTTGTTGTCATGGGGGCTATGGGTTGGTTACCAGTATATAGGTCGATAGATAGGTAGATAGAGGACAGACAACGACCTCGACCACCACCTCAGTGAATGAGAATTTCTGGTATCGTGACCTTTTGGTTTCTTCTCTTCTGCTGTGACATTTTTTACCACTTTATCTTGAGACTTGAGAGGTATCGGTAGTGTGCATGGTGTTTGCACATACGGGTTTATCCTTTTTCTGACCTATCTTTCTTGTTTGTCCTCAGACCCGATCACTGCACTTAGAGGAGACAATTTTCTTCCTTCGCCAGGGACTCTCGCTCCTGCTATTTCGTCCTTTCAATACCTGTGAGTCCCACTGAAAGTATTTTCTCCATTTCTTAGATTAAATTGCCAAGCCATCCGATTGGTATGGTTCTGGTATAAAGGTGCTAATATTGGTCTCCGTGGGGTTACGGGGGAGGATTGGCCTACCAGCAAGGAGTTTCTAATTGGTGTGGTAAGGTGAAATAGAAAGTGGCGGCAGATGAGGTACCCTGGGTGTACTCAAATACAACAGAAAGTGTTAGAAAATTGTAATTTCGCTCCCCGGTTTCGCAAAGTAACCTATACCAATATCAACATAATTTTACACCTCCAACAAAACCTTTTTTCACCCGCCCTGGGTATATTTCTAGAAAGTTACCATATCTGGACTTTGTATTGGTTAGTAATAAAAAGGTTTGAGCTATGATGGTTGAGAGTTTCTTGGGATTCTTATTCTTTTCTGCGTCTCCTGGCGTGTCCTATATATACACAATCTTGTCTTTACAGAAAGAACCTTTCTTCCACAACATGCTCCGCGATTCTCTCCTATCTTCCCATATCATCCAACTCCTTAGAAGTTTCCCGAAACTTCTTTCCCCTATTTCCATCCATTTCGTCTCATCCTCTAACACTACTTCTTCAACCTTCTGTCATCCTGCACAGTCCTGATACCACCCGTTATTTCCAATCCTTCATAGTCTGATCCATATGCGTTCCAACTCCTTGTAAATCTCAACCACTAACCACGAGTCTTCCCTAGTGCCAATTCCTAAAACATCCTAAACGTTCCTCCTTAAGCTAACCTCTCAACCAAACATATCATTCCTCCGCTGATACCATACTAGCTCATAGTGCAACCGTTATCAAACCCGATTCCCCTCAGCCATGTCCCATCAGTGTTCCGACTATCGATCAGGTACGGAACCTTCGTGAATTTTAACAAGTAACTCCCTTGCTTTGATTTATCCCTTCGTTCGTTCCCCAGTTTCACGCACTTTTAGGGCTGCACTAATAGAATAGTTAGGACAGGAAAGGTAACGATAGACAGCCCACCAAGATAAATAAAAAGCAGGTGAAGTACTCGTACTTGTACAATAGTCGGTTGCGAATCTACACAGACAACCGAGTTTCCATCGTGACCATGCTGACAGGTACATATTTAGCACTATTCTGAGCACTACACAACGTCTAAAGCACGAAGGTTCTCATATCACGATTACCCAAATAAGCTATCTCTGCAGTGAAGGGGATACCCGTACCACCCTTCATGTCCATCATATGATACTTACATCACTGTTGTCACAATTATTCCTCACTTCGCCCTCTTTAGTTCACCCCAATCACTTCCACAACCCGCACTTAGCGCGAGTGCTTGAAAACGAACGAAGGGATTTTGTGGTGGTGTCTATCTTTGCCTTTCCTATCATAGATATCACAGATCACACTATTAGTGCAACTCTGGAAGTACGTGAAATTCGGGAATGAACGAAGGGATACAAACTCCACTCCAATGATGAGTTTTGCATGGTACGGAAAACCACCTTTGTTTTATTGTGGCGAGCGTATGACTGCGTTGAGGGTAAACTAATGGTTATGCGCACATGTTTGTTAGTCCTATTTAGTTAACCCCCCCGACCTCTGAGTGAACAAGGACCTTCTCTCTCACCTCCACCACGTCCACCTCATCAAGCAAACACCTCCTCCCATCAACACCTCGATCTACTTTCGTCGTCTCAGCTCAATGCCTCGCTCAACACCCCTCTGGTGGGCTGTACAGAATGGCCATGTCTAGTGATGGGCACGATCATGATCGAGCAGATCATGGGGGCCATGCACGATCATGATCTGATCGAGGGGACCCTATGATCGAATGATCGATGAAACTGGGGAGCCCTGATCGAGTGATCGATCATGGTCACTGCTCGAGCATCATCGAGTATGATCGATTTTATGCCCATCAGGGATTAAATATTCATTCAATATGGATTCTGAGGATTTTCACTCGTGTTATAACAAGA
>Ga0307509_10011424_pt1 | contig 10749 bp, 17 predicted proteins | sample 10_EM_MG_FD_202245 | JGI IMG/M metagenome (GOLD analysis project Ga0307509, IMG submission 202245) | Populus trichocarpa ectomycorrhiza microbial communities from riparian zone in the Pacific Northwest, United States - 10_EM | ecosystem: Host-associated > Plants > Roots > Unclassified | place... | reverse complement strand
TCGGCCCGGAGATTGTGGTTGTGGGAAGGCACGAACCTGAATCTCAGCAAGGATCGGGAAGAAGATATCCACAACGTAACTTCTGGAGTAGTAAGTTGTCAGATTCCTGACGTTTTCGACCCTGACCGGGACCAACGGCGCAACGACTGCCAACGAGCTCATAGTAAAAAGGGCACAAGACTCAATGAGCATGGTAGAGATCACTTTATACAATCCACTAATTCCAGCTCGAGACCCGGTGGCGGCGCGAACGTTCCTGCCGTACAGGACGAGTCGAATGACGATCATCAGGGTAAGGAGGACGTTGAGCGAAACCGAAAGTGAAAGGTATGGAATGCCGAACTGGGGGATCACAGGGAAGTAAACACTAACCAGAAGACCGTCCGCTAGCCAATTGTTCAAGTTGAACATAACGTTGGGGATAAGGCCGCGAGCGCTTTCGCGAAGGTGGAGCTGGAACTCAAGTGGCTCGGAGTAACCCACCTGACCCGCGTGATCGATGAAGGAAATGGATTGAATGTGGAGGCTCATCGCGGTGTACACCGTCACAAACGAGAACATGGCCATGGTGTGGGACACGAGCCACCACTTGATGCCCTCCCCCCTGCGGTGGGCGGGGTCGAGGAGTGCAGCCATACATTGGAAGAACACCACGGTGAGCACCCCTAGAGTAAACCGAACAATTGAAGTGACCATAAATAGACGAGCATGTGGGCGAGGGTACCATAGAGAATTGAGCTGATGAAGCCTCCAGCAAACGTGGCCTTCTCCAAAATGTGCTCGTATCTCAGTATTGGTGGAGCGTTGGGACTCGTGGACCACATGGTTCGGACACGTACGGGGGATTGTGACGGAGAGGAGGGGATGGGGAAACGGTGAAGCGGGTGGGTAACTAGCCTCCTCAAGCAGGCCGCATCTTATTGCTGACGATCACCTGCCCGGGATGCACCTTACCACCGATTGTACAGACCCTCGCATACAGAGTCTCGCACAATTCAGTGGAAACGACGAATTTTCGGGTGGGTTGGCATGACTGATGGTCACCTTGGGGAGCCCAGGGCCGGCTAGATGGCAGTAGATAACCGGACCATCGAATCATCTTCAACATCGACAAGTTGTCATAATCGTCGTAGCGAGCGATTTCAGCTGAACGCTCTTTCCGCGGGTAGAGTCTCAAAAAGAGCACGGGCGTGTCTGGCCTCCTGCCACTCTTGGCATCGAGGCCGCCGTCCTGTGGCGAAGACTCGCGTTGGTGTTCGCGCCTGGTAATGGCTGCGGTCACTCTTGCCAAACCTGGGTGAGCGCATGGAGAGTGTAAGGCGGGCGGGAGACTTACACCTGGGAATGCGACGAACGGGGCCCCCATCAAACCAGTCTTTGGAGTTCTCGCCATCCCTCCCGTTGATTTCAACGGCCTTCTGGGGGATGTTGGCGAACTACTCGGAAGTAACAGATAGGTGCCCCCTTGTGAATGAGCTGCGTTGGCTTCGCTGTGAACAGAGCTACAATGAGGACCGCAATCAGTGACGAACCTCGACAATGTAACTCTGCGAACGGAGAAGCGTCAGGTTGGGGGAAATACAAAGTCCGATGCAAAAACACGTCCACCCAGTGGACAGTCCCTTTCTAGACGGCGGGATCCATTCCTTTGGATATTTATCCGGGGTCCAAAGGCATTTATCCCGCTCCATGGTCCCCATAGCCGCCAACTTCCACCTGGACCGCTGTGTCCGGCGGAAGGGCAAGATTGTGAAGAGACCAAGCAACCTGGTCCTTCCCCTGTTTGCGCCCCTTGTCGAGACACATTGGTGGATTGGGTCCAGGGGGAATTTCCAGGTGAAAAACCCGGTGGCCACCCGGTATCGGCGGCCCCTCCGTTTTTCCGGTTGATTGCTCGACGTACGCGCCACGGATAGAGACCGTGGCGTGCCGGAACCTTCGAGGGCAGAAATTCGCGCAAAGCTACGGCCATTGATCTGTAGCTTCCCCCTTTGGGATTGTGAGATAACGGGGAGGTATTCATAAACTCGTTTGCGCCTCGCACCTGTTTGGTTCGCCCCAGAGTGACCATCAGTCACACCCGCGAATATATTTTCCCCATCGTGTTCACCGAATTGTGTAAGGGTCTGTGTGTATCATGGTGCGCTAGATTCTTTCCTTTGAAAACGTCCTCATTAATCAGGAGACATTCATGATACACCTTCACATCACCAGGGTCGAAGCTTGAACGCCCACCGCCAGTATAACGGACCAAGTGGATCATCAACCGTTGTGCGAGAGGCAGTATGGCATCCATCCCTAGTGATGCACCGGGATGAAGTATATGCGGGCCAGGTGCCGTCCAGAGTTCGCCCGTGCCCCCTCCCAGGTCCTGAATGGAAACAATTGGGGGAACAGGGTAAGGAGTATCCTTCGAAATCATTGTCATTGAAGATGAAACGGGTCGAAAATTGGTCATGGGATCGGATCAACAGCCGCGGGGACATTTGAAGAAGAAAGGAACCAGCACTTGTTATACATCCACGCAGTACACAGCAAGCAGGCAGAGACGAAGCTTGGAGCGGACCATCACAGGCATCGCGAGTAGCAACAAGTGGTGGTCTCTGAGTGAGGAAAAGTCCGTGATCGGTGATTCACTCAATCACACCTTAGTATGACGCAGGATGCATAACCCGGTCTCACCCCGTTGCATGAAGGCGTTCCTCCAAAATTCACAACCACCTACTCTCACAAACGCTGCCCACCGCCGCCGCGGTGAAAAAACAAATTTCCCCACCACCACGCCTCCGGAACGTCTCTCACTCACCAACAACCTTTCCCCGGACGACAAGGTCCCTCGATTCCTTGAAACCGTGAAGGAGAGACCATCGATCCAGGGGAGGTTTCGTGATGTTATGTTTGGGCTGGTCGGTTGGGAAAGGGTCGAGTTACGTTGGTTCGTTTGTCTGCACCCCCATCCGGAGGTTTCGTCCTTTGTCACCCTACCCAAACGGCCCAGAACCTATCGTAGGAATCCAGTTGAAACGGATAGTAGAACCTCATACTCGTGCGGTGCTGATGAGTAGGCAGTGATCTGGCCTCCGTTCGCTCGTCTTTTGTGGGTGAAGGTACGACGCTTCTTGGGTCACTTTCCGCAGACCCCGAGGAATTTTCACACCAGTTATGCACGCGTTGGGACCCGACCTCAAGTCCGTGAACTTTAATTTCCCTCCTCGGAACCAGGGCCCAGCAGGAAGAGGTCGGGAAAGCCTCCGTCGCGGCTTGCATCCTCCTGGATGTGATCTCCCCAGCTCCTCCCTCCTCCCTCTGAATCTAAGACTGGATTACAGCTTAGCACTCCCCCCTTCAGTATTTGATAGAGGCACCGTTGGGCGGGGAAAGAGAATCGCGATCGGGTACGAGCTATCGCGACGACTTCTCCCCTACCCTGGCCAACGGCCGATCTAGACATGAAATCCCTCACCATCCAAACGTACGATTAAACCGTAATCAAAAGAGGCGGTCGAGTCTGACAGGACGCTTTGCGCTATTGGGCGATCAATCGCTGGAGGAAAACGGTCCGGAAAGAGACACAATTTATGCGTGTTCGTCGACCCGGCCGTTCTGGAGAACGTTGGACGGGTTGAACTCGCCTCTCTCTTGTCAAGCCCACGTCGTTACACAATACTTGAGTCCCCACCGCTAGCTGGTACCACCTGCAGGACAGGCTGTCCGTCCCTTAGGCCTTAACGTTAACACCCGAGCAAGAACCAACGTCCGACGACGCCTGCGACTGGCTCATCGCTTCATTCCGGATGATTCATGGTTGTTATGCACGCACGTTTTCCGATCCATACCCCGTCGATGGTCGCGCTGAATCGAGACACATGTCGTTAGCCTTTGGATTTGGGGTTCGCAACTTTCCCGGAGCTCCACAACATCGTGTAAGAATATAATCACGGTCTGGTCTGTCCTCTATCAGTGGAATGAATCGACTCCACAAGGAATCGGTGCCTCGTTACCTCGCCAGATCCCAAACTATCCCAGCCAATGCCCTTTCTCCGATAGCCGGGATGGTTCATGGAGAACGTCTGGATAGATCTGATCACACTCCACAACCACGCGTTCCTGCCCGTCCCTTGATCTCAGCTCTTTCTGAGACATTGGCAGAAACCCCGGACGTCATCTCTCCTCTACCTGTGTCATGAGGTCCACCCCACGTAGGGCTCCTGCCGTCCTTCTGCGAACAAGTGGTTCCCCGTTGCGTTAGATTCCCATCCGTGTTGTGCGCCAATCTGTTGAATCGGTGGTGCAGACAGTCACCCCGCTACTGTAAATCACAAGGTGGTGCCCCCCGGAACGAAGCCATTCTGGGGGTGCGAAGTCTACGAGCGACACGTAAATCAAGGTCGTGATCCATCCACCGAAAATAATAATAGAAAGAATTTGGTCACAAGCGCTTGGGTCGAAAGGCGTTAGACGGCCTCCCCCCCGGAGAGCAGGATAGTGCCGGAATTCCCACGTTTGCTCCGGCACTGGCGATTAACCTCGCCGTCAGCCAGGGGATCATATATCGCAGATTCCCCGCCCAGAATGTGAACGCGAGTACCATACACTTTGTATCGGATTTCCAAACGGCAATCTCCTCCGCCATCAGCCCGAACTCGGGGTTGTAGTCATCCTAACCCAGCGGAGCAGGAAGCAACACAGCAGCCTTCAACCTTTTGGGACCATCAACCGAAGAACCCTTCAAGCTGTCTGATCGTCGTATCCTTGGCCTTGTTCCACACGAGCAATGATGCCGGATACATAAAATGTGTATATTCTGCGACGACGCTGTCCGGGATGAGACGATAGATGAGTAGGATAATCGAGAGGATTTTGAATGTGGAGATGGATTGTTTTGACGCGGGAAGGCTCGTTCCCTTTCGTTCGCGTCAGTTACTCGAAGAGAGGCTACGGATTTGAGGCTTACGTGCTTGATGAATATTCACGAATCCGCGGACAAGCCTCAGTAATCCCTGCGGGGATTCATATGAGGTCGCCATGCTGATAGTGAACGGAAAACAAAACAGACCCTACTCAACAAAATATCCCTCATCGACCCGGTATCCTTCCCACCCCGATACAGAATCGAAAAATTAGTGACACAGCTCACTTCTCCTGCCGCAAGAAACTCGACGAAAGCCCTGTCAGGTTTCACAGTCTAGCGCGTAAAATTCCCGGCCTTTGGGCAAAACCGCGACAGCCGATGAGCCGCGGGGGGCAAGACGAGTGTCCGAGCCTGCTTGAGCTTCCCATTCCCTGTGGCTGTCGCGAAGGACCGGCTGATTTGACCATTCCGCCTCGAGAGAATATCGGGGGTGTGGAGGTTGGGTAGGGTGGCGAGGCATTCCACGAAGGGTTCCGTCGTTCTGTCAGCCACATCCTCGAGGTCTACCACCAGAGTCCCTCGGACGGTCAGGACCAAACCAAACATTCCAAATATGCGAACAAAGTACTGTACCTGCGAGGTGAGAATTTCCCAACAGGATTCCGCGTCAGGGCAGGAGTCCCATGTCGGTCGGTGGTCTGCGCCATATCTTCCTACGCACAGCGTAATCCCGCTGAGCCTCCACCAGAACCACCTGCTACCTGTATCAGTCCACATGTCGTACTCAAGGCCAGCAGTGTCCTCATTCGTTCCCGGCGTGTTGGAGGAAGGGGCCGACCCAGCCAGTCGTTGTGCATATTGAAAATACATCTCCGTCAACGAAAGCACAGAGATATTTGGAAGGATCTCCTGGATGGGTTCGTGTGGAAGCTGGGATATTGTGGAGGTATTGGAGGTGCACGAGGGACGAGAGGACGATGTGATAATGTCATGGTCAGTTCGCCGTGGATCGGAATGAACATAAAGGACACCCGCACTTGGACCACTTGGACCGGTTACGGCCACCGTACTCCTCTTTTTCCCTTGGGAGCCTCATGGACACACGTCGGAGCTGGGCAAGATACGAGGTCGGACTCATCGAGAAGCAAAGCATCGCCCGCAACATCAGGGTGACGCCAAGGATTCCTAACTCCGACGAGCGCCCCGACGGCTGGATCCGATTGGTCTGCTAGAAGGTTGCAACCGCTCCGACGGCTTCCATGATCCATCCGCTATTCGAGGCGTAAGGGTCGCGCGCGTAAGGCAAAGAGAAACCAGTCACAAAGGCTCGGCTCGGGACACGGGAAGGGTTCCGCAGAATTACGTTGAAATTCTCGTGTCCGCTGCGCGCGGCGGTCATCGATCGCATGTTCTTCACCCAGTGTACAAGAAAAAAGTCGTAACTGTCTGGTGGTACCACACTGACGAACCAACACCGGCGGTCTCAAATGACGATCTCTTCTACCACCGACTCAAATTGAAAGCTACCTCTGTTCCACGCGTCGGGAATCAACACGACGGTCGTCAACTTTACGGGACCATCGACCGATGAACCCCCAAGCTCTCACCATTGAAGTGATATCCACCCTGGTTAACTCCAAAATGCACGTAACAAGCCAGGACTGGTGATCTCAAAAAACGATCTCTTCCACCACCAACTTTAGATTATGGAAACCCCAAGCCCATGAGCTAGAAACCAACCAACCTGACAATCTTCAACTCTTTGACCCCATCAGCTAAAGAAACCTTCAACTGTCCGATCGCCGCAGCCTTGGCTTCTCCCCACATGATGTGTGGTGCTAACGTATAGGAGCACGATATGAGTCGGATCGTAGAGAGGTTTCTGAATGCGGAGATGCATTGTTTCGTTAAGAGAATGTTGGACATCTCCTTTCGTTTGTGTTGTTTTCGCCGCGGGGTACAGAAGGTGGCAGATGTTGCGTCAGTAACTCAAAAAAAAAAAAAAAAAAACAGGAGGCGCGTTCGTGGAGTTTGGGCTTACAGGTACGATGGATAATTCGCGAATACCCGGACAAGCCTCAGCAACCGCTGCGAGAGCTCATGTGAGTCCATCTCATTGATAGTTAGCGGGAAACAAAAAAGTCCATACCTGACCAAATATCCTCCATCAGCCGGGTATCCCTTCCCACCGAACACAAAACCGAGAACTTTGCGATACGGTCCAGCCCGCCCGCCGCGAGAGACTCTACGAAGCTCCTGTTAGGCTTCATAGTGCAGCATGTAAGATCCTCAACGTTCGGGCAATACCGCAACAACGGGTGCGCTGAGGGGGGCAAGACGAGCGTCCGGACCTGTTGGAGCTGGAGCTTTGTCTTCCGTTCCCCAAGGGCAGTTGCGAAGACCCGGGCGACTCCGCCCCCCCGCATTGAGGCAATTTCGAGCGTGTGGAGGTTGGGGAGGGTTGTAAGGCATTCGACGAAGTGCTCCGCCACCCTGCCTGCCAAACCCTCGAAATCTACCACCAGGGTCCTTTGGACGGTCAGAACTAATCTTGGGGTATTCCAGACGCGCAAATGAAAGTTTTTTACCTTACGTAGGCGACAAGGTGAGGGTTCCCCAACAAAGTCTCACATCGGGACAGGAACTTCGCTTCGACCTGAGGCACAATTCCCCCCCCACACATACCGTAGGCCCGCCAAGTGTCCGCGAGGGCTACCTGCCGCATCAGCCTACATGTTGCGCTCAAGGCCAGCAACGTCCTCGTTCGTTCCCAGAATGCCTGAGGAAGGGGTTGGTAACCCCTGCCACCATACAGGTATCGACAGTACACCTCTGTCCACGGAAGAACCGGGAGATTACAAAGAATCTCCTGGAATATTTCATATGGTAACTGGAATACTGTGGAAGTATCGGAGGTGCATGCCAAAGGATGAGAAAACAATACAATAATCCCTGGTCAGTTCGCCGTGACGGAGAATAGATCCAAGGATACCCGTACTTAGGTTGGTTTGAACGATCACAGTATCCTTCTTTTTCCTTCGGCGTGACGTGGATATGTGCTGGAGTCTGGCGAGATACGAGGTCAAACCCGCTGAGAAAGATACCCTCGGCCGCGACATCTGCCAAGCCACAAAAGGAACCCTCTTCGCGAGTCTTCGACTGCGATCAGATCGGTTGGGGGACCCGATCAGGCTCAGCGCATCAAAAAAAAGCTGCCACGTTCTCACATGTGTCATGTGTCCCCTCACCCGGTATACTTACGAGCACGAGAACAGCACTACGCGCCTCTCACAAGAGGAAAAATGTTACAACAGTCCAGTACTACTATATCCAACAAACCACCACTGGTTATCTCAAATGACGATCTCTTCCATCTCCAACACGGGTTCAAACTTGTCCCCGACCCACACCGTAATGGTCTTTAGCTTTTTGGGACCCTCAGCCGAAGAACGCTGGAGCCGACAGATCGCCAGATCCTTGACCTCATTCCACAGTGGCTCCGACCACCCATCCGCCCAACCTCTATAGCCCTTGGGAAAATATCTCCCAGTGCGATGTATGAGTACGATCGTCGAAAGGTTTTTGAACGCGGAGATAGATCGTTTTAACCTAGGAAGACCGATTTCCCCCCATTCGCGTACCTGGTTTGTGGAAGGATTGCGCGGAACGTGGCCGGCGTTGAAGTCAATGATCCACTGAAGATCCACGAAGGTTACGCTTACATGCACGACAGATAGTTCGCGAACCCCTGGACAAGCCCTGGCCATCCCTACGAAAACCCGGATGAGTTTCCCTCGTCGATAGTGAGCGGGAAACGGAATAGACCCTACTCGTCCAAAAATCCCCACTCGGCCGAGCACCCCTCTTCCCCGGGGGAAAAACCGAGAGTTTCGTGAGATGATCAAACCCACCTGCCGTGAGGGACTCGACGAAAGCTTCATCAGGTATCGTAGCGCAACACGTAAGATCCTCGACCTTCGGGCAATACCTCAACAACCGATGTGCCTCTGCGGGCAAGATGAGTGTCCGGATCTGCTGGAGCCGGGGCCGGAGCTTCCTACTTTCCAGAGCGGTCACGAAAGCCTGGACGTTGCGACCCCGCATGGAGGTGATTTCGAGGGTGTGGAGGTTGTGTAACGCGGAGAGGCATTCGACAAAGAGTATCTTTACTTTGTCGGAACTGCGTGAGAAATTCACCACCAGGGTCCTTCGAACAATCCCGGTCAGACCTCTTGTCAGAGTATTCCAGATACGCGAGCGAAAATGTACCTCACGCAGGCGGCAAGACGAGGGTTCCCCAACAAAATCTCGTATTGGGACAGTACCATCGTAACCCGCAGGTTGAACCTCGCCGGCGCCTTCGGGCTGCACACGACGTAGACCCTCCAAGCCTCCGTAAGAACCACCTGCCGCATCGTTCTACACGTTGTGCTCAAGGCCAGCAAGGTTCTCGCTCGATCCCAGAACATCTGGGAGGCGGGTCGGGACCACGCGTCCTCACTCAGGTGCCGATAATACACCTCCACCCACGGAAGGGCGGAAAGATAAAGAAAGATCTCCTGGAAGATCTCATATGGTAATTGGAATACTGCGGGGGTACCAAACACATAAGAAATAAAGGGATGATGGGATAACGCCGGTCAGTTCGTCGTAGATGGGAGACAGATAACAAGGTATCCGCACTTGGACTGGTTTGAGCGGCTGCATCCCTCTTTCTTCTTAGGCGCGCCGTAGATATGCGCCAGAATTGGGCAAGGTGTGGGGTCAGATGCGCCGAGAAGGATAGTGTGCGCGACATCCTACCGGAGAGGATCTCTAACCTTTTACAACGGCATCCGATCAAATCAACACCCTACAGACGCCCAGGGCATCAGTGGGGGACACGGAACAACGGCCACCGCCAAGATTGAAATGAGGCTTTGGTAGTCCGGAGCAGAGCATTGGTCAAGGCGGCTCGGGTCGGGACTCGGGAAGTGTCACACCTCACCCAAGGCAGAGAACGCTGCCGAAATTCTCGCGCCCGCTCCTCTGGCCCAAATTAACTCAGAGCTGAACTTGAGGTTGGATTCCAACCTACAATTAGCCACGCTGTCAGAATCTTGAGGGATCGCATGCCACAAGTCACAAATCCCTCGCCCAGTATACGAGCGTGAGGACGGTACTGTACACCCTCCACGAGAAAAAAGTGTCACAACCGTCAAGTAATACCATATCTCGCAAACCAACACCGGAGGTCTCAAATAACGACCTCCTCCACCGTCGACTCGGGTCCAAAATTATTTTTACCACCCCACAACGAGACGATCTTCAGCTTTTTGGGACTGCCGACCGAGGAACCCTCCAACTGGCCCATCGCCAGATCCCTGACCTGGGTCCACACCGGCCCTGAATACCCATCCTCCCAACGGCCCCAGTAGGCTGACCCGGTGTAACATATCAGTGCTACCATCGAGAGATTTTCGAAGGCAGGGATGCATTTCTCCAACGTGAAGACCCTGGCGTTCTTGTTTGCGGAGGGTTGGCGCGCAACGCGGCCGGCGTTGGTGTCAGTAATGCAAAAGAGAGCCTCGGGGGTTGGGCTTACATGTATATGCAAGGCTGATAATTCGCGGACCCCCGGACAAGCCCTAGCCACCTCTGTGAGAATCCTTATGAGCCCACTTCAAGTGGCGAGCGAGAAACGGAACGGATCCTACTTGGCCAAATATCCAGACTCCGCCAAATGTCGCTTCCCCCCGCACATAACACCGTAAGCTTCGTGATATGATTTGACCCACCTGCCGCAAGAGACTCCACGAAATCTACACCGGGTGCTGTACCACAACACGTAAGGTCCTCAATGTTCGGGCAACACCTCAACAACCAATGTACCGCGTCAGGCAGGACGAGCTTCCGGA
>Ga0307509_10011423_pt1 | contig 10749 bp, 18 predicted proteins | sample 10_EM_MG_FD_202245 | JGI IMG/M metagenome (GOLD analysis project Ga0307509, IMG submission 202245) | Populus trichocarpa ectomycorrhiza microbial communities from riparian zone in the Pacific Northwest, United States - 10_EM | ecosystem: Host-associated > Plants > Roots > Unclassified | place... | reverse complement strand
CAGTCGCGTGTGCTTGCATGGGTTTCTCCATCCTCACCAGGCTATTATTCTCTGTTACTCCACGAGCCTCTCCAGCAGGCTACCTCGCCTCATACTCAGCTTTATCGACACTCTTTTGACTGCGGCCTCCTGCCTGTACCAACAGGCCTCTCACACTCTTTGAATCGTGCTAGCGTAGAACGCGACCTGCACTTTGAATCTATCCTCCTCCGTTTCGTCTACTTTTTCGACTGTGGAAAGAATGCAACTCGATCTCCCTATTTTGAGGATCGCACATTACAGTGCACTGGTGCGTGGTTTCTCAATTCTTTATTATTTGTACATTTTTGCTGAGGAAATTCGTGGAATTTCTTAGATTCTCTTCAGCTTCATCCTCTTCTGCCTCTCCGCTGCGAGACTGAATTATACAACCCATCTTCCATCCGACGACACATTGAACGGTGGCCAGCCCTTTTATGGTGCGTTTCGACCATCTGATCATCATTCACATTCGATGATATGTAACGGGATGTATGTTTTTTTTAGACCCCATCGTCGTCGAGATACTCATAACGACTCTGATGACCATCCCTTGGTCGATATTCATGTACATTTCCTACCTTCGACCTTGCAACCATGGCGAACTAACGCATCTTCTCCCATAGCGTGTGGTCAATACACAAACGCTACGAAAACCGATATCTGTCTACATTCCGTGGGGAGATTATCGGACTCTCCACTTTGTGGATATTCTGGATTGCAGGCGCGGCGGGAGCCACTGTGAGTCAAATGCATCCCCTCCCATTAATTTCCTCTACCAAGAAAGAAGTCTAATGTCCCCCCCCTCCCTCTCCCTCTAGGCTCCCTGGGGAAATCTATCTTGGTGTCAACATTTCGAAGCATGTCGCGTCCTCTCGGCACTTGTCGCCTTTGCATGGCTTGGGTGGATAACGCTTACTGCGATCCTTGCTTTGACTTTACTTTTCAACATTGCGAACAAGTCGCTGATGGAACCTCTTCATGGACGGTGGAATCCTCGACAGAGCGTCTATGTGACAGACAACATGTCGCGGGTGTAGACGGATCTCTGCGCTGTACGCGGGGAACCTTTCTTCATTAGCGCGAATTTTGATGGTTCGTAGACTATTTTCTGTAGTTTAGGTATGATTTATGTGTTGTACATTCAAATTCACAACCAATTTCAAGAGACACTTGAATGTGGAAAATGTTACTTGACCGATAGATACATAGGTCCTGAGCATGTGCTTGGAATTTCTCCGCACATGAACTGCTTTAGTGTAGAAATAGATAGTATCGTTTTGCCTAAATAATAATCCAAAGTTGGGCGCCAAACACGTCTCTAAACGGCAATAATTATAGATAACCGCTAACGCGACCTAATGACGAAATGGATGTGAGCTATTTTTAGTTTATGTTAAAAACTTCGTCACCTGCTTATACAAATGTTTGACCCACATCGGCAAGCTCCATACTCCCGTGAAACAAAAACAGGGTGGGTCACTATATAGGCGTTTTAGACGCACGTCGCTGGGCAAACGATCTGGAACACTTCTTTTCAACACCAACGCCTAGGAAACTATCTTTGCCATGGTTCTTCACATCGTTCGAGCCGCTCTCTACGTGACGTTGGTAAGAAATTATAATGCTACAAGGAGCAGACGTCATTAAATTTCAACCCCAAGTTCGTATTTTCTGTCATCCTCCTCGGATTGACAGGCTATCGCGTCCATTATACCGAAACCCTTTCCAATGGCGATATTCTTACTACCAGCTCACACTTCTATGGTGAGCTTCATTTTACGTCCTCGTTGTCATATCTGACCACCCAACTACTCAGACCCTATAATCGTTGAATTAATAGTGACGAGTGCCTTGGCTATTATCTTTTCGATATGGTTGTGCGTACCCATTTATTTGGTCTGGGAGATTTTTTTAGAACACTAACTATTTCACTAGTTTCTCGGCCATTCTGGCGCGCATTGGGCGGGGTGCTTTGGGGACCTACCTCACGGAATTTATCTGCGTCGGTATTATTTGGGTGATGTTCCTGGTCGGCGCGGCCGTTACGACGGTACGTCTCACATCTCTTTTTTTTTCTTTTTTTTTTTTTTTTTAATTCGTTCCGTGTAAATCGTCCTCAACGGTGAATTCTACAGAACAACTGGAGCAATTTGAAATGGTGCCGAGGCAGCCAAAAAGTCTGCAGCGTTCTTGAGACCATCAAAGCGTTCTCGTGGATGTGTTGGGCCTGGACGTGGTTCCTACTCATCGCCACATTCGCCAACATGTTTACCAACAAGCAGGGCTTGGGTGGGCCTCTGCACGGCCGTCGTGATGATGTAGGTACCTACCCTCAGACGAGAGAGAATCGCACAACTGGCACTGGCACGGCGGCGGCCCAACCAGCGGCGACCCAACCTCCAGTCCAGCAGGTCCAGCAAATGTCAACCGCGTAAATTCGACGCATATTTCTTGGAATTTCTGTCTTTATTTTCTACACGAGTTATCGGATGCGGCGGCTCCAAATGTCGTACCCTCCTCCTAATATTTTTAATTTGGATCTATGTTTTCAATTTTTATACTAAACCCTTTCCATTTCTTAATTCTTACCGTACGGTAAGATCATAATGATTTCATTTTTTCGACTTTCGCGTTTATCAATCACAGTAATGGTTTACAATTTGTAAAATAACAGTTACATTGTATAAATAGCGCAGTGAATCCATTTATATTTAGTTCGTCCCATCGCTCTCCGTCATCTTGACCCACAAGCCTCCCTAAATAAAATTGACGAGATATTAGAGACAATTGTAATAGTCGTTGGGCGAAAGGCTTACGTTGGTATACATTGTTAGATGCATCTTGAGGAAAAGCTTCTCGACACCCTTGCGTCCACCCGCCTCTGCCCACACTGCGGGAGGATGGGCTTCGGGAGGCGCAGAACTAGGATCGAGGTCGACAGATGTGAAATTTTGCAGGAGGCGGATGAGCATGAACGACATCTCGTTGTACGCGAACTAGGTCAATTGAATCAGTCAGCTAGCAGATCTGTGGGAAAGCGTGGGAGGCGGTTCACCTGCTGGCCCAGGCAGATCCGTGGACCGGCGTTGAATGGGAGGAAGATAAAAGGATTTTTGGAGACGTATGTCTTGAGGCGTTCGTCGAGCCACCGATCGGGATCGAAAACCTCAGCTAACGGAAATGAATGTCGAATTAGAGTCAAAGGGTAATGAATTCGAATGAACTTACCGTCAGGTCCCCACAGGTCAGTCCGTCTTTGCATCATGAAGACGGAATAAGCTGTCCTGGATTTGAATACAACGGTTAAAGTATGAAATATAGTTACGTCTATGTGACTTACTTTGTACCAGCAGGAATAAAGAATGGCTTCTGATTCGGGTCGTCAGATTGCCAGGTCGAAGCGTTAACGCTTTCGCGGACGTTGAAGGGACTACGTAGAGCGATTGTTAGTTAATTCTTTGGAAACAGAAACCTTTTCTTACACGATAGGATAGAGCCGAAGTGTTTCTAATTGTTTTGATAGCTTTACCAAGCGAAGTGAGGGAATAATGAAAAGACTCACCGTTGATGACGGCTCGGAGATATTTCATATCCCTAATATCGTCGTAGTTCGGACGACGAGAGTTGCCAACCTTGTTGAGAATTTCTTCACGAAGTCGGGACATGATGTTGGGGACGGTCGCAAGCAAGTACATGACGAATGTGAGGGTTGAGGCGGTAGTGTCTCGTCCAGCTGCGAATTTATCGTTCAGGCAAGGATTTAGGTAATTGGAAAATTAACTTGCCAATCATGATATTCAAACTATAGAAAATCAGTGGTCAATATAACTTCTGGAGATAGGTTAAACACCCTACATCTCGTCCTTCAGAACAACAGGGTCGTCAGTAACGCGGACCAAACTGTCCAAGAGGGTCTCCTCGTCTGACGGTTCTTCCCCTTTCTCCGTCATAGGCGAATTCCGTTTCTTCTCCAGAGCCTCCTTCACGATTGGCTCGACGTAGGAATTCACAATCTTCATGGGTTCATAGCTCTTGTCCTTAAATATCTCTGCCAAAGGCCACACCCATCCATAACGCTCCCTGACGGAAATAACCTCCTGTGCTTCAAGGAAAGCGCGTGCGAAAGCGTTCGCGGCGTCTCCTTTTGCTGTGCGCTTAATGGGTGGCAGGTGCATTGCGTTGTGGGGATAGGGTAGACCAGCTGAGAGCATCTCGACGCAGTTGCCGAAGAGGAATTCGGTAGCGGCGTCCAGCGTGAACCTAGACATGAGATCCTGGTCGATTCGTGTTAGCTAAGTACGCGAAGCAAAGCTCGTCAGCAAACGCACTTGGAAATCGACAGCATAACCGTCCCGCAGGCGCTCACGTAGTTTATTGATGACTTGAGAAGCTCGGCGGTCGAATAGCTCGAAGTGGCTGATCCTCTCTCGGGTAAACATTGGCCGTGTGATGGAGCGATGAAATCTTCAAATACCATAAATAGATCACCGATAACAAGGCTGTAATCAGCGACGTACTTCCACATCTCACCTGAAAAAAAGGTTGATAAGAAATGAGTTAAATGGGATGATGAAACAAAGGTACCATCAGAGTTGAATACACCGGTTCCTAGTACTGATTCCATGTTGTAGTGGAAGCGTTCACCTAAGGATTGAACTTTTGGTCGAATTTTGTACAAGAGACGGTTTATCGCTCAAGTTCTACCTTTAACATAGTTCTGGAAGTCAGTCGCGAGCATAGTCTTGATGTGCTCTGGGGATGCTGTGAAGATAAGATCTGACCACAGAACTCGCAGATTAAAAACGGGCCCTCGTTTAACCAGAAGTTCATCCAAGCCATCACCTAGAAGGCGAGATGAGAATGAATAGCGTCAAATTGGCATTTCAATGGCAGTATACCAGGATAGCCAATTTTCAAATTCTCCATCATCTTCTTGAGAATATCGAGGTTTCCAATCCACTGTCCTTGAGCTTCTGGGACAATTCGAGCTCCCATGGCGGCTGCCTGGCGTACATTCGAGATCTTTCGTGACATTACGGAAACTATCAGCAGCATGGGAATGGCAATGGTCGTCCCCGCGAGAAGTATCCATGTCGGAATGTGGTATCCTGCTCTGGCAACGACCGACGAGTTCAAGGTAATGATGGTGCCAACCAAAGCCCCTAGAATTAAGAACCCTTTGGCGAGGAGGTCGACTCCGGGAGTGATGTAGACCATCCTGGTGAATCGTTAGAGACAAAGAAGGTGGGAATGCTGTGTTTTGGGTATAAATAGCAGAGCCATATGTAGCACGGCGTGGCCAATAGCCATCATCTGATCACAGCATGTATCTGTTTCCTCAAGATGCGAAGCGTTGAATATCACAGGACCTGTTTTGATATTTTCATTGAAACCACGATTTCCCACGTTCTAAAGGGCGCACGACCGACCAGCGAAGCGATTAAAAAAGTGTTGGTCCAAGCTATGATAATGGTCGACGTCCTGAGACAAGAATACTCAAAGGCATCAAAGAAATACATATCTATGGGTAAATATTATGTAATTTTTGTGCCGAGATACCCGACCTACTTACCGATATGGGCATCGGTCTTCTATTAGGTTCAACTCTACCTCATTCAAGATCGAAGAACTACGGAACGTTGATAAATCAGAAGCAAAGGAACCTGAACTTTAAAAATGTTGGATGAGTTTGGGATGCAAGAAGGTATTTTATAATACAATGAAGATTTCGCGAGCTAAGTGGGCTACCCAGTCTGGGAGGATGAAGACGAGCCATCCAATCATTCCGAGAGCGACGACTCCGAAGGCAGTGAAGGAGGTGCATCTGAAGAGCACAATGAAGAAGAAGAGGAAAGTGGCATCCTTGACGTCTCCGCTGTAGAGGCGGAGCAGGAGATTGAGGGCGACTTCGAGTAAGTCACTCCCACTTTGTAATTTTCTTGTCTGATCGAACCAGCCGCTTGGTGGAGAACATTCGCTTTCGAGACGGATCAACATCAACAAACGCAAACCTCTTGACAAAAGACTGGGACTTTGATATCGAGGAAAGAGAGGCAGAATTCAAGGATGACCTTCGTGCGGCGTCTGGGATTGGAAAGAATCGGAGAAAGGTACAATTGGTATTCTTGCTCATTGATCTTTAACTAACATTATTTCAGAAAGGACGCACAGCAGGGCCCACCCTCTCTCAGCAAGTCAAAGCCCTCATTGGAGATGGAAACCAGGCGTATGTGGACAACAACCTCCCTGAGGCCATTCGTATTATGCAGGAAGTCATACGAATTGAACCTCGAGCCACCTCCGCGTGGTCTGTTCTGGCTCAATGTTACGAAGATCTAAAGGAAGACCAGAAGGCTTTGCAGTTGAGGATTATGGCTGCTCATCTTCGACATGATGCAGAAGAATGGGATAGGCTCGCACGCCAATCCAGGTGAGAAGGTTGACTTTGTTTCGCGACCCTTTCTCACATGGACTCAGAGAACACGGGTACAACCAACAGGCTTTATATTGTTATCGCAAAGTATACAGCCTGGATCCAACAAACGTGGATGCGTTATGGGATCGAGCCTCTCTTGCAAAAGAGATGGGCGATTTTAGAACGGCGCGAAATGCATTCCTCGCCATTCTCAAACGCTTCCCTCACGATCTCACAGTGATACGGGAGCTACACACCATTCTCGTTGAGCTCTCCGAGCTGCAGACATGTGCAACATTCCTTCAGGAAGCCCTAGACCACTACATGAAGGTGTATCCCTCAGGACAAAGCGACGGGGGTTTTTCGAAAATGGACCTTCTATTGCTGGCCGACTTGTACAACGTCCTTGAAGAACATGTACGTGCCGTGCAAACGATCCGACAAGGGACACGATGGCTGCAAGGCCGGGCCGACCAAAAGTACTGGGATATGTATGAAGACGATCGAGAATACGACATGGAGGGCTGGCCCCCTCGAGCCAGTGCAACCGAAGGCGCTGTTGTACACTCAGGTGGGTACGAGCTGGACCCCAATGCGCGGCACAGGTTGGCCGTTGCAAGGATCAAAATGGGCGACGTCGAGGAAGGAAAAGTATGTTTTTATGTGATTTGGCATCAGCTTTGACTGACTCTTGGGTAGTTGCACGCCAATACTGTCCTGTCGGAAGATGTTCTTGACTACTCTGTGTTGTTTGCCGAAATCGCTGACGCGTACTTCGAACGCGAAATGTACGCAGAGGCAAAACCCATCTACGAACTCCTCGGCGGTGATTCGGCGGCATGTGCCATTTTTCTGTTTAGTGCTTGACTGTGCTGACTTTTACCACAAGACAAGCAGCATCTACATTCTTCTCCAAACAGCGGCATGCATGAGAAACATCGACGAGCTTCGAGATGCAGCAGATGTCTACGAACACAGTTGGACTATCTTCTCTCCCCACATACTACATATTGACTGCTCTCTAGTTCGACTAGCTGACCCCACGAACAACGACGCAAAAATGAAGCTCGCTGAAATCTATGAAATTATGGGAGAACCTCGAAAGGCATTAGACTTGGTCTACGAGGTGATTGACTCCCGCAAAAAAAAGGGAAAGGGCGCTTCGACTAACACAGCGGGTGATGCATCGAACACGATGTCAACTTCTCTATTTGCGGAGGACAAATCGAAGGCCAAAGGCGCCGCTGCCCGTCCCAGGTTGACGCACGCCCAGCTGCGTGAGATGGAGTTGGAAAAGGAGAAGGAGGTCATAAAAGGGTATCGGAGGCTGAAGGAACTCTGGGCTGGGATGCTCAACGAGGAGGAAGAAGCAGAAAGGGAGTGGCTCGTCCAAGCAGAGAAGCTTGTGGATATGTTTAGGGAGACGAGGAATTTGTTCTTGACAAGTCGGGTATGTAACCTTCGCTCGTTGATCATCCTTTCTGACTTCCCATGTAGAACAACCCCTTCCGTGGGATGTTCCCTCGAAGTCGGAAAAGAAAGCCGACCCACGAGACTGAAGCGGACGAGGAAGATATGGCTTCTCGGCTCCAACTTGACATGGGTATGCATTTTAATAAAGAAAACTGCATGGGGCTTCATCGTAATCACACTCTATGTCCTAGAACGCGACAGTCTCGCCCGGAAGTCTGCCAGAAGTGGCGAGAAACACGCTGCAGTGAACGTATTCCGTGGAATCAACTTTGATGATTGGTTACGATTGTTCATGCAGGTACATGTTCCCTTGCTTCCATCTGAATTAGCCCTCAACCCTTCTTATCTAGTACTGCTTCATTTTGACGAAACGGGGTCAATTCGATGTTGCAGACGAAATCCTTCGGCATATCATGGTATCCAACGCGTATCAGCCAAGAGAGCGGCAGGATTCCATCCGGTTGGCTATCGTTAGTGCGTCATCCACAAGTATTTGTCTGTTCTATCATCAATGCTCAAAATCTCTACCTTTTACCAGCCTGTGCAATTAATGCTGAACGACATGACATTGTTGTCGAACAATGTCGGAAAATTATAACACATAACCAGTTCGATGATGAACCTTTGCGGATTCTGATGGCGTCTCTGGCAAGTGGCTTGAGGTCCACGGATGCGTTTATTACTTCGACACTACAGAAGCATCTGTTTAGGGAAATGAAGTTGTCAGATACAGCTGTCAAGCACCCCGAGGTGCTGAAGTGGAATAACACCAACAAGAGATACGCACCTACAGGGGGTACTGGTAGGAAAGGTGGAGTAGCAGAGGACGACGGCGAGGATGGGGCGGAGGACGATGTCGACGAGAATGATATGGTCGTGGATACTCCTCACCCATCCACCTCGGGTGACAAAGGCTTTGGGCGACCCCAGTTGCCAACCAAGAGCAATCCTGTGATTATAACGATTTATGGACAGATTTGTATCGCAGCGAAGAGTTATCAAAGTGCCATCTGTAAGTGGGCCATTTATTCAATTCTTTCCGATTCTGACATAGATTTCTGGGGTTCAGTTTATCTCCTCCATGCATATGATTACTACCCAGAGGATCCGATGATATGTCTTTGTCTCGCTATTGCTTCTGTGGGACGGGCTATGCAACGACAATCGGATAATCGACATCACTTGGTCATCCAGGTTTTTTCTACCTCGTTTTTGAAATCTTAACTCTATCCTGAAGCGCTCTTTCTTAGGCCATGGCATTCCTTTCTAAGTACCGTATTCTACGGAGGGAGGCCGACCGGGGTGTCCGTGAAGTTGAGTATAATTTTGGGAGGACGTTCCACCAGCTCGGTGCGTTGTCTCTCTAGAGATATATTAATTCTCTAGATGGGAATAAAACCAGCTAATATTTTTTTGCGGAACACTTCAGGGTTATATTCTCATGCAGTCAGGCATTACGAACGCGTGTTGGATATGGCTGAGAAAGCAGGGGTGAGCACCTTTTTTGTGTCATTTCTTTGGGGAGTCGAACAAGTATTTCCCACTAGGATGACCTCTTTGCAAAGGAGGCGGCGTACAACCTCTCGCTGATCTTCGTGTTCACGGGTGCTACACCACTTGCAGATGCCTTGTTTCGCCGATGGCTTTCGATCTAATATTCTAATTGGATTTCTTGCGGGCGTATACTCGTTGGAGTCGTGTGTATTGTGGTATTCGTGCCTCGGCCAACTCCTGGAGTACATTCACTTCCAACCGGTTGACGAATTCCTCAGACAGACCACTACCCAAGAGCATCGGGCGTCCAGAGCGGATAAAACCCTGTGGGGAAAAAGTAAGTCTCGGTGAAGACAAGAGACCACCCTTCTTTCTTTCTTTCAGGTAAATTATACGCACAGTCACGATCATCTTCATCATGCGATAAAATTTTCTTGAGCCCTCACTCTGAGGTGCATCCTCCCGAATTGGGGGGACCATTGGCAGCCAATAATCTTTGTAAACTATATCTTCAAAGTTGGGATTTTCGGAAACCCACCGATGCAGATGGGTAGCGGCATCGATGCTAGCACCGATATCCACTGTCGCTGCGCGAAGGAATGTCAACCATCGTGCACACCATGGAGGCCCAAGTTCGTCTGTCCCAAGGTCAAAACGTTGGCGGTTGTCGTCATATAGATACCGGTCAGTCTCTGAGATATCGATCAACCCCCCTGGACGCAAGACTTGAGCGATTTGGTCAATGAGGAGGTGATAGTCTTTGATCTACACCGCATGCAATGCTTTCATAAGCTTGGAAGTTACCAGTGGTCAAGAACTCACTCCCGAGGCTATAAGGCGTGTATGGACGACGTTGAAGTCGCCATAGAAATGTTCAAGTCCGAGGTTGATATCATCGACTTCGCTTCTATCAACCGTGACGGAGCTGAGTCGGCGTAATGTTGCTCTGGAAATCGGGCTCACCGGAGATTGGGAGGCATAACTCTGAGGGCAATTGAGTATAGTGAATGTGGCTTTGAGCTTCCGTGACTCGTAAACAAACACTCACGACGGTTGCATTGGTATCAGATCCACGGCGACTGCACTGCAGTTTGGGAAATCGTTGGCGACATCCAGGATCCTGTTCGAGAGATATGAAGCTTCCATCTTCAGAGTTCACCTCACTTACCAGCTTCCGCTCCCGCAACCCAGGTCCAAACATGCTTTCGTTTCACCTGGGATATCGTCCGCCATGACCTCCGCCATCGATGGTGCGAATTTTTCGCCCATTATTTGCACAAAAATGTCATGTTGAACATCTTTCCAGGAAATAAGTTCCTATCCAAGCTCCAAGAGGAATGGGCCAC
>Ga0307509_10011422_pt1 | contig 10749 bp, 7 predicted proteins | sample 10_EM_MG_FD_202245 | JGI IMG/M metagenome (GOLD analysis project Ga0307509, IMG submission 202245) | Populus trichocarpa ectomycorrhiza microbial communities from riparian zone in the Pacific Northwest, United States - 10_EM | ecosystem: Host-associated > Plants > Roots > Unclassified | place... | reverse complement strand
TACCATGGCTTCCGCCTTTCTACCCCTCATTTTTTATTCCTAAGCGGAGGTCAGTCCCCCTACTGAGTGTGTATTCAGTGTCTATTCTACCTGCAATATTGAGGCGTCACGGTGACTTACATCCCGAGACCAAGGCCTTCACCCCTACTGATGTGACTGATGCCTATTTTGTTCAAAAATATCCTCTAACGGCAAAATGTCGGGCTTGGGATGCACCGTGGGGTAGAGGCCGCGTCGCCGTGCCGCAGTGGTCGGGATACACCCAATTAGGAAAATACTAAGGCACATCACTTAGGCAAGGACGCGCACACGACACTTAAAGCTTGAAGCTTGAAGCTTGGAGGGCAACGCATAATTCGAGAAATTCAAGCGATGCACGAGCACAACCAAAGCAAAGCTTTTATTCCATGCCAAGGTTAAGAAGTGCGAGTCAGAAGCCGCTGTCCAACAGGGGCCGAACGTGTCATCCCAGTATATGTTATATATCTGATTCGTCCAGTACTCCAGTACTCGTGCCACTTTTTGGGTCAACGGCGGAACTGTGACGGTGAATTTCGCCATCCATGCCAGAAGAACTACCAATACACACGGTGATGGCCCGTCTCCGAAAAATCATTGCTTTTTTCAACGATTGCGTTCGAACTACCTTAGGCCGCTCTCAACCCTTAGCACCCAGAACGTCACGCGGCGTCGACTCGGCGATTCGGACGATCGGGAGAGCTCCACACCAAGCACTAAAAAGTATGCGAGCTGTTGTCGCCGTTCAACATCAATCGAATACAATGTCTACGATCTCCATATATCACGAAACACCTCACGCAAGCCCCAGTCTCGTATCTCCATCAATCCAAATTATCGAGGAGCGTCATGAGTAGATCCCGTCTGTACTCGCGGGCGGAGAGCTCTTGATTGACCCGATCTTCGAGGAGCTCGAATACGTCACGTCGCCTGCGCGGGTGATGATTATATGAACTATCACATAGGCAGAGAACACCTACTGTTTCTCCGACAATGGAAGGAATACATGTGACGCAATGCCTAATCCAGTAGCTCCCGTCGCCGCCACCACGTTTGTTAGAGCAGCTTCTTTAAGAGCTTTGTAGTTAAGTGATTTCCCGGCTCCTTTGGCTGCGGTTTCGACCACGGCTTCGGCTGCCTCGCCTCCGGCTCCGGCTCCGGCGCGGGCGACGCCAGCCGGACGGTCAGGTCTGAAAAACGGAATCAACGTCAGTGGCACCACAGAAGAGACAGGCGTACTTCAAGGAAAACGCGAAAGACGGGGTGATGCTAGCAGCGAGGAAGAAAAAAGGAATGACAAGGGAGGCACGCATTATTGCGAATGTCGTGGGAGGTGTCGAGCGATGAGCAAGAGGGTGGCGTAGAAAAAGGTTGATTGGCGGTAACCGGTACCTAGAGAATGAAATGGGCGAGCAAGCTGGTGCATCGGTGTCATGGGTATTGGCTCTTTATGCTGTCTGCTCAGTACCCATGATCAGTTAATATATTACAGTAATATGTTGTGATGATTGAAATTTCGAGTTAGAAGGATCGCTCCGCAATCGACTCGCATTTTTTAGGGTTTGCCGATTTTGATCAAACATGATGTAAACACTGCCGACTTTCTTCCATTGTACATATCTCATCACACACACACTACGACCTTGATCTTTGCTGTATTGGTACCACATACCCCGTTTACTGTATTGGTGATCATCCACACAATTTTATCATAGATTTCCCTCACATCCCATTTGCGCGCACCGCATCAGCTACTAGAAACCATGCCGAGACATGTCAATATTTGATTTCAATGATCCACGTACTCCAAGTGCGGTGCAACAAATATCCCGATTCCGAGACTGCTGCTAATTTATCATCACTCGAACTGGGTGGCGTACTAGGGGGCATACATCGGACGTCCTGGACATTGGTGCGGTTGCCCATACTATCCCGAGTTGGGTTTCAACCCAGCTCCCGGGTACAGGCTCTGCACTTCGTTGGGTATACGGCCTCGCTTGCCTCGGCCCAAACAGCTCTCGTCAGTAGAGAGCATCGGTGTCGTGGATGTTAATCTCACCACTCCACGGCGAAACCGGGATCTCGTGGGCCTGATGAGGATGAAGATTTCTGGCAGTGTATCAGCCTACTAATCCCCAAAAGGATTCGATGTAGCGCAAGTGCCCAGGCTCGATGGCAGTGACGATGACATGGGAGTGCGCGTGCAGCCTGAGGTACACCCACACTTGGAGGCAATTCCGAAACCACCGTGACGGTGTTGTGCAAGCCACAAATCACTGTGTAGGTGCATTTGTGGCTCTATAATGCCGAGGCCCTCGAGGAAGTGGCAGTGCTGTGTGGACTCACTGTGGAGCCGCTTGTCTTGGGGTGCTCCACAACCCACATGCAAAGAACCCTGGAAAGCGAGCACATGACTTATCGTCAAATGAGCAAAGTAACTATCTTGGCCTATCAGTTACCCCCATCATAATGAGTTATAACGGACCTTTGTTATCACAAGACGAACCCGCTATCATGCAATTTGTGTCGAGGGGAACATACAGCCGATGGGGGCGAATATGCACTAGCCTTGCCGGGGCTGAGGTAGATGGGACAAGTGAACTGCAAGCCCTGGAGCTATTTCAGCAGCACGATAAGGCGCGATCACCATCAAACGGACAATTTTGTCCGAACTCGGGATCGGTTACAATATTACGGATTGTGGCACGCGACCAAAAACCACACCCCACAACTGATACCGCGTGATGTAACTCGTTGCATGTGGCCCCGTCCGCGCATAAATTCGGGCCAACATTTATTTATTGCGGCGGGATCATGCGCACTAACAAGTAAGGTTTCGTAATTTGAAAATTGGGAGCGGCGTGTATAGACTCTGGGCATCTAGATCTAGAGGGGGTTACCTTCATCAGTACCTGCACCCATACGCCAGCTCAGAGTGCGAATTTACGGAAGGCCTCTGTGACCTCCTTCCTTACTGTAACTTGTAGGTTGAGGAAGCGAAGTAAGACCGTTGATGACACTCCTAAAATTATCATCTTGTAACGGTCCTTATGCCCTCATCGATCTTTGTGGCTCACGCTCGCACTTCCTGTTCGACATCCCTTCCCCCTGTCTGAGATGCAGTCCAGCCGGGAGGAAGTAACGAGGTACGCCATCGACGGAATCAAGGCGCCCGGGAGCCATGCATACAATACGGAGAAACTTGAACAGGCGCTGGACAAAATCTGCCGCGCTGCGGAAATGTGGGAGCACCGAACACTATGGAGCTAAACTTGAAACCGGTTTCACATTCGAAGCATATGCAGCTGCGAGAGGCACAAGTCATTGTTGATGCACAGGAACCGAGTCACTAAGTCTAAGGATGGTCACTAGTAGGTAAGGAGGTGGACTGGAGGTGGTCGCAGGACTTACCTAGGAGGTCTTGGTGGGCCGATGCCGTGTGTTGATGTGAGTGATGCGTCACGTGTAACGAAGAACCGCGAATCACTGATGAAGCCAGCCTTGTCCTATGATTGCACCTTCCCGCAGAGGCAGAGAGATGGATCCGCAGGAATATCGTGCCATGCGTCGTCAACGACTTACATCATCCAACTGCGACCTTCGCTTTCCTGGACGATTGGTATGGTGAGGCTTGACCTGTAGCCTGTTCCACGTCCATAAGCGCTTTCAGATGCTGAAAAGCAGTTCTAGGAGCCCAATCTAGAGAATGGCATAATTCTCACCTGAAGCGCGCACCCAAGAGTAAACCCTCGGGGCAACAGCTACTACGCGTCGTCCATCCCTCCCGTGGCAGTGGCAGACAGCGTTGGACCGCGAGCGCACCGAAAACTCGTCCTTGACTCCGCCTACGTTAGCGACGTGATCTTATTTAGTAAGCACCGGAGTTTCAGGCAGCTGCGACTCTGATTCGTGTGCAAGTTTCGGTGCCAGGATCACGTAATCAAAAGCGAAAGCGAGGTGAGGCCAGAGGTCACGTGAGCCGTCTCCAGGGTGACATAATCAGCGGCGTCGTTCAAGTTTGGAGTCAGCTCAGGCTTGCCATCGTGCCAGTGGGATTCGTGGCAACTCGCGCAGCAAATTCCGTCATTGAAGGTTCATGTGGTAGCAGAAACCATCAGATATACGAGCGGCGGATTTCTACGATCACAGTAGTCAACTGATGGTCCCTAACTGCCCCTTCAAGTTGTTGTGGCAGAAGTCTGAAAAGTGAAGGCGACGAGTATAAGTACTGATATGACTTCTACTAAGCTCATTTATCACGCTTCCACCAGTCAGCTTCAGTTAGTGATCTCAAGAAGTTGGCTCATGGATGTACCACCCCAGGAACTCGCTGGAATGTAGTGGAAATCACCTAACCTCGAGTCATCTTGACGACTAATCTCACATGTCCAGGACTGCACCCCTCGTATGCTTGGTTTCTCGGGTAGCTGGTTCAATACTTTGCTTACTATCTCGGCTAGCTCTTTGGCCAGTTGGCCAATCAGATGTTAGATAGAATTCTTTGCGTTCAGACATGTGGGCATGGCCCCTCTCGTCATACTCAGAACTTCATTCAAATCAGGCTGACCAGTACGAGATGTGTAAAGTTTTAATTTCCCAGACGATAGACGATCTTTCAAATTTCTTGGTGAGCTTTCCGGGCTCGCCTAGGTTTTTCGGTCAACTCATAAGAAATCCTAACCAGCATGCTCCGTCTTCCTTCTGGAGACAATTCAAACGGCTCTGACTGGCGCAGACGTCTACTTCGGGTTTATAACAGGGTTCGGGAATTTTAACCGCTTGGCGGACGGGGCGCCTCTCTGCGATAGACGATATTACGATGAATGCACCTATCTCGCTCATTGTTCAAGGATTCTACTGCTACCTTATCTGGACATTGAACAAGCAGTGGTGGTGGCTCTGCGTGGTTATTGCCATAGTATGCATCTTGCGTTCCGTGAACAGCCCGTTCCCATGCTTAAAGACGCTTGCATGAAGCTTTCTTTATCACAAGCGATCGCAAATGCAATGAGTGGGGTTAATGTGAGTGACAGCGAGCTCCACTTTCAGTCACAACTAATGCACAGCGGAGTCAACCATTCTTAGGGCATACGTAGTTCTTGGACCGACTCTATATGTATGGTACTGTATTGAAGTATTGTGCCGGCTTAATGCTTGATTATTTCCTCAGGTATGGTTTATCACAAGCTCATTGGCGGATATTCTAATCGCGGTGACAATGACATTGCTGGTGAGTGATCAAGCGGCCAGGCCCATCAGAATATTGAATGCGTCGTCTCTCGTCTCGTATAGCTTCGAAAAACGCGCAGCTGCGGTGGAGGGCGGTATTCAAGTTACTTTCTGACCCGTGTGGTATGGCTTACGATAGAAACAAACACACTAACCAGTATTTCTCTCGGCCGACTAACCATTGCATTTGTCTCACTCCCTATTAAGCTGCCATGACAATCATTTCTTTCGCTCTATGTGTTACTGGCACCGTAGGTTATGAGAATCATATCATGCTAAGTCTGACTCATATTTGTTCGTAGATCGGGGTTTTTCTCACCTTCCTGTGCGTAATATATCTCACCCCTCAAAACCTGTACCTGGTGACGTAGTTTGAAGGACTTCAATCGTCGAAAAACTGTAACTTACAGCTTTAACGCTCGCATATCCGACTCATGGAATTGCAGATACTCCAACATCCTTTTCTTGACTCTCAACAACCGGATCTACTTCCGTGGCCATCCTCCTCCATCATCTTTGCAAGATAGCACGTATCTTCGTTCAACCCGCCACCCTGCGCCCAGCCCGTTCCGTTTTCTTCAAACTACAACGTCACAGTCGGCGGCAATGAGTCATACTTCCATCAGGCCCAACTCAATTCTCCCCGTCCTAGACGAAGATGCCCAGAAGAGAAATGATGACGACGTTGCTACAGTATCGACTCGAATACAAGGTGCGTTATTTTGCCCGAACACCTTAATTTTTTGAGATATCCGCAACTCCCCTGGTAAGACAGAGATGTCAAATCGAACAATCGGTGAAGAAGGTCGTGGCGACAGAGAGAAGAGAAGGATGCACCTGGAGAAGCTGCCATGTTACGATATCCTTCTGAGCGAGCTCGATTTGTACTTTGTTTCTTGACCCTTTGTTCTTTAGCCCTTCCTCGCTACTTCGTTGATTCCCGCTTCAAATGCGCGTGGAGGATTTGTAAGGTGATCCATGTTGTCCATGCGAAGGAAGAGGTAAGCACAAAATCAGGATGGGAGACTGGGGAACGCATTGTTCGTCTTGTCGTATTTATGGAGGGGCTTCAGTGCGACACCACAAGAATTAACTTTCTCACCTAGCCATCTCCTAACTGGCAGCTTTGATGACGGTACGCGAAGAATGCGACGATTGAAAGGGGGAGCGGGCGCTTCTGGAAGGATATGACTAACACTAGATACTGATGATACGGCGTCAATATGTCCTGGATGCCTGGCTCCGCCACGGATCAGTTGATTCGCCCGGTCTCTGTGGCTTTGATCATAGAGTCGTACTGTGTCGATAGAAACCTGCTGAGGGAGCCGCCCACAGGAAACAAAAAAGAAACAGAGAGACAGACTAGCGAGGGGGAGTTACGGGATGGGCAGCCTACGCGCGACACTCACACCCCTAACTTAGTGTCCTGTACCCCACTGCATTTTTGCTTGACAACCCTGTCGGACTCTGTCTGAAATGTGCATACCTCCCATCACAGTGCCTTTGACTCGGAATGCTAATTCGGACGTTCTACATCAGGACGAAGTAGTTGGTGAATCTCGACTCAAGAATAACATAACACACGAAGCACACGTTGGAATTGAGGACCAAGCCCGCCCGAGTCGCTCGAGTGTGCAACACATAGAGGAGTTGATTTTTCTTCGTTCTTGCCTCAGAATATCCCCAGGACTGTGGTGTGGATAAATAGAGTTTGGCCTAGCTACGACGAGGCGACCCGTGCTTCTGGTATTTCCCCCGTCCACTGCTGGCTCCGCACGCAAACTACAGGACCTCGACAATTACATCGAAGACTGACCTCCTGGTAACAAAGGCACTAGGGTTTGTGCCTCTCGAGCACAAGAATTGGGAGCGAGAGACCGGGATTGTGACGCATATCTGTAGGAATCGGTTTGATGCTGAGCCCTGGTTTATGAGGGTTTAGGCTGCCTTGTATTATCGCTCCTCGGACTCCGGGGCATATTTATTGTCTTCGTTATAGCCCTCGCCTTTCTCACCTCATTTCTCTCCCTGAATACTAGTGTCAGTCGCCATTCTCACATTCGAAAATACTGAGACTACTTTCCTACGATGAACAGTTATATTTGGGGTACTGTACAATAGTAGATGCCGTCGCGTTGCTAAACAATGCCTTGAGGCCATCAGACACATGCGAGAGGCCCGGTCGTCATGGTTTCACTCTCATCATCACCATCATTGGAGATAAGGTTCCGAAAAATGATATGCTTTTGCACGTTTCGGCCAAGGAATTCTTGGCCTGTAATCATTAGACCTTGTAGATAACTTAAACGTTAGTGCAATATTACCTTTGTCTAGAGCTTGCGCATAATTTCCTCTGGTTTGCTACGCAGCTGATCCATTGGTCGACATCTGGTAGGTGAAGCTCGATATTCCAGACGTTATAAAATATCTGTTCAACTTGAAGACACTTCGGGAAATGGATTTGGATGTGCAGTGCAGACTTCCCGCGCAAACCTGGGTGAGCTACGGGCAATCTCGTAGAGCACAAGTAGAGCCCGAGTAACAAGGTAACCCCTGCACTATGTGGTGTCTTGTGGCTCTAATGGGCGTGCAAGGCACCACATCATTATGCTGCAAAAGGATGTAAACACCAAATGTGGCCACCATAGGACTCAGTCGCATGTGCCAATATAAGGGGGATGCCTTGAGGCTAAACGTGGGTTCCTTCAGTAAATCAACGTCAGGGAAGTCCCTTGTCCGCGGCATGTAGTAACCCATCTCGAAGAAGGTACTAACGGAGCAGGCTGGGTACCTATTTGCTCTTGTCGCTATCTTTCGTTGAATTCGAGACGCGCACTCACCACATTCGCAATTGCTTCCTCTTGAAGCTCGAGAGTTGGGACGCTTGTGACAGGAATAATACACCCGCGTGTTTTACGTAGATCGTGCCTTGCTAGGAACACCATGGGTAGACACTGTCTCAGCGTATACTCAGATAGTGAAGCGGGTATCAAATGAGGAGCCTGGAACTGGACGGAAGGGCCGAGGTTGGAGACAAGTCGCTGGCTTGGCGCCGCGTTCTCAGTGCACAAGTCGGCCCTTGTTCCTTTATTCCCTGGTAATATTCTATAAACTCGCAAATAGGATGATATTATCGACGCACAATTGGTTGATCATGATCAGGTATGATGGTTTCATGCTGACAGGTAGTACGAATGATGTACCTGCACCAACGGAATTGATAGGCCCATCCTGCTTCGAGGATGATCACGGAAGGGCTAAGCATTTCATCGCACATGTCATTAATGAAAAATGACTGAAATATACGATAAATTAATGCCTCCCGGAGGTCTTGTGAAGGGATCCTCAAACAACGTCGTGCCATCAACCGCACGGCATCTGGATGTGCATGTGATCTCCACGGCGCAGGGCCGTTCCGGGCCGAATCGAGTCACGGACGACTGTAATGCCAGTGCTTCCTCACATACTCCTGGTCCTCCCCTGGCAGATATCTCTATCACTAAGCTCCTCCCAAGTTGAGTCGTCTGGTCCATCCGTCCAGTGATCCCATCTCAGCCCAATACGGCCCCACCCGGGCAACAGTGGTGACACTCTCGATTCGGGCATTGATCAGAGTCCCACAAGCGTTGCTATGCAACCGCTGTCGACTGGCTGAAACTTTTCGAGGTGCCACATGTTCCCGTTTTGCTCTCCTGGAACAACAACAGCCAATAGCACGTGTGAGGGTGGAGTCCAACCGCTACATTATGCATAATCACCCTTACCACGGCTGTCCAACACACTTACGTGGCACCGTACGTACTGTATGCGTCCCTGTAACAACAGCCTTTGGCGCAACTGTTTAAGTTTTGCTACTCTTTCTATGATTCTTTTCCCTCCGTCGCCTGAACTGCCCTGTAAACCCCCTTAACTCCCCCTGAACTTGACAGCCAATCCCGACGCGCCTCTCGCCACCATGGATTATCCCTATGTTGCACTGAAGGATGGGGTTCCGAGTCCCCTCCAAGCACTTCACCATTTCACCGCCTAACGTGGGCTTTTCGGGCAAAGGGAAGCAAGTCGCCTTGGTTCTCGATAGCCGATCTCATCCTTCAAATTACCTTGCGCCAACATTCATTCTACCTCGATTCGGAGGCAGATCTCTTTTAGACGGTAATCCCCTCGAATTTCCGTGATTTCCATATCGTGGAGCAGTGATGTGGTGTTGGTGCCTCTGTTCAGGGTGTTATGTTCCAACCATCCCACTTTTCCCGGTATGGGACCGACCGCAAACACGAGGCTCGAAACGAATGTGTAGTACGTGGAAAAGTTCAGCGTGTTCGGTGGGTGGCACATCACATGGGGTTGGTTATTTTCTTGTTTCAGGTGAACAGACAGGCATGCGTGTCGTAACCTGGGCCTGTTGGCTCCCAAGTCATTCGCAGGTAGGTAGACGCCCGTGATGATTTCGGGAACCCCGCATCCTTAGAGAGACAATAACCACCATCTTTGTTCTATAATTAACATCCCAACATTTCGGCTGTCCATACACAGGTCTACGTGGTCAAAAAGGAACAAAAATACGGGTTAAACGAAACCTTCTCATCAGGATATGTGTGCCCTGTGTATTCGAGGTCATCCTTTTCTTCAAGAAAAGGATACAGTACCAACAGGGTCGCTGACAGAGGATTGTCACGTCACCCAACCGTATGTCTGATCTTGACGCCCAACATGACCTAACTCGGCCTCCGACTCGGACCCCGAATGAAACTAGGATTGACCACACCTTGCCTTTAAGAGATATGTGTACGGCAAATTACCAATTGCACACGGTTCAAACATCGTCCGCTACGCCGGGACACAAGTACAACACTGCTACAGTGGTACTGGATGCCGGACGAGACCGTGTCTCCCATTCGATAGAAGTGGGATAAGCATCATCTAGCTGTCTTTGGACCCGCGGCTTCACACGGCCTATTTTTGATCGCGAGCACGCCCCCAGCCCGTGGGTATCTATCAAAACTCGTCGCGATGTAAGCTCAGTCAAGCCCCCGAGGACATCCATCACCAGTACGATAGCGGTCCACGGCGGTGGTGCGGCTGCTGCGAAGGTCGCGAAGAAGCAGATCCTCGGTCCCGCCCGATGCCGACGCACTTTTTTATTGGGAATGCCAGCGCCGACAACGTCTCGCGCGTCTCGACCGGGCGGTGGAAGCCTGGCAGCCGGTCATCGGAGGCCCGGAGGGGGATGTGCGTGAGATTACGTGGTACGTTGAAGATGCTCGCTGCGCCCACCAATCCACCGGGTTTTCTTATCTACCCCAACAATTACACTTTGCTCTACTTTCATCGAAGACGTTTGCGCAGCTTTGAGTGTCGTGGGGACTTTTTCCAATTGCTCCTTTTTGGGACTTATCCGGGAAGATTTGATGGGACGTTTCCACGAAATCAGAGCGTTTGGGAAAAGTACTTTTAAATTGAGATACTTTGGTTCTCGGTTTCGGTTCGGTATGGGTATCGGGG
>Ga0307509_10011421_pt1 | contig 10749 bp, 6 predicted proteins | sample 10_EM_MG_FD_202245 | JGI IMG/M metagenome (GOLD analysis project Ga0307509, IMG submission 202245) | Populus trichocarpa ectomycorrhiza microbial communities from riparian zone in the Pacific Northwest, United States - 10_EM | ecosystem: Host-associated > Plants > Roots > Unclassified | place... | reverse complement strand
GGAAAAAAAAATAATAACTGGAAAATAAGAGTGATAAAACAAAGGGCTACAATCTGACAAATTTATTGAAAAGATCTACCAACCTCCATTTTCACCAAAGGTTGATAATATATACTGCCGGATACTCCGATCGCCATGTAATTTTATTAATCCATCTTTTAATAGAGCCTCCATCACAGATTCCCCAACCAATTCATAGGTTTCAACATCAAGATACTTAAGAAGTTCAATGGGATCATCATTGCAGCACTTAGAAAGCCATTCATCTCTCATCAACTTTAAACATTCTTTTGCAACAGCTGCAGAACGATCAGCAAGTCCTCTCTGTAGAATTACTGTCCTGAGCTTTATGCTATCAAACCAATAAAAAGAGAAGCCTGATGAGAAATATTAGATGCATGATCACTAAGTTACAACCAGACATTAAAGTACATAATTTCCCCAGAGATTCAATGGAACATATACAATTCAAAAAAGGTAATTTGAAGATGTATCTTTATATATGAGAGCAAAGAAAAAGTCTCCAATAGATTAAAGCGAAAGGCAAAATTACATAACAGTTCTGAAATGACAACATCAATTACCTGAGACTTTGAAGAGGAAATTTATTAGCTAGAACACAGAATGCAGCTTTGCGGACTGACTCGCTCATATCCAGGGTGCAATCAATGATTGCTGGTGAGGTTGCATTGGAAGGTGGCAAAGCTAATACAATTGTCTTACGAACCTCCTGCAAATATGCCTCAGGTAAGCATACAATGGACAAACTTCTGATATCCAAATCACTATAATAATCTCACAGCTTTTTTCTCCATTGAGTTGTTCATCTTTTTATGTCCAACACAATATATGAAGTGCTGTATGACAAGTATTATAAAAGATACAACAGATTTTTCCACATTGTTTAATTCACTTTATAATATGAAAGCTAACCCTTCAATATAACAGTGTTGTTCATAATTGTAAAAAACTATAGGAAAAGGATAAAATATAAATTTAATGAGTTCATCAAATTTCTAATATGATGAAAAATATTCAAGCATTTCTTTTCTGAATCAAATAACCATTAACCAACATGGAACAACTGACATGTTATGGTAATGAAATGGGTTCAAAAGAGTAACAATCCTTATATTGGCAATTATCTGTCGACTGTATTGGACATCCAAATCTATATTATATATGTAAGTGTGTTTTCAAGTTCATGCGTTCAAAAAAGGACCGTGCTCATGATATCCTTCCCATTCACATAAAGTAAATGAAGGCAGTCACTTCTGTTCTCCAACACAAAAACAGGTGAGAAATTTTTCAGAAAGTATCTGCGAATGAACCATCACCATTGGAATGCCTCCTATCCTCACATGACTTCGTATCTCACTTTTAAACGCGTCAATTCATAAGCATGTAACAGCTCTCTTGATCCTTACTCTCTAACAAAACACTAAACATGCATCCAAATCTCCATCTGAAGTTACACCAACAAATCATATTCATTTGAAGCAATTGGGACACTCACTGCATTCTGCTCCAAGGGAAGCACTTCAAGAAACAAATCCAGAATATCACTATTCTCAGTATCATTTGCAAAGCGTGAAAGAGCTCTAACTGCAAATGTGCGAATAGCTGGAACTTTGTCTGCAACTCTTAGCTTCATGGATTCTATAACCACATCCCAGAGCTCATTGCTTACTTCCGCGTCATCTGGCAGTCTCAATATAATCTACAAAAAAAGCAAAAATACCATAAACAGAAAGAAGAAAGCAATGCAACAGTTTTCCTACAAGAGTCAAAACCCCGGGTCCCAGATTCTAAAATCTAAACTAGAATTTTATTCATAAGCATATCTCGAAAAACGAGCCGTGTTCAAAACCTATAAACGAGAATAGACAAAACTCAAAATTATACTGCAAAACTCAAATTTTAATTCATTAAAATATTTACTAACAAGCAGTGTTTCAGATTTTAGAATTATAATTCGATTTTTAAAATTATTATTAAGGTTTAAATTCATTGATACCTGTTAAAATCCACAATTTTATCAATAGTAAAACAAGTAAAAACCCTAAAACATTGAGAAAAATACCTCAGAGATAATTTGACAAGCTCGAAATCTAACACTCTTATTAGCAGCCAAACTCGCAGTCATCAAAAACCTAAGGAACTCCTCCAGAAACCCATCACCAGCAGCACCCGCCCCCTCATTCTCTTTCCCATCACGCGCCGTAGTGGAGGCGGCAAAGACAGAGACAAACTTAACAACACGCTCAGCAGAGGCAGACCGTCGTTGGAAGAGGAAAAGAGGAGTTAGGGATTTGCAAAAGGCAGAAGCGAATTGAAAAGAATTAGGGGTTTGGGGACTCTGATTCGGGGATCTTTTCGGAAATAAGAGTAAAGACAGATCTTTTAGCTTTCTGATGTGTGTAGCATTTGACGTTTTTGTTTCTTCAAGAATTTTTGAGATTTTTTGAATCAGTTTCTCTGTGGCATCCATTTCTCTGGTCATTTGTTTTCTTAGCAGAGAGAAGAAATGTTTAATTTTGGGGATTTAGGGTTTTGAATTTTGATTTTGGGAATTTTTTTGAATTCGAGCGGGAGCTTTTTCAAAAAGAGTTTTAATGGGCCGATTATTGAGACTCGAGGACTTTGGGCCGAAACAGGCTAAATTCTCTAGTACATTCCCTGAACGAGTAGCCCACAAATGGTGAATTATTTGGTGGGTTCCCTTGGTGGGCCCATTGATCAGATGGTTCAGGATTTTCAAGACATCGGAATTTTTGGGATTGGAAAATATATGTATATATTGTATAAAACAAACCTTAAGTTGATAAAAAATTAAAAGTTTTAGGACTAAAACGTGAATTATTCAAACTTTGGGGAAGACATTGTTCTATATGTCCCAAGCATAATCGTGAATTAATTCATTATTGTCTCCTACTAAATTGTTCATCGAAGAAAAGTTGGGTTGATATGGAAGAATTTTCACAAAATATTCGGTTTGAAAATAATGATTTTTTTTCCAATTAAGTGTTTATTTAGATAGAGTCAATCATCGTAATTGTTCAGAATCTACAAACCACTCTTATTAACTGTAAGAATTTCTTCACATATGTAATTGATAAAAGTAATGGCAAGGATAAATAGGATTCAAAAAGCTACCTTCTAATTTTACGGTGCTCGGTGGATAATAAGCTGCATCCTATTAGTTACTTCAAATTTAAATGTTATTGCCGGTTTATTAAGTAAGCTTCAACCTTACTATTTCAAATCATTACTCAATCTGGTAGGTTGATTCATGATCTTAGTGACTTGAAGTCTAGGCCAAATCAAGTTTCAATAAAAATACAAGAGAATTGACCGGGTGTATCCCGATCCAAATTAACTCGAGTCAGCTCACTTGACCAATACCTAGGATTTGCCCGAGATCGATTCCGAAATTGAGTTTAAAAATTATGCTTCACCTAGTTAGAGAAATGAAATAACCCAGCAAGTTCCATGTCTAGGATTGAGTGCCCTAGACTTTCCTCGAAATTATCTAAACCTTAAAGTTTTAAGTGTGTTTAGAAGTGTGGTTGCGATTGTTTTTTAAAGTGTTTTTCACTCAGAAATATATCAAAATAATATTTTTTTTATTTTTTAAAAATTATTTTGATATCTGCATATCAAAATGATCTAAAAACACCAAAAAAATATTAATTTGAAGCAAAATAAATAAATAAATAAATAATTTGTGCACTTTAAAATACATAAAAAGCTAAAAATAGCAGGATAACTAGTTAATCGGTTTCTAGATAATCCAGAACTGTTTAATCAATTATTCATACAAAACCAAGAAAATCATTGATCTTATATTTCCTATAAAATTATTAATTCAGTCTGATTTTACTAATTTTGCACGAGTCAAATATGTTTTTACTAGTTTTCAAGTTTTTATTTTGATTTTGCATATTAGATATAGTTAACTCGTAAAATCATATGATTTTATAAGTCCAATCGTGATTTTAACAACAAGACATATAACACTTTGATAGTTTTTAATTTTTTTATTTATAGAATGTGTCTTTATAAGGTACCATTAAATTAAATCTTGGAAATATTACTTTGAGTTTAGTATATACATCACGCCAACCACAATAATCACATTAACAACTTGAAACATATCCTTCAAAGATAAGATGAAACAATCTTGAGGGTAACTCAACTAGTTAAATTTTGGATTTGTTTTTTAATGATCACGTGTTCGAGTCCTCTCAGGGGCACTGGAAGCTTACATGATCGTTAACTTCAAAGACCGTATGATTAGTTGATATGTGCGCAAGCTGGTCCGGATATCCATGTTAATAAAAAAAAAAGATGTAATGAAACAAGTGAACGACATGAAATGGAGAAAAAAAACCCATTATCAAAATACATTTTTGACTGGTTCAAATTTGATTTGTAACAAATATATTGCGAGCTTTTAATTTCAAAATTATTAATTTAAGACATGTAAAACTAAAAGTGATTGTTATTATAATTTTTAAAAAACCTGATCCGATAGTCAATTAGAGGTAAAACTCAGGTCACGAGTCAAAAAGGTTAATTCAGGTTGACCCAAAAAATTTTAAAGGTATCAAAACGATATCGATGTGACCAATTTTCTTTGTCTAAAGAAAAGTGAATGAATTTTTTACCCAAGTTTGATCAGGTTTTATCCTGGATCAAAGGATAATTTTAGGTTTTTAATCGGATTGAGCTATTTCAATCATTCTTTTCTTCTTTTTTTTAACTTGATCTAAACATTAGGTCATCAAAGTCCCATGTTGACTTGTCAAGTTAATTCAAGTCTTACAACTAGAGTTATTATAATATTATTAATTTGAACACTCAATATAAATTAAAATAAAAAATAATAATATCTAATTATTTTTTAAAATATATAAATTTGAAAGCAATGCATATTAAGAGTAAAATATATTTTTTTATGTTTTTTTATGTCTTATCCACCATCAATCAAACATGATATAAAGACAATTGTTTTATTTTATACATCACTATCAAACATAATTTTATATTCGTTTCTTATCCTGTCTTGTCTCTTTTATATCTACTGTGTTTGTTTTTTTTTTTGTTTCAGGACAATAATTAAATACTCCTTGATAACTTTGATAAATTTTTAATTTATTTATATAGTTATAAAACTTGATTCGAAATAATACTCATGTCACAGAGGTGAAGAGAGTTAATCTAGGCTGATCTTAATTTTTTTAAAAATAAAAAAATATATATAAAGTTATTTTGATAAAAAAAAAAACAAGTTGAGTACTAGATTACTCCTATTTTTTCTTCAACTTGTATCAATCCATATTCTAAGTCGACTAGGTATTAGGTTAGCCTATCCCGTGAACTCAAGTTTTAAAACTATATTTATTTATCCTCCAATATTTCATCAATGTAAAATTACTTGAGTACTAAAGTGAGAATCTTTATTTTCGCATCTTCACTTTCCTGTTATTTTTCCACTCACAATGATTTCCCAAAAACCTAACAAAATATATTTTGTTAGAAGCAATCTTGGATCACCTAATTCTTACTAAAATCAAAAGAAAAATCTAAAACTCATGGAAAAAGTAATGTTTATATGTTTTTATTTATTGTTGATTGTAATGCTGAATTTTCAAATTTTCTTTTCAAGGGTATATTTCTACTTGGTTTATTTGTTATGTAAGGATTGTTTAGGAGCATCTGAATCCTTTAATAAAACAAATTATACATTAAAATAATTTTATTGCTCTTAAAAGCAAAATAAAATAAAATTTAACTATGGTCTGTGAGCTTTTTTATATTTCACATTTTATTGCTACAATGTAATGTCTCTCTTGTCATTAGAATTAAATTTTCAAAAGCTTGATCACAGGGGTTTATTCATCATTTTATATTGGTTTTTCCTTAATGATTTTTTGGTTTTATGGGCAAAGTGGTATTTTTCATAAATAAAAAAAGTTGATAATGCGTGTAGCTGATGCCAGTGGTCAACACCACTTTTCCATCACGTTGTTCGATTTGTCTTGACCTCCTCTTCCTTTCTATGCGGTGTGTTTGGTCAATGAATCTCATGTGAGGCTACAACAACCTTTTTTCCCCCTGCCATTTCTTTTTCCTCATAGAAATTTGCATCTGACCTTTCAAATTAGCAAATCAAACCTTGAAGTTTGTTTTCTTTTGGTTTCGTCCCTCTTTTTTTCTATTCCTCTTCTTTATTTTAATTAATTTCTAAATTTTAGTTTTTTTAATTTCACTCCCCCTCAATTTTTTAGTTTATCAAATTTGATCCCCATCATTTTGATTTATGTTTTTTTTAATTATTATTTAAGATAGTTTTTTATTTATTTTTTTAATTTCACTTTCCTTCATTTTCTTTCTTTTTTTATATACTCAATGCCCATTCTTTTTATTGCTTTGATAAGTTTTTTATTTCGAGAATTGTTTTTAATTTTATCATTCAACATTAAATTGGTTAAGAATTAAACTTTTTTTTATTAAACTCGGATTTGTAATTTTACGGATTATAAATTTAAAATATTAATCAAGGTTTAGAAGACTCGCCGATAAATTATTGTATGCCATAATTATACATGAGAAATAATATACTACTTTCGAAAAATTGAGTTGAATATACAAAGAACCATAAGGTCAATGCTCCTTGAACAATCATTATTGCTTAAATTGAGTAATTGGGAAGTTATAGTTATGAAATGTGTGCATCATAGCATCTTTTCAAAGTGTATTGATCTAGAAGACATTCAATACTTTATCAACCAGCAAGAGTTTTATTTAGATTAGATAAAATCTGATAACATCTCGAGATGTGATCGGCATTACATCAAAGCAAAAACCTATATAACCCCTTTCTAGGCCCTATAAATCACAAGGCAAGCAAGCAAAGCAATGAACTCACTTGCTGCCTCAAATACAAAGGCAAACAAATTGACAGACAACCATCCCACTGACACAAATCTTTCCATGGTCCCTTGCAAAGAATACCACCGACACTATTCTGTCTAAGAGGGGCTTGTTGAGGTTCTCATGGCTTCCACAGGATGGTGGTTTCTGCAATCATGGAAGTAACAACATATGGATCCATGTTCGAAGCAGGTCTTCTATCCTCAAAATACCCCTTTCCTTCTTTCTCTGTGTCGCGACCAACACGAATAGAAGCTCCACGATCAGCCACACCCTGTCAATCGGACAAGATGTAATGAAATTAATGTTAGACATCTTATAAAAAGAAACCAGGCAACAAGGAAATTGTTTCTTCTTCCTCTTACCCATTTGAAGGTATTAATGTCAGCCGTTTCGTGTCGGCCGGTGAGTCTCCGCTCATTCCCTTCTCCATAAGCTGCAATGTGTTCTTTATGCCTCAGACCAAGCTTTTCAATTGCTTTCTTGATGATTTCATAGCCTCCTTCATTTCTCATAGACTCAGTACTGAAAATGTGAAGGATTTTCAAGTATGAGACCAAGACAATTAAAGAGCAAGCAAAAAACTTAAGCTGAAACCAACGATGCAAAATTGTACCTGTAATTTGTGTGTGCCCCCGCTCCATTCCAATCGCCCTGGCAAGATAGAAGTCCTTTTTTGTTAGAGCTTAAACGATAAAAGCTACCGAAAGATAGAACTTAGATAAGGGCTAAGTAAGGAAATGAAACAAAAACTGACCTGAATTGGCTTGGGATCAAATGAAAGCACAACTCCAGCAACCTCAGTAATCCTCTGTTAACATAAATATAGACCTGAGAAAATAATATAAATTGGAGTCCTAGTACTGTCTTCTGTAATCAAGTATACTAAAACTACCTCCAAAATATACCGAGCAGCCCATAATTCATCTCCGGCGGAGATACCGACTGAAGGTCCAACTTGAAACTCCCACTACGTGAAAATGAAAATGATTTAATGTTGCGAAACATAACAAGATCACAAATGTTCTAAATTAGAATTTAGAACTGTAAGATCAAATAAGTAGGGGGGGGGGGGTGGCAAGTTCTTTGATTTTACTTGGCCTGGCATCACTTCTCCATTGATGCCGCTAATGTTAATGCCTGCATACAGACATGCCTTGTAATGCGCATCGACAATGTCACGGCCGAAGGCTTTGTCAACACCAATACCACAGTAGTATGGTCCCTGAGGGCCAGGATAACCACCAATTGGCCACCCAAGTGGCCATTTAACATCTTTCTGCAACAAGGTGTATTCTTGCTCAAGGCCATACCTGGTTACATATCATGTTTCAAGTTGATCGTAATTGTAAAATCACTGAGTAGGTATTCTAATAAAGAAAAAGAATGAACAAAATAAGGGTGGATTAGGATATAAAAAAAAATACCAGGGCTTCTCAGCAACAACCTCAGGATGGCTGAATATCTTAGCAGCATCACATCTCTTATTTGTCGGAATTGGCTCGCCAGCAGGAGTATAAGCGTCACATATGACCTAAAGAATCAACATCAATGTCAGAGAAAATGACTTCAAGCTATGGTGGCTACATCAAGTGAGAAGATATAGTGGAAAGTATTGAGCTTACGAGGATGTTATTGCCCCTCCTAAATGGATCTCTGAAAATAGCTTGTGGACTGTTTCAAGGAATAAGTTCAGAAATATTTGAAAATTAACAAAATCAAAAGAACAAGGTGGTCCAACATTAGTAAAAAGAGAAGCAAATAAAAGCTTACTATAGGATCACTTCACTGTCTTGTCCAGGAGCCTGGCCTGTGCTGGAACCATCATAGTTCCATTTGGGAAGCTTTGCAGGATCACTAACTGGGCCGGACAGAGTCTGTCCATAAAATCGAAAAAACCAATTTTATTAGCTTGAACAAGAACAACACATACAAAACCTTCAAAGCACAAAGTTATATACCCTTGCTTTGCTCCTTATATCCAATCCAGATCCACCAATCCTGTTCAAGAATTGAACAAATCATTGATTACTAGCTTGCTTGGTTACAGAACAAGGCAACCTCTAACTTCAAAGATTTATCAAAATTGAGCTTAGCCATGTTAACTACCATAAGAACTTGACAAAACTTGAACCTCCAAGGAAAAATCAAGAACATGGGATCATTAATTCTGATACCACAAATAATCCCTTTTTTAATCATACAAACAAAGAAAAAATTAATTAATTAGAAACAAACAGAATTCAATTAAATATCAATATTGGCTAAAACTATTTGCCTCGAACTACTAAAGTTTATCCTTAAAAAACTATTTGTTAAAAAAAAACCCGTAAGATTCTTCAAAACCGAGCATCTTATTGGGTCACCAATCGATAATAGCTGAAGCAGGGCAGAGCCTTGTGTTCTGTTCTTTGAAAATGATGTCGTGGAATAAGCAGAGATGACTCACAATTGTTGGTTCACGTCAGATCATCGAATTGGTGACCTTACTTATATTCGTGGTAGTTGAATATTACAAGCATAGCACCCAAAAATAAAGAAAAACCATCCAAAACTATGAACAACTGCAGCAGGGGAATGGCAAGAACTGCAAAAAGGAGAAGTAAAACCTTTCTTTTTTTTGTTCAAAATAAATGAGATACTCTTCGAAAAGCATTCGTTTCTCTGAAGTTAAATGACCAAAGAAAAGGACTCAAGCTACAAAACATATCTAATTATCTATAATCTTTCATGAAAGTAAAAGAACAGTTACAAGAACAAGAAAATAGAGAAATCCCACAATTCCAGAAGAGATAGGTTTCAAGAAAGAATCAAAGAAGCAAGCCAAAACAAAGCAAACCCTTTAACAGAAACACATAATCACACGCATACATACATACAAATATCCATACATTCACGTACAAAAATGAAAGAAGAAGAAGTGTGCGTGTGTGGAGAGTAAAGAAGGCAGTACCATAAGTACTCAGCAATGATTTTCTCAGTGGAGTCTGAGAGGTTAAGGTTAATGAGATCTGAAAGCAACGACATGATAAAAAAACCAAAGAAACTTCTCTGTGTTTTGAGATTGTTTATGGAAGTTGTTGTGTCTATATAGAGACTTGAGCACAGAAGCGGTATGCTTGTGCTTCTTTTATAGCTGATGCGATTAGAGTGTTGAAGATATAAATGAATTCTAAAAAGATACAGAATTTTTTATTTGATATGTATTAAAATAAAAAATATATAATAATTAAGAAGTGATTTATATAATTTAATATATTTTGTTTTTCTAAAATAAAATTATAAATGGAGTGAACGTTTCAGCGGCAAAGTTGAATTATGGTTAATGGTTGAAAGGAATCTAGTTAGACAGGTCCATGTTTTACTCTATTGGCTAACTGCGCCACCGGTTGTATGTAATTTTCTTTAATTACTTCCACTTCCCTGCTTAGAAGAGCTGTTTTCTAGATTTCACCACTATTATAAAATCTGAAGTGAACTGAACCTGTTCTATATAAGGTCAAATAAATAATGAAAAACCTGTTAGCTTTGTAGAAAACTCGAGTTAACCTGTCACTTAATCAATACAAGCTTGATCGAATTTGTTTATTTTTTTTATTTTTAAGCTAATTAAAGTTTATTTTCCCTTAAAAATTGAGTTTTTCAGATTCTAAGCATGTTTTCTAGATATTTTGTTTTTAGCTTTTTTTTTTTTAAGAAATTGATTTTAATTATAAAAATAACTAAAAATCTAACTACTACACATAGTTTAAAAACAAATTCAGCGCACAAGAATTTGGCTTTTTTTAAATAAAGCAAGGCGTGTTTTGT
>Ga0307509_10011420_pt1 | contig 10749 bp, 8 predicted proteins | sample 10_EM_MG_FD_202245 | JGI IMG/M metagenome (GOLD analysis project Ga0307509, IMG submission 202245) | Populus trichocarpa ectomycorrhiza microbial communities from riparian zone in the Pacific Northwest, United States - 10_EM | ecosystem: Host-associated > Plants > Roots > Unclassified | place... | reverse complement strand
CATATAGACGACGAAATCATGAAATGCTTTAGCAAGGTAGTTAGGATACCTGTTAGCCCTACTCAAGAAGATATTAAGAGCTATTTGGAAATGAGGTTGGACTGTGACACCGATCCTAGCGCAATGGACGACGAATTGCGGGCGGATATTATGAGAATTATTCCGGCGAAGATCTCAGAAATGTAAGCAGGGATCTTAATTATATTTCTAAAATATAGGTCTGAGCTATTGTTCGCTAACGGTGACCTCAAGTTTCCTTCTAGTTTCTCTGAACATGGACGCAATCCTGGGCGAGATTACTCTGAGTCGGAGAAGGAAGAAGCTTGACGAAATGACTAAAGGGGAGGGTCTGGGCGATGCTTACGCAACAACCTTATCACGGGTGAGGGCGCAACAAAGAAGCAGATCAAAGCTCGGCATGGAAGTTCTGATGTGGGTGTCGCATGCGGAGCGGCCATTACATGTCGACGAGTTATGCCACGCCTTAGGAGTAGAAGGATCTACCGACTTGGATATTCGGAATGCTCCAGCGGTAGAAACACTGATAAAATGCTCTCTGGGACTTGTCACTGTTGAGAAGTCCTCGTCTACTGTCCGCCTTATTCACTATACTCTGCAAGAGTACCTCTCCCATAATCCCGAATTGTTCCTGAAGCCCCACTCAATGATTGCGGAGGTCTGTTTGGCCTACCTCAACTTTCGGCACGTCAGGGACTTCTCGCCTACTCTTGATTCGATCCCACCAACCATCCCTTTTGTCAAATATGCTTCTTGTTACTGGGGCACACATGCTAGGCGGGAGACTACTGAAAGTGTGAAGAGGCTTGCGTTGGAACTGCTCGATGGGTACGATAAGCACATATCTTCAAAAATGCTAATATTGCATGGGATGGACCTTTGGGATCGGCCTTTAGATGAGGAAGATAGCCCCGCGGGATTTTCGGGGCTTCATGGTGCTGCATACTTTGGATGTGAGGAGATGACGGCTGCTTTATTGGAGATGAATAAATGGGATGTGCAGGCAACAGATTTCGGTGGCAACGCAGCAATGACCTGGGCTGCTAGAAGGGGGCATTCGGGGGTGGTGGGGCTACTGCTCAAACGGAGTGATGTCGATCCCAACATAGCTGACACTGGATATGGCCGAACACCCCTATTATGGGCTGCCCAAAGTGGGCATAAGGAGGTGGTGGAGAAGCTTCTGGAACGGAATGACGTCGATCCCAACATAGCTGACACCATATGCAACCGAACACCGCTATCATGGGCCGTCGAGAATGGCCACGAAGCGGTGGTGCGGATGCTGCTGGAACGGAACAACGTTGATCCCAATATAGCGGACATCCGATGTGGCCGAGGACTGCCCGTGACGACCGCCCCGGGTTGTTATGGAGGAATCAAGGGGGTATTCGGGTTCGGTCATTATGGCCAAACACCGCTCGGGTGGGCTGCTGAGAGTGGACGTGAGGGAGTGGTGAGGATGCTGTTGGAACGGAACGATATCAATCCCAACGTGGCTGACACCAAATATGGCCGAACACCGCTATCGTGGGCTGCAGAGAATGGGCATAAGGAGGTGGCGGAGAGACTGCTGGAACATAATGACGTTAATCCCAACACGGCAGACATCCAATATGGTCGAGCGCCGCTCCTGTGGGCTGCACAGAAAGGACATGAGGAGGTGGTGGAGCTGCTGCTGAACCGGAATGAAGTTAATCCCAACACGGCTGACACCAAATACGACCGAACATCGCTCTGGTGGGCTGCTAGGAATGGGTATCAGAAGATCGCGAGGATACTGCTGGAACAAAGAGACATCAATCCCAACAAAGCCGACACTCAACATGGCCGAACACCGCTATCGTGCGCTGCAGAGAATGGCCACGAGGGGGTGGTGAGGATGCTACTTGGACGGAACGACGTCGATCCCAACATAGCCGAGACCGAATATGGCCAAACACCGCTATCGTGGGCCGCGGGGAATGGCCATGAGGCGGTCGTGAGTATACTGCTTGAACAGCACGAGACCGATCCCAACAAAGCTGACACCCAATATGGCCGAACACCGCTATCGCGGGCTGCCAAGAAAGGTCATGAGGGAGTGGTGAGGATGCTGCTTGAACGGAACGACGTTGATCCCAACATAGCTGACACTCTGGATGGCCGAACACCTCTATGGTGGGCTACCAGGAATGGGCATCAGGCGATCACGAGGATAATGCTGGAGCGGGGCGATATCAATCCCGATAAAGCTGACACCGAATATGGCCGAACACCGCTATCATGGGCTGCCGAGAGTGGGCATAAGGAGGTGGTGGAGAAGCTGCTGGAAGGAAACAACGTCAACCCCAACAAAGCTGACACCCAATATGGCCGAACACCGCTATCCTGGGCTGCCGAGCGTGGTGATAAGGGAGTGGTGGAGAAACTGCTGGAACGCAATGACATTAATCCGAACACAGCTGACACTCAGTGTGGCCGAGCGCCGCTTTTGTGGGCTGCCCAGAGAGGGCATGCGGGGGTGGTGGAGATGCTGGTGAAACGAAACGACGTTGATCCCAACACAGCTGACTCCAAGCACGGCCGAACATCGCTCTGGTGGGCTACTAGGAATGGGTATCAAGCGATCACCAGGATACTGTTGGAGCGGAGGGACATCAATCCCAACAAAGCTGACACTCGATATGGCCGAACACCGCTGTCGTGGGCTGCTGAGAGTGGGCGTGAAGGAGTAGTGGAGATGCTGCTAGAACGGGATGACGTCGATCCCAACTTGGCCGACACCCAGTATGGCCGAACACCTCTCGAGTGGGCGGCTAAGAATGGGCATCAAAGAATTGCCACTTTGCTGCGTGAGCGGGTGGGTTTGGTTCCCAGATCCGCATCAAGCCTTCCGTCAGCGGAACTCTTCTCCCCCGAGCCTTCTAGGCTACCTGAACCCCCTTCCAAAAGGAGACGCAGGTTTTGATATCTGAGGGTAAAACATGCCGCTTCATCCATCTGCTTGAAATACTCAGAAGTGTAGCAAACTTGACGGAACAAAATCCCCAGCCTGTTACGAGCAGCTCTTTATACTGATCGACAAGTTACCACGGGTGTTCTATGTACCTTTAAACCGTTCGCTTAGAACATTTGTCACCTCCTCAGTTCTTTTGAATTACCCTATCTCATTTGCCATTTCTTGTTATAGTGTTTAGGTTTGGTTTAACTAATTTTGTATATATCCATCCCCCATTGGTGCTCTACTAGTATACCCCCGTTTCTCTATACTTTCACCCTTCTGATTTGTCTTTTGATTCTCATATATGATTAGTTACGTTATCCTACATCTGTTAATTATCGGCTTTGTATTTTACTTGTATTATTGCATAGTTTACACAGTAACCGGGTTTCATTGAAAGAGAGGTTGTTTGAGGCTTCACAGATATGTGTAAGTAAATTAGATGTGGACACATATACTGCACAAATCTGAGCGTGTGCACTATAGGAGTTAAAAGGAGGGGGATTTACTGGCACGATGCGTGATTTACAATGTTTTGTCTGTTTTTCTCTTTCCCCCCTTTCTTATACTTGTTCACTGTATTGTAACCTCCCCCCTGGTAACACCGGAGACATCATACCCACTTCTCCTACTATCTTTTGATCATCACAATTAACTCACCATGCCCTCCCCGTTAAAGATACCTCTCCTCCCGCTTACCCTTTCTCGCTAGTTTTGTTACAGCACGCCGCACGTCCTTTGGAACGTTCTGCCGGAGCTTCCACATATGTACCGGAAGGCCGACAGGAGGAGCATCTTGGGAGTAGGAAACTAGGCCAAGATCCCCAGCCCAGTCTACTATCGCACCCTCGGTACCCACAGCAGCGGTAGAGTATTGTATGTCTGAGGGTAACTAATAAATGGCGCAACGGCCAGATTCTCGGGCTAGACTAGGGCTAAACTATAAGGTAAGCATCCTCAGAAACTTTATTTTCAGTCACCTGCCCCAAAAAAAGACAACTAGTCAAACATAGGTCTATAATATAAGAATAATAAAACCGTCTCAATCATTCCATCGCTTTCCACGCCTGTCGATTTCTTTCCATGACCCCATTTGCCTGCGTACATCCGTAATATCATAGTATGATAATAAAGGAAAAACATAACCATAAACCCTCCGCCAATCCCTTCAGCTCAGCTCCAGAAAAAATGAAACCACTAAAGCTGTTATCTATCCTGGTCCATCAATTATCCACTTTTCTCATCTCTGACGCCTAACCCATCCGCTTTCGTCAACCATGAGACTGTACTCGAGAAAATTGGTTAAGTGATAAAACTGAAGGCCAGCATACTGATGTTCGGGTCACTGAGCTATTAGTTAGGCTATAATATGCACATTACATTTTACATCTCAAAAACACTAAATCTTAGCCACTATTCATGCGCACCACACAGTAAGCACGGGCTCATGCTAGGATCTTAGGCACCTGCCCCGACGCGCTGGATCAGTCAGTTGAAAATGCCCTAAATGAATAAACCCTTTATGAACAATCCTTTGTTGAATGACCACTACCAGAAGGGGGTGAAACAAACATCTGGGTAGAAAGGGTTGATGCTCTGAGGAAGTCAGATTTGAATCATTGACTTATCATGAGCTTCTGTGTTTAGTAATGCTTACTATTATACGTCGTGTGTGTCCGATAGCTTATCCCTTGCCTGGCCTATTTTTGCGATCATAAATAATCACTCGCTCAAACTAGCTAGGACAGCTCGCCTAAACAACTGCGGATGGTAGACAAAAGTCTGCGCACCCAAGGACAGCCGGGGAAGGCTGAAGCCCCTCGCCAGCTATAGATAGAACAAGTGAACCTTTCCAGCTCTGAAGTCCAGGGGGGCCTCTAGTAGGGATAAAAGTTGGATTTTGTGCAGCGAATTCCGGGATACCCAAAGTTTTCCCTCACCTTAAGGCTATGTTACTCCTAACCATCGAAATCTGCTAGTCCAGGCCTATAATAACGGCCCTGTCAGAATAGCTGGCGAGTTAGGAGTGGGAACATTGTCATAGCCCCCGGAAATGCTAATGAAAGCTTTCTCCAAATATCTGGCTTAAGAACCAGAGTGCCTTCTTCTGTGAAAGGGTGTGTAAGACGATGTTCATTTCGGGGGCCGTCCCGAGAGTGAAGACGGAGTATACGTAAAGGCCTATCATACCTACGACCATTAAACTCCCAGGTCCCAATACCTGGCCCCGCGGAGCAGCCATGGGCTAAGAATCTTTAAAGCAAGCTGGGGGCGCCCGGAGGACGATTATTGGAGAACAGGTGGCGGAGGATCCCTCCACGCAGTGCCTGGGTTGTAGCTAGTTTATTTTCATTCTAGGAGCAAGGAGATCTTTTTTCCTTTTCGGGCATGAGTTCCTTGGCTAGGGCAAGTACTGGTCATTTACGACCAGCGGCGATCTCTCGTCTGTTGAGATTTTGCTTATGAAGGCATGGTGGTGCTTAACCTTGATTTTGTAGTCATTTTCTACTCATAAGTTTCATAGCTCAAGAGTTATCCCAGTTGATATTATCCAAAGGTATCTTTAGTATGGAACACTCATACAAAATCTAAAGTACAATGGGAGGAAGAAATGTTGGAAATCGCGAGGCGCCACTCGGCACGCCCCATAATAGTCGCCTTGCTCGGATAACCCCTGGGAACGCACTTGTTCGCGGCTTCGGAAATGCGCTTAGCTTTCGGGAAATTATTTGACCAAGGGAATGCTCTTGAGTTTTGGATCGATGAATCCGCTGGGAAAGCTGTAAGGGAAGCGTAAAAGAGTTGGGCTCATGAAGGCTATATGCCCGGATGCTATGAACGGTTGGAGTTTGGCTTTCCTTCCTTTGATAGCCTGGGAGCGAGCAAGGGGAAGAGGAGACATAATGGGAGAGACTGGATGTGGAAGGATAGGAGGACTTTGTTGTGGCTGATGTATACTCCTGTCTTTGCTGTTGGTTGTTTGAAGTTGATGAAGTTAGTGAGAGGGTGTGTCTCATTGAACGAAGTGAACCCCCCCGCTCCCGAGCGTGCGATCGTGTTTTCGTTGTGTGAACCCCTAGCATTTCGTTTGCTGTCGCGGTTCCATGTCTAAAAAAAAAAATTACATTGACATTTTACCTGTGAACAAAATCATAGTGCCATGGGTCTTAGATTTAGGGGTGTTTCTTATTTATCACGAGAACTTCAGTTTGTGTGCGGGTATGCTGATGTGTATCAGTACGAGTACCGTACATCCCTGAGTAGCCACCAAACATCTCTCGCCCATTATTCACAGGATTTCTTAATACCAACAAAAATCCCCATGGGATAGATTCTCATAGATATCATACTCTAATTAAATCCCTAATATATTTTGGTTTGTGTTCCGGTGTCACGATTCCCAGATTGGGGGGGTTTCCCCTCAGTAGACCATTTCCCATTTGAGCATGCTATTGAAACATCTCCTTGATAGATGTTACCTTTCTTTCTTTTCCAGCTTTGATCTTTCAACCTTGCATTCCATTCTAAATAGGTTCAACTCTGAGGTCCTTGGATCGCATTTGTTACATTCAACTTTCCTCTACTCCTCAGCTCACTTCACTTCCCTCGGTGGGACTTTCATTCCGATAATTGTCTCCTAATATTTTCAACAGTTGGGACGCTATGGGATGAGAGTGGTGTGCTGTGCTGTGCCCTTGAAGATAGGCGCGAAACAGAATTCTGTCGCGGGCGCGCCAAACCAAAAGTAGATGCGAGATAGTTGTTGGTAGAGAAATTGGGCTTTTCAGACACTAACTGACTCAGCACACCCAGGGGTGGTAAATTCTCAGCGAATCACAAAATCTAATACTCTCTACATCCGGCTTAGCCTTCCTGGGGCGGAATTTTACTGCCCATCCCGTCTATGATAAGAGGTAGTCCGATGCTTGGAACAGCGCATCCTTGTGCAACACCAGAGCCGTATTTTAGCCCCTCTCTTCCTCCGAACTCCGAGAGAAGTTAGGTTCCCATTGCACACGACCACCTCCCTCTCTTTCTCGAAAAGGAATTCGCGTAAAGTAGGCTATAGCGCAAATTCCCGGACACCGGGTCAGTGGCAGTACCAACTCGCCCAACGTGCCGAACACCAAGAATACTATCGATTCCATCACGGGGGTAGATGCCGAGCGGCTCCAGATTCCACAGTGGCTATCGCCACTCGAACAGAACACCTCTATCGTGGGCTGCCGGGTATGGGCGTGAGGGGGTGGTGAGAATACTGCTGGAACGGGACGGCGTCAATCCCAACATGGGTGACGTCCTAGATGGCCGAACACCGCTATCTTGGGCTTCTAAGAACGGGCATCGGGGGGTGGTGAGGATGCTGCTGGAACGGGACGATGTCGATCCCAACATAGCTGACACCGGATATGGCCGAACACCGGTCGTGTGGGCTGCCGTGAATGGACATGAGGGGGTGGTGGGGATGTTGCTTGAACGGAACGATGTCGATCCCAATATACCCGACACCCTAGATGGTCGAACACCGCTATCTTGGGCTGCCGAGAATGGACATGAGGGGGTGGTGAGGATGCTGCTGGAACGCAACGACGTCAATCCCGACATAGGCGACACGCGGAGTCGAACACCCCTCTGGTGGGCTGCCTTGAACGGGAATCAGGGGGTCGTGGGGATGCTGCTGGAACGGAACGATGTTGATCCCAACACCCCTGAAGCCGAGGCTGGCGAAACTCCGCTCTTGGTAGCTGCCGAGATTGGGCATAAGGGGGTCGTGGGGATGCTGCTGGAACGGAACGACATTAATCCTGACACAGCTGACGAGTATGCCCGAACACCCCTCTTGTGCGCCGTCCAGAGTGGGAATGAGGAGGTGGTGAAGATGCTGCTGGGACGGAATGACATTGATCCAAACGCAGCAGACAAAGATGGCCAAACACCACTTTGGTGGGCTGCCGAGAATGAAGATGAGGGCGTGGTCGAGATACTACTGGAACGGAGCGACCTCAATCCGAACATAATCAACACCGGATGTGGCTTGACACTTCTATCGTGGGCTGCTCAGGCTGGGTATGAGGAGGTGGTGGGGATGCTGCTGGAGCGGAACGACATTAATCCTGATGCAGGTGGTGAGTATGGTCGAACACCCCTCTTGTACGCCGTCCAGAATGGGCACGAGGGGGTGGTGGAAATGCTACTAGAACGGAGCGACCTCAATCCCAACATACCCGACACCTTAGGTAGCCTAACGCCCCTCCTGTCTGCCGTCAAGGATGGAGACGAGGAGGTGGTGAGGATGCTGCTGAAGCGGGACGACATCGACCCCAACAAAGCTGACGTCGAATATGGCCGAACACCGCTATCATGGGCTGCCGATGGTGGGCGTGGGGGCGTGGTGAATAAGCTGCTGGAACGAAACGACGTCAATCCCAACAAAGCTGATACCCAATATGGCCGAACACCGCTATCGTGGGCTGCCGAGCGTGGCCATAAGGGAGTGGTGGAGAAACTTCTGGGACGGAGCGACATCGATCCCAACACAACCGACACCCAATATGGCCGAACAGCGCTCTTGTGGGCTGCCCAGAGAGGGCATGAGGAGGTGGTAGAGATGCTGGTAAAACGAAACGACGTTGATCCCAACACAGCTGACACCAAACATGGCCGAACATCGCTCTGGTGGGCTACTAGAAATGGGTATCAGGCGATCGCGAGGATACTGCTGGGACGGAAGGACATCAATCCCAACAAAGCTGACACTCGGTGTGGCCGAACGCCGCTGTCGTGGGCGGCCGAGAATGGGCGTGGAGGGGTAGTGGAGATGCTGCTAGAACGGAATGACGTCGATCCCAACTTGGCCGACACCCAATATGGCAGAACACCTCTCCAGTGGGCTACCGGGAATGGGCATCAAAGAATTGCCACTTTGCTGCGTGAACGGGTGGGTTTGGTTCCCAGATCTGCAGCAAGCCTTCCATCAAGGAAACTCTTCCCTCCTGGGCCGTCTAGGCTACCTGAACCTTCTTCCAAAAGGAGACGCAGGTTTTGATACCTGAGGATAAAATATGCTACTTTAAATTTGACGGAACAAATTCCTCAGCCCGTTACGAACAGTTCTTTATACGGTTCTACAGGTGTTCTACCTTTAATCCATTCGCTTAGAACATTTTGTCACCTCCTTAGTTCTTTTGAATGACCCTATCTCATTTGCTATTTCTTGTTGGGGTGTTTGGATTTGGTTTAACCAATTTTGTATATATAAATTTACATTGCCAATTGATGCTCTATACCCTTTTCTCTATACGTTTACTCTTTTGATTTGCCTTTTGATTCCCATACCTGCTTAGTTACGTTATTCCACGTTTGTTAATTATCGGCTTTGTATTTACTTGTATTATTTCATAGTTTGCACGGTAACCAGGTTGTGTTGAAAGAGAGGTTGATTGAGGCTTTACAGATATGGAAGTAAATTGGATATGGGCACATATACTGCACCCATCTGAACGTGTGTGTCTTAGGAGTCAGAAGGAGGGGGGTTTACTGGTATGGTGCGTGATTCACAAAATTTCGTCTGCTTTTCTCTTCACCCCCTCCCCCCCCTTTTTTTTTTCTACTTGTTCACTGTATTGTAACCTCCCTCCTATTAACACCAGAGAAATCATATCCTTTTTCTCCCGCTATCTTTCTTGAACATCACAATTAACCCATCGTGCCCTCCCCGTTAAGGATACCCTTCCTCTCGCTCTCCCTTTCTCGCTAGTTTTGTTACCACAAGCTCCTTAGATCGCTTTGCCGGAGTTTCTACATATGTACCTGAAGGTTGACAGGAGGAGCATCCTAAGAGTAGGAAGCAAGGCCAAGATCTCACCCCACAACCCAGCTTACTATTGCACCCTCGGTACCGGCAACAGCGGTAGAGTATTGTATGTGTGAGGATTACTAATAAATGGCGCAATGTTTGTCAATGTAGGGAAATGAGGGTCGCACGGAAGTGGCCAATAGACTAAGAGATTTCGCCTGGAACTTAGGCACTTTGGAGGAAGGATATGGAACGTAAGTTTTCCGCCTGTAATACTTCGTTCATCCGCCCCCGCCCCCAACTCTGCTCTTCTCTACACCCAACTAAAATCAAACTATCGGTAGAGACAGGTGTATAAGCAAAACATAATACGACTTCCTGATCCCTCCAAGAATCACCACACCTATTTCTGTGTTTGCCACATGTCCCTATTCTTCCGTACACTCCCGTGATAACAAAGAAAAGAACATTGCGGATAAAGACTTTTATAGAACATTCTCCCGTATCCGTTCCGTCTGCATATCTCCTGAACTATCCTTCCCACTCCCGCAACAAACCCAAGCATATCCGTCTAACAACAATGTTTGGATGCTCTGGCTAGACCAGGGCCAAACTATAGGTAAGCTAGATCCCTCCGGAAACCTCACTCGTTCGTTATCTGCTCCAAAAAACACAACCAACCTAGCATAAGCCTAAACACAAGAATAATAAAACCATCTCAATCATTCCTTCGCTTCCCACCCCTGTCGATCTCTCTCCATGTATGACTCCATTTGCCTGCGTACTTCCGTAATAATAATAAGGAAAAACACGACCATAAACCCTTATTGGAAATGCTGCTGCTCGCCAGGCTCTCCCGGTATCTCCTTTGTTCTTAGCTAGCTTCCGGGGAAGTGCGTGGAACCGGGCATATGGGTATATGGCTCCGGGCGTGTTTGTGGAAAGCATTTCC
>Ga0307509_10011419_pt1 | contig 10749 bp, 3 predicted proteins | sample 10_EM_MG_FD_202245 | JGI IMG/M metagenome (GOLD analysis project Ga0307509, IMG submission 202245) | Populus trichocarpa ectomycorrhiza microbial communities from riparian zone in the Pacific Northwest, United States - 10_EM | ecosystem: Host-associated > Plants > Roots > Unclassified | place... | reverse complement strand
GATTTGATGAGTTAATTTTAGTTGACTCAAGTTGTTTTTTGTTTTTCTTAATTGATTTTTTTAATATTAAATTGATTGATAATGTATTTTTTGAACTTTTCTAAACTTAAAGAGGAAGAAGAAGATCACGAGGCGGTAGAGAAAGCAAACGGTCTTAAATTGGTTTCTATCACATCTCTCTGTAATGATGACTCCTAGGAAAACAAGTATTGGAGCTCTTCTAGAGTTATTTCTTTCATTTTCCTTTTCAACTTTTGAATTTTAATATAGTTAAATCAATCGAAGCATCAATTCCTTGTAAACATCTTTTTGATTTTTTATTATTAAACTGAAATCTATATAATGAACTTATTATGGTTATTTCAATTATATTTTGCAAATATTTGATTATTGGTTTAATGGTTCTAGATTTGGAGATAAATCCAATTCAACTAGTTTGGATTTAAGTTGTTTAATAGTTGAATTGATTTCATTTTCTGTAATTTACAAAAAACTTCACCAATCAGAGATAACAAAGTGAAGACTTCAGAAATTGCAAGAAAAGAGTTAGTTTAACAGAGTTTGAGTGTTAATGTGCTAACCTCTTTTGTGAATATCATCGCACAATTTAGGACATTCTACAGTATGAAAACTCCGTGGGGAGAAGTATAGGATGGATGCACAGTGAAATCAACATGAGATACTTGAGAACAAAGTGGATTTGTGGGTTTTGGAGAGTGCTTAGAAGGCAGAGCTGGAGAAATAATTAGGCTAAAGAGTCATTCACATAGTTTGGCTTTTTTGCTTTATTTATTATTATTATTTGAAAAAAAAAAAAAAAAAACAGAGTCCGCACCAGATCTTAACAAACGAAATGATCACTTTAAAATATTGCCATCCAAATAATTGGGGCATTCTCCAAAGGAATATTCATATAATTGACACTTAATAAAAACAGCACAACGCCAGGAAACCAGGTCTGGCAATTCTACTCACAGAAAGAATCGCAATAAAAGGAACCAATCTCTAAATCAACCATTCACTGTTGAAAATTGAGCCAACTCGTATGTTGAATCGTCCACTATCCATCAATTCTTTCGGGAATTCTTTCTATCATATTCTGACATGGAAGGGATTTTATAACCTCATGACACACATTAAAGAAAACAAAATCCAAAATGAAAACTGAGAAATTTTATTAGTTTGCGATTTGATATTTGAGATATATTTTTCCGACCTTAAACTTGAAAAAAAACAAAAAACAAAAAAAAAAACAAACAATCGCCAGAAGAATACAGAAATTAAGCAAAATTTCAAGAAGAACAAGCACTACCAAGACAATGCTTATTGACAATCCAGGCGTGAATTTCCAAAATCTTTGCTGTATATGAGAACGCATGAGGACAATTTTTGAATAAATCTTGACAATAAATTAAGAACACTATGCTAAAAAGCATATTCACCAGAGGATGAAAAAAGCATTTGGAAAGACAAATGTGGAGAATCACAGGTACCTTGTGAAATTGACCACTCAGTGCGTTAACATGTCAACTTGTGGGGAAAAATGTATGACAAATCCTAGAGAAATGCCAACCAATTCGTACAAAATAATAGGAAAAATGATTAGTGAAACATCATTGCAGTAACACTGGATTCTGAAGACTTGGGACCACGACATCCATTTACCTCCTTTTTCTAAACAATCCTTATTTCACCAATAGAAAGTAGAAACCAAATACCAAAGCCTTAAGCAAGAACACAACTAAAATTTTCAACTATGTAAATATCATTACTAAACCAGACTGCACATATTCTCTCCATTTGCTAAAAAAAGAAAGAAGACAGGGAACCTAATGCAGCCTAGGGATTTAAGCATGGAGCAAATTTATAATTTCAGCAAATTTCTTGGGAAGAGGAATGTGAGAGAAAACAGCCTAAAGTCTACAAAGGGACAAGAAGAGAGACATTCAAGCTGCATGCCTTAACTTGATAGGATAAAGCAGAGGAAGACTCCTTGTGGGAGTTGGTTTAAGTTTTTAATGCTGTTATAGTTCCAGCAGAGCTCGCATTAGAGTTAATAGGGTCAGGGACTATTCTGCAATTTTACAGAATTGCTGGAATTTCAGTAGCAGAGTCTACTATTTTATTTTCCTATTTGGTTAATTTATTTAGTCCTTGAATAAGTCGACTTGTTTATGTTTCTTATATTGGAATCCTTATGTTTTCCTATATACGAATTCAAGTCCCATTAAGATTAGGAGTGATTCAAGCATTATATATATGCTTGTAGTTTTTCAATTTATGTAAGAGAGAATTATCTATTCAATAAAGTGCAGTTTTTGCTAAATAATGTGAGAGTGCAAGGCTTTAAATCTAGGAGTGAGTCCTAAACCTTTTAGTGTGAGATTCAAGAGGGGCAGCTTTCTTCAATCCATTGGTTTTGGCTATTGCTTTTCCAAACGGTGATTGAGATCAAAAGCAGTTTTTTCATTTCCCTTTTGGGAGGCTTTGACTTCTTCTGCTGGCGACAGAGACTAGGAAAAAGAATGATAATAGAAAATCATTTGCAACAAAAATTGGTTATTTCTTGAACTTAATTAATGAATTTGTTGCAACATCAAGTTTGAATTTAAAGAGACTTTCTAATAGAAAAAAAATCACATATGAAAAAATGGATTTAGAGGATGCAATTATAGTGGATTCTGAGAATATAAAAATCTACAGGAATAAAACAAAAGAAATAAGTTGACAAATACCTTGACGATCATACAGATTAATCGGCGATTTGGAACAACAAGAGGGTGAAAATGAAGAGACTAGAAGTTTATTTTCTGTTTTTCTTCAATTTCTTACTTTCAGATCTGTTTTTCAATTGCTAAATCCCTGCAATCTTATATTCTACAACCTAACCTAGTGAACAGCCAACTACGAACATTCCCCTAGATTTGTACTGCATCAAAATGATTCCTAGCCATTGAGGAAATGTAGTGTGCCTTCCAGGAAGATTAGATTTCTTATGTAGGTATCTCTTTCCTAGTTGAACTAGAAATATTGATGTTTCTTTTTCAAGAATAAAAGTTTAATCATGATTAGGACTAACTCAAGCATTGTGTATGGGTGTGTGCAGGTGTGTGGGTGCGAGCACGCGCTTGTAATCAGTAAGAGGAACTTCTATTGATGCTTTCAATCAAGAAATGATTCCTAGAATCAACTAGTGTGAGGCTTGTAGCTTTCTACCCTCTTTTCTTTATGTTGCTTAATTTCAGACCTGTGTTTTCAACTTATAAGTCTCATAAGGACCACATTCTACAAACCTAGCCCTAAAAACAACCAATTTTATAAACTTCCCCTAGAATTGCAGCATAAGAATCCTAATGTCTCTCCAGACATTCGATAAAGTATTCAGGACCACATCATATTTCTCAAAAATGAAATCAATGGCCTCTATTAAATGATCTAACAGCATTTTATTTGAGACGATTTGCATCCTCCTACATTCCCATTACATGGTCACTGGTAAGCAAGGGCCAAGTATATAGCTTAGATGAAAATCAATCAGGGAAGCACGCAGCGTGTGGAGAAATTAGCCAAGAAGGTAGAAAATCAATTAATCAATTATCAAAGTGAAAGACATTGTACCCTGTCAGGAAGATTCCTAGGCATGGGTAGTGCAGTAACATATCTCTGAAGACAGGATTTGTGGGCATTTGCAGCTGCATCTGAGGTCGATGAGCTCTCAGTCCCATCAGTTCGATCACGGCCATGGAACTTTGCAAAGCGATTGATAACAGAAAACCTCTCTAGATCTTGGCATTCCACTCTCAGGTTCGAAACTGATGCTCTTTTCTCCAATCTGCATCATCAATGGGCAAATAATAAAACCAATGAGTATATCTCTGAAACAAATATGTTCTATCATTAGAATTATCAAGCAAAAAGGATGATGCCAGAGAAGAAAGAAAGACAGAGCGGTGAAGCAAACTCTAATCATGCCCTGTATAAAATCGACATTAGCAAGCAAACTCTAAATCTGCATGATCAAGTTCCAACAGACTCAATTGTTCTCATTTTAATGACCAATATGCACCTCTCAGACACTTGTTTCTAGGGATACATTCTAGACCAGTTGAGCAAATCATCTCTCTTTTTTTAATTTAGTACATGATTCTCATGCCAGTCTTCTCAATAAAAAGCCATCATCTTCCTAGCAGAGAAATCAAAAAAATATTAGGAGATCTCACGATTCGTGAAATTCAAAATGATATTCAAATCCAATAGGTAGGCACATAGAGGAAGAAGGATACGTTAAAACACATTGGATACCAGGATTGAAATCAGAAATATCATAGACAGACAAAATTGAGAATAAGTTAGCAAGTAATCAAATATTACCACCAAACACACTAACATTTACCTCAACAAATCATTCTCCAGCTTCCTCGTTCTGCTGATAAGGTCTTCCATGACTTTTGAGAAGTATTGATCACTAATCTTCTCTGATGATTTTATCTTCTCAGGCAGGCTTGGGAGAGAAAAGAAAAATAAATAATTTCTTTTTCATAATCATATGGATTCAATGATATTTCCAACCAAAAACATTTAAACTTACTTCCAGTAAAAAGTATGTTTATAAAATAAAACGGCCAGTACCTTATTATGGACCACAAAAATGAGGTTCTATAGTGAGAATTTAGAGACAGCCCAATCCTTCAGCATTTTTTGCATGAAGTGGCTGCTCTTAAAACTCAAGCTGCACCCTTACAGTTGCAAGACCAAGACATTTACTACTGTAGCAAATAACTAGAAAAATATTAGATAATATAAAAGCAATTCTTACAGGTCTCCGCTGTTAGAAGGCACAGGAGTATCGCTTCCAGTACAAGAGAATGTGCTGCATGCATCTCCTAGTGTTGACCTGGCAACAAAGTACGCAGCAGTCTCGTAATGTAAAATAGCATCTGCAGAAAGAATCAATGCCAGAGGAGGGTGGAGGAGTATCTGCATAAGTTGTGTAGTCAATAGAAGCCTTCTCTTTGATCTATGGACTGGCAGTCCATCATCTACCATTTCAAGTTCGTCTTCCACCTGTTGAAATGCATACATTTGAACACGAGGAAACTGTAAAACACCCAAAAGGAAAGAAAAAATAACAGATGAATATAACTGGTAAGCTGCTTTAGCTATGAGCACACCTTCTCAGTCAATCTATTCACTGCCAGTGCCCACTCCACTTCTGCTGCGCTGCAAAGAACAAACTCTACACATGTTATAATCACCAGGGAAAACAAAATATAAAATAAATCAAACAATCCGCCCTGCAAATAATATGAAAAGTGCATTGGTTTCATTAACAGAGATAGACAAGGCACTTATAGTTTACGCCAACCACCTGAGATTCTGAAACCTTTGAGAACCCAATGTCACTTCCTTATGCCAAGGTACAAGCTTGGATATGGTACTTTTACGCTTCTTTGATCTCATAACCACCACATTCACGTCAGCAGAATCAGGCTGCAATGACTGAGAGAAATTCTCATAAGCTATTGATGAACTGATAGAACTTTTTTGGAAAATACCAAACTGATTAGCAGCAGCAACAATTCCTTGCTCAAGAGAACTATGAGCATGCGATGAATCAGGTCTTCCAGCGATGAAAGGCAGTTCTGAGGCCTTCATGGTGACATCTTTGCATGCATCCTGCATTGGTAATATCTGTTCATTTTTAAAGATTCCATAATTATCAAACCAGGATGGACCCATCTGATTACTCATCTGAGAATGCTCATCTCTGACAGAAACTGCAGAATTGCTATTGGCAAAATTCTGAAAATCATTCCGACCAAATGCAAGCATATCCTTTGAAGGAGCGTTTATGTCCTGATTATCAGCTGTTTTTTCTGAAAGGCTTAGCATTTTGGAATCTCCAGGGGGAAACGAAGTATGATTTGCTGATGCATCTCTGGCCATATTATTGTGTTCATAAATCTGCTGACTTCCCTGAGTAGCTACCAGATGAGCATTCACAGAACCACCAGGACTTTTAAATCTCTTCAAACTCCTATTAGCATGATCGGCTTCTTCATTTCTCATTCCCTGCCTTTGATGCAGCAGGGAGTAACTCTGATGCAAAATATTATTGGGTTTCAAAAATCGGCCAAAAGCTTCAATTTGTTTCTGTGTACTGGATAGATTTGAAGCAGGCTCAGTAAGATGATTCACAGCAGATTCTTTCTCATGTGAAGCACACTTTGTCTTCTGGGCCCAATTATTCTCAGGTGGAACTTGCTGCAAGTGGTCTTCTTTTGCTGGTTGCTCTTTCCCAACATAACCATGTGAATTCATAGAACATTCATCAGATTCAGCTTGACTGTTCCCTCCAGTTTGCATGGTTTGATCTTCTAGTTTCTGTGGCTGAGAGAAAGTTATGCCTGAACACTTGTGTGATTGAAGATTCGGTTTAAACATATCAGATGGAGTCTGAAATGGCTGAGCACCAAATGGTCGTAGCTGTTTTGGAACACTTGTCCACACAGGAGGTTGGATTTTTGAAGAAACACCATCATGTGATGAAGAACAATGCTGAGGAGCCGGTGCAGTTTCCAGCACAGGGAATTGTTGAGCAGAATTTCTTGCATGGTTTTGGTTGTCATCATTTGGCTGGGGCATCTCAGCAGAAGAGGAAAAATCATTATGTGTAGTATGCCTGGATGTGTCAGGTTGTGCTGATTGATTAGTTTGACCTCTCTCAAAAGATTCATCCGTCTGTTTTGGTTGAGAAGAAAACCTATCAAAAGATTCATTAACAGATTCACAGGCAGTTGTTTGTCCACCTGTATCAGGCATGTCCTGATTTGGAAGATGATTTTTTGAATAAGGGAAACCAGGGGAAAAGGCAGCAGAAAACTTTCCTAGGGCACTACTGCCAGCATGCACTGAGGTGCCAGAAATAGTATTCCTCAAATGTCCATGAGATGTATCGCATGAAAAAGGTAAAGACAGAACAGAGGATGCACGTGCCAATAATGTATGACCCTTCTCCCCAGTATTTGAAATGACTTGATTTGAACTGAGAGAACCAATCACTTGTGAGGGGCTCTGAGAAGGAAAGGCACGCTCTGGAATGAGCAACTGTTGGGATGGAGAAGCTAGAGGAATGGCCTGTGGGTTCCCTATCGCAGATTTTGAATGCTCCAATTCAGAAATCGAATTAGTCTTCCATGTACCAGCACCGTGACCCATTACCTCAAAAATGGGAACTTCTTTATCAACATTATGAGAATCTTGGAAAGAGTTTTCATTTTCCTGATTTTTTAAAGCAGCAGTTGTGCTGGGAGGTATAGAATCCATAAAGTTCCAGCCACTTGGACTATTTAGTGGTTGGTCATTGGAGCTATATGATGGCATGCTCCGTTGATTTGTCCAAGAACCTGGAACACCCTTTGTATTTGACCCTGCATCAGAAGAATGGGTAGCTTTTCCATGAAAATGACTGCCTTCAAAAGCTGCTTTTTGCATCAGGTTCCTATCTGACCACTTGCTTCCGTCTTCTGGAAACTGCTGAATATGTCTACGAGGAGAAAGAGACTGCAACCTCTCCCTGTGTTCATGTGAAGTATTGACTCCAGATTGCTGAGCCCCTGGGATATTATTATAGCTCGTACCTGTATTGATTTCATGAGACAGACGGGAGGGTCGAGACTTCAAGGAAGATGCTGACTGCAAGCTATTATCAGCCCAATTTGACTGTTGTTTGCTACTAGCAATCACAGAGGGAGTCTGCTGATTCTCAGCTGGAGGTTCACTGTTTCTAAAATTCAGACAACTCCACTCTTCTTGTAGGCCTGTATCGCCACTAGAAGTTTCTGCTACAGCAGATTGCATTAGAGCACTCCAACTCCCACTTTGCACAGAAGGCAACGAACTGAAAAAGTCTGTGCCATCCGACATATTGTAACCTCCAGAACCCATGTTGGCACCCCTGCCAAAGGTATCCCACAAATTATCATCTGGACCAAACAAAATCTGTGCCTCAGTTGGATCTAGGGTAGCTACATTCTGGGAAGGAGCAACCTGTAACGCTGTTTCCTCTTGTGATGCTTCTGATGGACCAGCCAAGTATTGCCTCGTGCAAATTTCTTGCACAGGCCCATTGCTTTTCAGGGGATTCAGTTGCTGCAGGCTTTCCAAATTAAATCCAGTATTTATACCCTGGCCATCAGAAGAAGCAATCATATTTTTCCCCTGATATCCCTGTCTGGAAACCAAAGTTCCATCCTGCATGCTAACCTGCTCTGGAAATCCAGTATACTGATTGCTTGTTAAGGAATTACTGCTGCCTAATATCTGCTGCATCGAGGGCTTATCCATTGGGCCAGGAGAATACTGACTTTGAGTGACTCTTGTTGCAGAGATAGGGACACCATAAAGAGATTGATCGACCTGCTGTGGAACCGTACCCATCAAGCGTGGCATTCCCTGGCCCTGCTCAGGAGAAAATACATGCCCTCTGAAGGATCCTTGCATAACTGGAGATAAACCTCGCTGCTGCCAGGTTGTGTTAGCTGCCATAAGCTCAGGCTGCCATGAGTAATTAGATGTTTCACGAATAGGAATGCCATTGATCAAAGCCTGTGAGGGATTGGCAGCTGCCTGTTTTGCAAAAGCAGAAACCTGATTGATTGAATTCATCTTCCTAGCTTCTTGTTGCTTCTGAAGTTGTTGCTGCCTCTGCATTTCTTGCATTTGCTTAAGCATGAGCTGTTGCTGTAATAGCTGCATGTCACTAATCCCAGACTGCTGTCTTGGCAAAGATTGCAGCATGCCAGGATGCTGGTCGCTAATTTGCTGCTGCTGACCTCCGAAAAAATCATAATTAACTGGAGACTCGTTAAAATCCATTCTGACCGAAATCTTCTAGTGAATTCAGGACCAAACATTCAAAGCTCAAAAACAAAGCAAATGAATGTACAAAAGAATTCATAAACCAGCAGAAATGAAAAGGAAAAAAGAAAAACTCTCCCACCCTTTCTACCAACAACCTAATTTAACTTAAAAATCTCACATTTTATCAGCAAATTCACAAAAGATCAAACCTAAATAAATCGCAGGATAGCCTCTTTTTAGCAAGAAAAAAAACGAAACAAGCAGCAACACAGCTGCCTGCCCATTCCTAAACCACCAAAATAACAAAGCCTAGTGAGAAAATTAGGGTTTCTATAGAGAGAATTTGGACTCACGTTTTCAATTTGACGCCTCAATTTGAGCTCCAAACGAAACGATCCTCTATTCGCTTGAGATTTCTTTATTTTTAATTTAGGGTTTTGAATCGAATGGGAGATAGAGATGTATGTTGTGTTTGGTGTCCAGAGCTGAGAGCTAAGTAAAAGAGAGCGATTTTTTATTTTTATTTTTTTAAGCAGGGAAAAAGAAAGAGTGAACATGTGGAATTTGTTGAGGGTAGAGGAGGAGTTTGGGTGGTCTTGCTAGTAAAATCAGCCATGTGGCAAAAGTATCAGGTGGGCCCACATATGTTGACTGTGATTTGCCGATTTTGGTTTCGTGGACTTTACGATCCAATGTCTTGATTGGTCATTTCACCAACGTTTGATCAAAGATATAGGTGTGAGTGTATCGATTGCTTTTCTTGTTTCTTTCCCTCCCATTTTCTGATGTATTGCGTTTTGTTAAGAGTGGGTGTTCAAAGTTCAAACTCGGAGGTTGTGATTTTGTTTGGTTTCGAAAATAAAAAAAAAAGGAGTAAATTACCCTTCCTATTCTATAATTTACTCGTTTTTTATTTAATTTATTATCATGATAAATTATTTATGTTGGATTTATGTGTGGTCTTACACTAGTGTGTCTGGAAGTGATTATTTTTTTAATAGTGTTTAGGATTTTATTTTATTTTATTGAATCATGCAAAAGACTTCATTTTGGCTTATTTTATTTTCTTGTTGAGTATTTATTTTTTGAATTTATGCAAAACAAAATATTACACTATGAAAAGGGTAATAAAAATACAAGTAGAAAAAAAAAATGGTGATGACATTGTCTTTAATGGCACACTTGCCTTATGTCATTGTTTTAAAAACTTTAGCATGTTTGGCATTGTGATAGCTTTTGTAGTTATGGTTTGAAAAAATCAGTTTAATAAAAAGTATTTTTTGTGAGGTTTATTTCAAAAAAAGTCAGTGTTTGGTTAAAACTGTAGTTGAAAAAAAAACAATTTCTTGTGTTTGGTTAAAACTGTGGTTGAAATTGTGGTGGAAAAAAAAAACAGTTTCTTGTATTTGATTAAAACTGTGGTTGAAATTGTGGTCGAAAAAAATAGTTTCTTGTGTTTGGTTAATATGCTTTGTGTTTTAGGTTTGATTTTAGAATTACTTAAAAGGACATATATATACACATATATAATTGCAAAACATAGGTGTTTTGTAATTATGATTACATAACGAAATGAAAAATCCTTATACATTAATGTACTCTTTCATTGTTCCATCAAACTATTTGCAATTCCATCGCGTACAAAATTGCGATGAACAATATCAGGTAGAAAGTCATCTGGAATTAAATTGGGATTGCGATCATACTCAGAAAAAACCGCATCATCTTGCGATCTCCTTCTAATATAGTTATGTAGTGCCATTGATGCAACTACAATCTCAACTTGTGTTTTGTATGGATAAGCAGGCATGTTTTGCAAAATTTTCCACCTTTGTTTCCATACCCCAAAAGAACACTCGATCACGTTACGTAGTGATGAGTGTGCAC
>Ga0307509_10011418_pt1 | contig 10749 bp, 10 predicted proteins | sample 10_EM_MG_FD_202245 | JGI IMG/M metagenome (GOLD analysis project Ga0307509, IMG submission 202245) | Populus trichocarpa ectomycorrhiza microbial communities from riparian zone in the Pacific Northwest, United States - 10_EM | ecosystem: Host-associated > Plants > Roots > Unclassified | place... | reverse complement strand
ACTCGCAAGTGCATAGTCATGTGAGAACTATGAGTCAAGTAACGTCATAGTGTGAAATCCAACATACCTTATGACTCATAAGTATGAGTCATGTGAAATCTACCTTGCTTAGTCACGATTTGTGACACACAGCCCAAAACACAGGCTGATTTCCTCTGTCTGATCGGAGGTAGGAAGCCATCGGCGAACTCGGTCATACATAGCCCACTCAGCAGGAACAACCACACGAAAGATATTTTCTAACAACTTGCTTAGAGGCTCCAAGACATGTAAAAAGGTGTGAAGAGGACCAATTCGTTCACGACCTTCCCAAGTTTCAACTGGTCCACGAAAAACTTGTATTTTATCGATTTTAGGATCGTTCCGAGCTGCTGTACGACTGTGAATTATATGAGATATTCCTTGCGGACTATCAGGAGGGGGGCCGCCGGACTGGAACGGTAGATGTTCGATTGCATGCGCTAATTCTTCTCCACTGGAAGCTGAATTGGAGCCGGAAGTTGTATAGGACTTATGTCGAACTGGATCTTCTTTGCATTTGGGATTGGTGGACAGGTAGCAGAATATTCCTTCGGTTATTGAGGTGGAAAGACGGTGTGGAATTATTGGAGAATTGCCAGTTTTGCCAACTTTGAAAAATAGAATTTCGCCGGGATTGCCACTGCTCAATTATGCCTTATATTAGTACTTTCCTATACCAACTTAATATAATAAATAAAGCTTGAGTATATATACTTACTTGGTTCCACTATCATCCATGATAATAATATTATCACCTTCAATTACTTCTAAACTTGGTTCATTCAACTCTTCATGAGCGGTTGGCTTGGACTCCGCAGGTTGTTTCTTGGGGGTATTTTTTATGGCCTCAGAGAGAATGAAACCCTTTACGACATAGACGCTATACCGGGGTAGCAGCTTTTTCAAGTCTGATCGTATAACTCGAAGCTTGTCACTCGAATAGGGAAAGGGAGTTGCTCCGCGTTGCAAAATCTCCGGAGATCCAATATTTTCTCTTATCAGATAGTCTTTCGAACCAATCGGAGCAGGCTTTTGTGACTTTTTTAATGCTGGAGTGGATGAAGAATCCTGAGACTCTACTGTATCGACACCAGCCTGAGGCTCCTTTACTTCATCTCTTCTTCTCTTCCTCCCACTAAGCCTTTCCTCGTTTACCATCTTGCAAACAATTTCTACGAAACTGCCTCTGAGACGAACGTCAGAGAGTTAAGAAAGAGAGTGTTAGAGTACTAGATATTTTTCAAGAGAGAGGGTAGAGGCCGGAGGGTATGTCTGGGACAGGTGCCAGAGCGGGAGGTGAAAGAGCTTGTAATACAGCCGGGGCATGAGGCGTATCTCGGATAGGTGCTGGAGCGGGGAGTGGAGGAGCTTGTACTACCGTCGGAGTATGAGGTGTATCTCGGATACGTGCTGGAGCGGGGGATGGAAAAGCTTGAACTGTCGGGGTTTTAGGTGTATTTCGGATGGGCGTCGGAGTGGGGAGTGAAAGAGCTTGTACCTTCGGAGTATGAGGCGTATCTCAGATAGGTGCTGAAGCGGGGTGTGCAGGAGCTTGTGCCGTCGAGGTATGAGGTGTATCTGGGATAGGTGCTTGAGTGGGGGTAGTGGAGTTTGGTGTCGTGGTGTGGGAGGTGTGATTTGATTGGTATTGAAGAGCGGTGAAGAGAAGGTGAAAGAGGAAGGAAGGAGAGATTGCAGGTATGCACCGTCTCTGGTTAATTCACCAACCCTCCCACTTGGCAACCCCGCCTAACAGGATCTCTCAGTCTTAGGCCTAACCCTATTGTTTTTTGCCAAGTATGAAATAAAAATAGGAATAAAAATAAATATAAATATAAAAATAAAAATAATAAGAAAAGAGAGCTAAGAGATATCATATGCGAGCAGGTTTTCTTCCAGTTGAGATTATGCCTTATCCATTCAAAAAGTAAGGTAACTTCGTGTTATCCATGTTGACAGCTATTAACCAGTATTGTTTTCCTCTTATTCTCTGCTGTCAACAGTAAAAGGTAGTAATTAATACTTGGTGAAAAGGCCGTTGGCATCAATAACTGCCTGACATCGTGCTTGCATGCTTTCAATAAGCTCCTGAAACTCATGCTCTCCAACATTATCCCAAGCTGTCTTCACTGCCACTCTCAATCTATCATAGCTCATATTTTCTGGATAATTATCCTGAAGATAATTCTTCATAATATGCCAAACCTTTTGAATAGGATTTAAGTCCTGTGAGTAGGGAGGCCAGTAGATTACCTCAATTCCCTGCTCTCTAAGCTCAAGTGACGTATTAGCTGCCGAATGACCTGGTGCCCCATCCTGCATCAGAATTAAGGGTATTCCATTTCGACGGCACAGTTCCATATACCCATGTATAATAGGAACTGTATGCGCACAATAGCTTTCTGAATTAATTGACCCCCAATACTTTTTCTAAAATATACCAGGCCCTTGTATATTACCATGAAAAAAGCCCCAAAACATCCATCCCTTCCTTCGTTGGAGTTTTTCTACTATGCAAGTAGGATCCCACTCCTCACCAGCCCTTCGTGTCACCCAAGTACGCGTATGCCTTCCACCAGTAATTCATGTTTCTGTAACAATCCTATTGTTGAGCACGTATGCAACAGGCAACGACAGTTGTCTCCTGCGTAAGCGAGTCTCGCTTTTCTGCACCAAGGCGTAGGAAAGTACTATCTCCTCAGATAGTACGGAACTGGCTTGCATGTCTTCTAGGATTCGTCAAAGGATACTATCTCTTCAGATAGTAAGATGGGTGGATTGTCGTGCTTAATAGAACTATCACAATAGTCCTTTGTTAGGGCGGCCCGTCGAGACTATCACAATAGTCTCCGGGTTCTCAGAGCGTAGGCTCTCGTAGAGGGGGGGTGTATGTAAAGAGAGTAAAGCGTAATCGTATTGCAATATCTTAAGTATAGAAAAGTACTTAGATGGTTGCGTGAAGATCCTATCTCTTGGTCGGAACCAAGCTCCTTTTATAGGCATCTTCCCACAACCCTAACCCTGGTGACTCGTCACCCTCGCGTAGCATAGCCCCCATGACTCATAATTAGTCATGGTGCGAAATCCATCAGCTGATTCTTACCAATCAACTGCGCACCTTCTCCTTTATCGATCCAAACCCATAAACTCGATTATGTGCTCAAATGAGTCGCATGCATGAAACCCATGACTCGTATTCCGAGTCATGTGCGAAATCATTACATCGTGTGACGTCACAATCGTGACGTCATGAAACCATTAACCAATCATAATCAACCAATGACTCGCAAGTGCGCAGTCATGTGAAAGCTATGAGTCAAATGACGTCATAGTGCAAAACCCCTACATACCTTATGACTAATAAGTATTAGACATGTGAAATCTGCCTTGCTTAGTAACGATTTGTGACATTAGGTCCCGTCTCCCCCTAGCATCGGTCCCTCGATGCTAATTGCCCAAGTCGAGCAACTTCCGCCCAGCTCTTCTCAACTCTTTCCTGCGCTCGTTGTTTCGCCGTTCGAGCTCCTGGTTTCCTTTTCTCCCATCGTCCACCTCCCTTTTCAATCTTCCCAAGCTGAATCCGGATCCTGCGACCGTCCTGCCAAGTCCTTGAACTTCTTCCTCGAGGCGCTCTATCTTGGCTTGTTGGTCCGCTACCTTCTGTCGGTAGTGGTCCTCGTTTTTTAGGGATTGCTCCCTTCCGTTCAACAGTTCCCCGATCTGTTTGTGTAAGGCCTCGATATCGGGTTGTGTGTTTTCGCTCCCCTCCCTCTCTTGTCGTGTCCCCACGACGCCTTTCCTTCCGACGCGGAACTTTGGGTCTCGGTGGTACCGGTGCCAGTGTGAGAGGTCCTTCTTTGTTCCGTCCTTCTGCGGGTAGTACCCTGCGTCCACCTTGTATTAGACGTGTGCCGGGCACTTGTCGTTGTAGCATTCCTTCCAGTCTCTGGTGGAATGCCTTGCCTTTCGTTGCTGATTTTTTGATATCTGGGCCGCTTGGGCCTCTTGCGGTGCCGGTACCTTCGTTTTGTATGGCTGGTTCCAGCCGGATTGCGTAGCACTGGACTTCTTGGGGTACCATCCTCGTGCCACGTTCTCGCTGTCGTGTACCCAGCAGTTGTCGTTGTAGAACCCCGTCCAGTGGAGTGCATCGTGTTCCTTTTGCTTTTGTGCCGCTTCCTCCCAGGCTGAAGGCGAGCGGTATGGCGGGCTTGTCGGCGTCGTCTCCGGCAAGCCTATTGTAGTTCCCCAATTGTCCTGAGGGTTTGGTGTCTTTGGTGGGCGTGGAGGGGCTTCTTCCTGGTTCGGTTCTTGCGACACCGAGACGAGTATGTCTCCGTTGCCCTGTTCCTCGAGTTTGGTCGAGGTGCGGCTTGCTTGGGTAACGGGAGTGGAAGTTCTGCTTTGCGAGGTCTGCATTTTCGAAGTTATCGGCGGGATACCAGGTTTTGTCGTGTTCTGGTGAGTATCCTGTCCACTTTGCTCTGTATTGGAGCTTGTGGTAGTGTAGACGTGAGTCGATGATTTCTTCGAGTTCGTATTCTGGTTCTCCTTCAATAATGATAGGAGGAGGGGGTTCCGATCTTTGGGAAGGAAGCTTGTTGTTGTTATAGAGCTCGAGAAGAGAGATGTGGAATGTATTGTGTATTCTCATCGAGGCCGGAAGGTCCAGTTTATAAGCGCTGGTTCCTATCCTTGCCAAGATTTTGAATGGTCCAATCTTCTTGTAATCGAGCTTCTTGCATGGTCTAGTGGTCCTGATATTCCTTGGTAATAACCATACCATGTCTCTTTGCTGTAAGTTGGGATCAGGTTTTCGCTGTGCTTCGTAGTATTCCTTGTGCCTTATTCGGGCTTCCGTCATTTCCGCCCTTAGTGTGTCATGTAATTGACTCATATCTTCTGGTGACGTCATCTTTCCTTGGATCAGGTGTCCGATGGCCTGATATTCGGGGTTTGTTCCGTAATTTGCGAAGAATGGCATGTGTTTGGTGCTTTCTTGATATCCATTGTTGTAGGCGAATTCTGCCATTGATAGGAGCTCCTTCCAATCATCCTGCTGGTAGTTGACGTAGGCTCGGAGGTATTGTTCCAAAGTGGAATTTGTCCGTTCTGTTTGGCCGTCCGTTTGTGGGTGGAAGGCCGTGCTCAGCCACCTTTCGATTCCCAGTTTCTTCGTGGTTTCTTTCCATATGTTCGATGTGAATATCGAGCCTCGATCCGTGATAATATCTCGTGGTAGGCCATGCAGTCTGAATATTTCCCTCATGAACGTCTCTTGGAACTGCCGCGAGTCCATGTCTTTCGTGCTTGGTAAGAAATGAGCCATTTTTGTCAGTCTATCGATAATGATTAGGACTGCATCCGATCCTTCTGATAGTGGCAAGTCCGTGATGAAATCCATTGATATTGACTTCAATGGTCGATCGGAGGCTTCGTTAGGCTTCATCAGCCCATAAGGTGCATGTCGTACGACTTTCGTCCGTTGACAAATGTCGCAGTTCTTGACGTATTGCTTGATTGTTTCCCGCATCTTTGGCCAATAGTATTTTCGTTGGACGAGTTCTGTAGTTTTAGCTGTCCCTCCGTGTCCGGCCTGATGAATGTCGTGGTGTTGTCGTATAAGGTTGGTTCTTATTCCTTCATTATTAGGAATCCAGATTTTTCCTTGGTGCCAGAGGTATCTGTCCTTCCACTGGCATAATCCTAAGGCCACCCCTTTCATTTCTTTGCTTCCTTTGTCCAGTGCTTCTCTTATCATTTGGATTGCCTCATCCTGGGCCGATTCATTGCGGATTTCCTCGTTGTTATTTGTTTCGAACGTCGTTGTTTCCATCTCCTGTATGGTGGTGTCGAAGTACTTCTCTTTTGGCAAAAGGATTCTTTCTTTTTGTGTGAGCCTTTCATCTCCTTCCTGAGGCATGTCTGCCTTTCGTCTTATCAAGGCATCCGGCTTGCCTCCTTCTTTTCCGGGTCGGAATTCGATCTTGAAGTCGAAGCCACTTAAGACTTGGCTCCATCGTATTTGTCGGTCGGTCAGTTCCTTTGTTGTTGTAAACCTTATTAAATTTTTGTGGTCGGTTAGGACCTTGAAGTCCTGCCCACTTCCTCTGAGGTATCGCCTCCATTCCTTGAGTGCTTGAACTATGGCTAATAGTTCTTTGTCGTGTACGTCGTAGTTGCATTCGGCAGGCGCCATGGTTTTTGACCGATACGCTATCGGCCTCCATTTTCCGTCTTCATCATGTTGAGATAATATGCCTGAGCAGACATATTTTGAGGCGTCGGTTTCGACCAGGAGTGGTCTTCCGGGTTTGAAGTATGTCAACACCGGAGTTTAGCATAACTTTTGTCGCAATTCGTCGAATGCCGTTTGTTCCTTGTCTCCCCATTCCCATTTGACGTCTTTCTTGGTTCTGTCGTATAGGGGTTTGGCTGTCCTGCTGAATCCTTCGATAAACCGTCGATAGAAGTTGCAGAATCCCATGAATTCTTGAATTCCTTTCTTGTTGGTGGGTGGTTTCCAATCTTATATAGCTGCTGTCTTTATGGGGTCAACTTTGACTCCTTCATTGTTGATGATGAATCCTAGGTATTCCGTCTCTCCTTGGTGAAACTCGCATTTTGACGGCTTGAGTTTCATTCCTTGCCTTCTGATGGCTCGGATAATGGCGGCCACATCCTGTTGGTGTTGTTCCAGGCTGTCGGAATATATGAGGACATCGTCCAAATATACTATGCAGCATATGTCGATATATGATTGCAAAGTCCTGTTGATCCATCTCTGGAAAGCCGCTGGTGCATTGGTTAGCCCAAAAGGCATAACCAAGTATTCGTATGTGCCGTATTTCGTAGTGAAGGTTGTTTTCCATTCATCTCCTTCCTTGATTCTGAAGTTGTGATAGGCATCCTTGATGTCTAACTTTGTGTAATATTTGGCCATTCGTAGCCTGTCCAAGGCTTCCCCTATCAGCGGTAGAGGGTATCGGTCCTTCTTGGTGACGTAGTTGAGTGCTCGATAGTCGACACATAGTCGAAGCTTTCCATCCTTCTTTTTGACGAACATGATTGAAGATCCTCCGTCAGAGTAGGTTTCTCTTATCCATCCTCGTTCTTCATTTTGCTTGATGTAATTCCAGAGTTCTTCCAGTTCGTCCTGGGAGAGAGCATGAATCTTTTTTACCGGTAGTCCTTGCCCTTCTTCTAGTTTGATGTCCAGGTCCACTCCTCGTCTGTGAGGGGGTAGCTCTGTTTATTCTTCTTCTTCGAATACGTCCAAGTATCCGTGGTACTCTTGAGGCACCATTTCCTCAAGTTTCCTTTTCTTTTGGTATTTTCCGCTTTTAATGGCTAGTTCGATGCTAATGTTGACCGATTCTAGGCTTATTCGTCCTTCCTTTTTGTTGTATTTGAGGATCCCTGTGGTCGTGTCAGGTTGTCTGGAGAACTTCCCAAAAGCTCGTGCGCTGATCTCGCAGATCTGTGTTTTGGAAGTTCCCGTACTTCCGAATCCTTGTTGACCTCGATCGGTTTTTTCCAACTTAGGAACTTGATAACAGTCACTTTCGACTATTTTCTCCGTGATGAGGTGTGCGATTCGATCGCCTTTTTGGATCTGGTAGTCCTGGTCGCTCATATTGGCTAATACCTCTTTGATTTCGCCTGTATAGTCGGAGTCGATTACACCCGCATTGACAGCAATCTGATGTTTAACTGCTATGCCGCTTCGTGGTGCTATCCGTCCATAGGTTCCTGCTGGTGGTGTAATTGATATTCCAGTTGGGACAACATCTTGTCCTCAGGCGGGAATAGTACATTCTTTGTTTGCGTACAGGTCGTGTCCTGCAGCCTTTGCCGATCCTCGAGTCGGTAACTTGGCTTGAGGGTCAAGTAACCTAACTTGTATCCTCTGATCTTCCTTGCTTTGGGTCGAGCCGAACTCGACATGCAAGTTCTCTTCTCTCGCCTCGTCTTCGGGTATTGCGTATACCATTGGTGATTCCTTTAAAAACCATGTTGTACACCGTTCACTTTCGAAGGTGATCTTTCCTTGGCCCCTGTCGATTCGGGGACTATGTTGCTTTAACCATGGCATCTCGAGGATGACCTCATGGTTGAGTAGTTTAGCCACTTGGAAGGTTGCCAATTCCCTATGGCTACCAATGTCCATAGGTACTTTGGCTGTATGGGTAATTGGTCCCATAGCGCTGGGTTGACCGTCCGCGAGGTAAACTTCTCTGGTCGTTTTTGCTTGCGTGGTTCTGATGTTGTATTTGCTGCAGAACCCTTTGTCGATAAACTCCTCAGTTGCGCCCGAGTCTATCATCGCATTGATCGAAACTTGTCTTTTCGTGCCGTGTAGTCGTATCTGGACCATAATATGGTCGTTTTGGTTGTCCAATGTTTCCGTGTTGTTCAGTGCCGCGTATAGGTTCCTCATCTCAATGGGCTTTGGTTTGGTCTTGTCCCTCAGACCATTGCTTACTGGGGACTTTCGTCGTTTCCCGACTCCTGTTCGGTTCCTCTTTCGACCTCCATTTCTCGTGCTTTGACTGGTGGCCTCCATTGCTTCTTGTTGTCGGTTTTTGGTTCCCAGGTTGCTCCCTCTTTATTGTTTGCTTGGCTTCGGCAGGCCGCGGCTCTGTGTCATCGTTTGGCACATTTGAGGCATAGATTTGCCCTAATTCTTCGCTGGTATTCCTTAGCCGAGATGTTGAATCCTGGTCTTCTTCGGGTAGCGTCCAATTCCATGGGATCGCCTCGATTTTCGCTAACCAGCGTAGGTCTGAACGTTCCATTGACGTTTCGTGGTGTTGTGTCGAACTTCCCCATTGGTCTTCCTTTTCTGATGTGGTCCATCATGCTGTGTTTGTTCTCCTTCGCAATTGCCCGTCTGGTGATGTCCAGGGTCGTGTTAAGATTGTCTGTTTCCCCTGCCTCCCATGCATCTTGGAGTTTCTTTGACATTCCTCCCAGTAGGAGTCTGGTCAAGGTTCCTTCGTGGTATTCGGTCTCCGCTGCTATCATGCTAAATTCGTTGGCGTATTCCGTCATCGTTCTTCCGCCTTGGGTAATGCCCTTGACTTTGTTTCGGGCTGTTTCCTTAGCATCCACGTCTCCGAAGTGTAACCTGAGGGTTTCCACGAATTGCCCCCATGTTTCCCAGTCTTCTTCCAGTCTTCCTTCGACGTAGGGGACCAACCATTGGCCGGCTGCTCCCCTTAGGAGTGATTTGGCGTAGGTTATCTTTTTGTGGTGTTGGTCTTCATTCCATCCCAAGGCCTCGAAGTAGATTCCTAGCTGGACCAGGAATATCCTTAGTTTCGTTCTTTCTCCCTGGAAGTAGGATGGTTGTTGAACTCGAGGGCGTTGTTCTGTTCGGGTAGCTATTTGCGCTACTAATTCCGCCAGTTGATCACCTGTCAACCCTACTAGCGGGTTTGGCGCTGGCGCCGGTGCTGGTCCTGGAACAGTACTCATTCTTCTGGCTTTTGGGGTAGTTGGCGAGAGTGTTCCTTCGGGCGATTCTTCTTCTGGTGTAACCGGACTTGCTGTGCTTTGAGATCCCTCGCGGGAAAGTGCGGTGTTAAGTGCTTCTTCTAGTGCTGATCCTAGGTTGAGTGATCCTTCGTCTGGTGGGTCAAGTTCGATTGGTGACGCTAATCCTTGTGTTGGTGACTCGTCCTCTGTAGGATCGATATCCGTGGTGTCGTTGGGTGTTGCGAAAAGACGCAACCAAATGTAACAATCCTATTGTTGAGCACGTATGCAACAGGCAACGACAGTTGTCTCCTGCGTAAGCGAGTCTCGCTTTTCTGCACCAAGGCGTAGGAAAGTACTATCTCCTCAGATAGTACGGAACTGGCTTGCATGTCTTCTAGGATTCGTCAAAGGATACTATCTCTTCAGATAGTAAGATGGGTGGATTGTCGTGCTTAATAGAACTATCACAATAGTCCTTTGTTAGGGCGGCCCGTCGAGACTATCACAATAGTCTCCGGGTTCTCAGAGCGTAGGCTCTCGTAGAGGGGGGGTGTATGTAAAGAGAGTAAAGCGTAATCGTATTGCAATATCTTAAGTATAGAAAAGTACTTAGATGGTTGCGTGAAGATCTTATCTCTTGGTCGGAACCAAGCTCCTTTTATAGGCATCTTCCCACCACCCTAACCCTGGTGACTCGTCACCCTCGTGTTGCATAGCCCCCATGACTCATAATTAGTCATGGTGCGAAATCCATCAGCTGATTCTTACCAATCAACTGCGCACCTTCTCTTTTATCGATCCAAACCCATAAACTCGATTATGGGCTCAAATGAGTCGCATGCATGAAACCCATGACTCGTATTCCGAGTCATGTGCGAAATCATTACATCGTGTGATGTCACAATCGTGAAGTCATGAAACCATTAACCAATCATAATCAACCAATGACTCGCAAGTGCGCCGTCATGTGAAAGCTATGAGTCAAATGACGTCATAGTGCAAAACCCCTACATACCTTATGACTAATAAGTATTAGACATGTGAAATCTGTCTTGCTTAGTCACGATTTGTGACAGTTTCATCCGTCCACAGTATTGAATTCCACTGTGCCTGGGTCTAATTGAGATGCTCCTGAGCCCATTGGAGTCTGATTACTCGATTGCGTTCAGAGATTGGTGGTTTTCTCATTGCTAAACGTCGGTGAAACCCTTCCTTAACAAGAGCAGCTCGTATTGCTTTTCGCCC
>Ga0307509_10011417_pt1 | contig 10750 bp, 7 predicted proteins | sample 10_EM_MG_FD_202245 | JGI IMG/M metagenome (GOLD analysis project Ga0307509, IMG submission 202245) | Populus trichocarpa ectomycorrhiza microbial communities from riparian zone in the Pacific Northwest, United States - 10_EM | ecosystem: Host-associated > Plants > Roots > Unclassified | place... | reverse complement strand
AAGGGCCATGCCATGCTTAATAAACTTGAAAATGCCTGCTTAATAGAAAGTTGTACACGGGAAGGTTATAGATGCGTCCGAATGAATACCTTGGTTAGGGATATGGCCATCAAAATACAGAAAGTGAGCTCTCAAGCCATGGTTGAATCTGGTGCACAGTTAGAGAAATTACCGGACATAGAGAAATGGACAGAGGATCTAGTGCGAGTTTCCTTAATGAAAAATTACATAACTGAAATTCCTGCTAGCTATTCACCAAGATGTCCCAATCTTTCTACTTTATTGTTATCTCAAAATTACATGCTGCGGTCGATTGAAGGTTCTTTTTTCACACAATTGAATGGACTCGCAGTTCTTGATCTTTCAAATACAGGTATTAAAAGTTTGCCAGGCTCCATATCTAATCTGGTGTGCCTCACTACATTATTACTCAGGAGGTGTCAACAGCTGAGGCAAGTACCAACATTAGCAAAGCTTACAGCATTGAAGAAGTTGGACCTGGTTCACACACAACTTGAAGAATTGCCTGAAGGCATGAAATTGTTGTCCAATCTTAGGTATCTTGACCTCAGTCATACTAGACTAAAACAGTTGTCTGCTGGGATATTACCTAAACTCTGCCGTCTGCAAGTTCTCAAAGTTCTCTTGTCATCGGAAACTCAGGTGACACTTAAAGGAGAGGAAGTAGCATGCTTGAAGAGGTTGGAAGCTTTGGAATGCAATTTTTGTGATCTCATTGAATTTAGCAAGTATGTCAAGTCTTGGGAAGATACACAGCCACCGAGAGCTTACTATTTTATAGTAGGACCTGCGGTTCCTTCTCTCTCTGGAATACACAAGACGGAGTTAAATAATACAGTTCGGTTGTGTAACTGTAGTATCAACATAGAAGCAGATTTGGTGACACTTCCAAAAACCATTCAAGCCCTGGAAATTGTGCAATGCCACGACATGACGAGCTTATGTGCTGTTTCTTCAATGAAACATGCAATAAAACTAAAATCCTTGGTAATTTGGGATTGTAATGGAATAGAGTGCTTGCTTTCGTTGTCCAGTATCTCCGCCGATACACTCCAAAGCCTTGAGACTCTATGTCTTAGCAGTTTGAAAAACTTGTGTGGCCTCTTTAGCAGACAAAGAGCTCCTCCACCACTATTTCCATCCAACGGTACCTTTTCCAGTCTCAAAACATGTAAGATATTCGGGTGTCCAAGTATGAAGGAGCTGTTCCCTGCTGGCGTGCTGCCAAACCTACAAAACCTGGAAGTGATTGAAGTCGTAAATTGCAACAAAATGGAGACGATAATAGCAGGAGGAGGAGGAAGAATCATGAGTGAAGAAAGCAATTTTAGTTTAAGCAACACTTCTGCTGTTAGCAGCACTGACATCAGTCTCCCAAAGTTGAAGCTTTTGACATTGATATGCTTACCAGAACTGCAAATCATTTGTAATGATGTAATGATCTGTAGTTCCCTTGAAGAAATCAATGCAGTTGACTGTCTGAAGCTAAAGACAATACCGATCTCGCTTCCCCTTCCTTGTCTTCAAAAAATCAAAGTCAAGGCATATCCAAAAAAATGGTGGGAATCAGTGGAATGGCGTTATTGAATACTAGTGAAGGAGGAAAGGTGTCCAAGCTGGCACAATTCACTCTGTTTTTCGCTCTGCCTCTCACTCTTGAGTCTAAATTGTTCAAGATTTTATTGTCATGTAAACAGTTATCTAATGGCATGCTAGGTTGCTGCCTGCCACCAACTTTCTATTTTGATCTTCCATGGTCTTTCTTTCAATCAAATATTCAAATACAGACTTGCAATTATCTGTAAACTTGTAGTAGCTCTCTGTTACAGCCTGTTGGAAACCAATTTATCAGAGTTTAATTGAGTTTCTTTTTTCGAAATCACTCTATCAAATTTAATGCCAAGTCAAGAAGTCTGTTTGAAGAACACTATGGAGCATGGTTATCAAATTTGGCTCAGCCTCACGAATCAATTCACTAACCTGCTGATTGTAACCTAGTCTAGTCAGGGTTTTATTTCGAACCATTTTGAAGGTTAACCCTATTAAATCTAGGGTTGATCCGGCTAAACCTAGATAAAATCTGATCAAAAAACATTCTCTGCTTTTTTCTCTCCTTCAAATTTACATGTCATCTAGTTCTTGAGAGTTCTTTTTTCCTCTTATATTGTTCAGCACTTCTTGCTTTATCGGGTCACAGTTCAGAACACATCCTCCTGGTTCTTTCTTATTGAAATTCTTACAAGTTTACCTTATAAACTTAGTTTATCATTTGTATTATATATATAATTAAGTTGTTGCATTTTATTTTAATAATAATTTTTGGTATACATAAACATATTAAAAATATCATAACAATAAAAAAAATTATTTAATATGACAATTAAAGTCTCGATCACAAGATCGATCCAGGCTAAATAATTGAGACAAATCTAGATATAAGATAGGGTAGAAAAAGAAAAATCCAACTCAACACAAATGCATGGCCAATTCAAGGTGAATAGAATCCTGTATAAAATTATAAATAATATCTTTTAAAATATTTAAGAAATATTTTATTATTATTTTTTATGTATGTTTGAAAGTGGAGCTTGAGCAATTTTCATTTTACATTTAGAATCTTTTATTAAATAAAAACAATATTTATTTCATAAAATATAATTAACAAATCTACTTTATTTATTCTTAAAAAAAATTATTAATTAAAATTATTTAGTTGTTGTCCAAGTTGTCTATTTGAGATTGTAGTTGTGGTTGTTTTTTAAAGTGTTTTTCGTGCTGAAATACATCAAAATGATATTTTTTTATTTTAAAAAAATTATTTTTGAGATCAATGCATCAAAACAATTTAAAATATATAAAAAAATTTTAATTTTTTCAAAACACGGGTACAACCGCCGCGTTTCCAAATGCTAAGTCTACTCGACAAAATATGGGTGAAGCTGCCAAGAGAGGAAAGGAAGATAAAGGAATTAAGAATTTTAGGTTGATGAAAAGGTTACATATATCTTTGACAAAAATAAATTTTCATGGATTGTCTAATTATATATAAATTAAGAGAGTGACTATTTTAGAATTTCGAGTTCTAATTTTTCATTTGTTTAACCTCCTAAAACAATAATTAAAAGAATGAGTATTTTTGGATTTTCATGTTCATAATTTGTTTAAGAGGAATTATACTTTAGTCTTTACTTAATTTAGTAATATTCACTATGGCTTCTATGGTTTAAATTTTTGCAAAGTTGTCATCTAGTTTTTAAATAGTTTCAATGTGGTCCTTGATCGATAAATAGAAGTGTTTCAAGAAAAAAAGTTAAATAGCAAACGAAAAGAAAATGTTTTGAATTATTTTAGATTTTCTTTTTTAGTGTTAATTTTTTTTTATGAGATACTCTCTTAAAAAAGTCATATAATATTTTATATCTTCACTGACATGCGTCAAAAGAATCAATAACAAAACAAATTATCTATAGAATTGTTGTTATATTCTAAATAATGATTAAAAAGCCTTTAAAATAAAATAAAAAATAATTCAAAACATAAAACCCTAGCTACCAACCTTTACCATACTGATCGTCAAAAACACCAACTCCGACCAACAGTTTCCCTCTCATCTGCCTCTCTCTTTTCTATCTCTCTCGCAATCATCATGCAATTCACTAGACTCCACCATACTCGCTGCCAAAAACACCAATACAAACCAACAACTTCCCTTTTATCTCTCTCTAGTTTTTTGCTTTGTAAAACAGGATCAAGGTCCTTGATCTTAAATCAACAAACCAGATCAGGTCAGATCAGGCCAGGTTTTATAAGAATGATTCCAATGAGTTTTCTTTCTGAAGTGTTGGAAATTGATTAAATCAAGCCCGGTACTTTTAATTCATATGTGACCCCGTATCAAAAGTTTATGGGTTGATAAGTCCAAAGTTGAAGTACAAGGGCTGGTTTAATTAATTTCCAAAACTTGGGTGTCCATAGGATGAGTCTACTCTACCCCATGCTATTCTCATGAAAACAGGTTTCGATTTCTCATCCTCCAACTTTTTTTAATAATGTGTTAACAATTGAATTTTTTTAGATCTTTTCGAACGCTCTCCTTTATTGGGGGACCTTTTTCTTTAGAGGTTTGTCCTCTTTGAAAAAAACAAATTGAAAAACCTCCACTATGAGTCATAGTTTTCACTTTTCGGGGATGAATGCTGGTTTGCTGTCTGTACTCTATAGGGCCCACAAAAGAAGAAGGTATAACAGTGATCAACTTTGCGAAGACAAATGGTGGTGGTGGACCGGTGGTGGTGTCAAGTGCAAATTTAGAAACTTCAATTTCAAGGGTCAAATATCAATTGTCAGGAGAAAAAGGGCACGGGTTTAATATTTGTGGAAATGTACCCCTTGATGTTATAAAGAAGCAGCCTACCAAGCATTTGATAAAAAAAAAAAAAAAAAAAAACCGAATTCCATCCCAACAAGCTACGTTCCAGATGTGGAAGCTCGGACAATAGAGTAAGAATTGAGGGAAGGACAGTGTCTTCCAGATATGGAAATGGAAGATTGGATAGAGAGTATGAGAGGGGGGGAGTTGGTGGTTATTGATGAAGCTGGTAGATCAACAGTTTCTCAAGGGCAAGGAGGAGATCTTTTAGACACAGAAAATTTGACAGAGAGCATAACTGTAGAAGGGTATATGCTTATCAACCAAGGTAGAGTTTCGTCGGAAGGGCAAGAGACAGATGTTTCAGATGTGGGAGTGGAGGATTTGACGGATGGCTTCATTATGGTTGCCGACGAAAGTAGGGTTTCTGAAGGGCTTGATACACATAAAGCTAAAGGAGAAGCATTACTGACAACAGAGCTGGCAGGTCAGGGTTTTGACAAAAATAGGGAGATGATCTGGTCTTGGTTGATGAAGGATGAAGTCTCAAGTATTGGCATTTATGGGATGGGCGGTGTTGGTAAATCATCATTGGCAACGCATATCCATAATCAGCTTCTACAAAGACCAACTTCTTTCAAGCATGTGTTTTGGATTACTGTATCACAAGATTTTAGCATCAGTAAATTGCAGTATCTTATTGCCAAAGCTATTAATTTAAATCTTTCAAATGAAGATGATGAGAAGAAAAGAGCTGCCAAGTTGTATAAAGCATTAGTTGCAAAGGGAAAATCTGTTCTCATTCTAGATGATTTGTGGAATCATTTTCATCTAGAAAAGGTGGGCATACCTGTTGAAGTGAACATGTGCAAGCTGATTCTCACAACTCGATCATTGGAAGTTTGCAGGCGGATGGGTTGCCAAGAGAGAATCAAAGTAGAGCTTCTTACTAAGGAAGAAGCTTGGACTTTGTTCAAGGAGAAACTTGGGCATGATGCTGCACTCTCTCCTGAAGTTGAACAGATGGCAAAATTGGTTGCAGCTGAATGTGCTTGTCTGCCACTTGGGATTATAACAATGGCAGGAAGCATGAGGGGAGTGGATGACTTGTATGAGTGGAGGAATGCGTTGACAGAATTGAAACAATCAGAAGTTAGGCCACATGACATGGAACCTGAGGTATTCCATATTTTGAGATTTAGTTACATGCGCTTGAATGACTCAGCATTGCAACAGTGCCTCTTATACTGTGCATTCTTTCCAGAGGGTTTCACTATGGATAGAGAGGACCTGATAGGGTATTTGATTGATGAGGGGATAATTCAACCAATGAAGAGCAGGCAGGCAGAATTTGATAAAGGTCAGGCTATGCTTAACAATCTTGAAAATGCCTGCTTATTGCAAAGTTATATAAGAAAAGAAAACTACAGATGTTTCAAGATGCATGACTTGATTCGAGATATGGCTCTCCAGAAACTCAGAGAGAACTCCCCAATCATGGTTGAAGTTAGGGAGCGACTAAAAGAATTACCAGGCAAGGATGAGTGGAAAGAGGATCTTGTGAGAGTTTCGTTAATGGAAAATCGCCTCAAGGAAATTCCCTCTAGTTGTTCACCAATGTGTCCCAAACTTTCAACATTATTTCTAAACTCAAATATCGAGCTAGAAATGATTGCAGATTCCTTTTTCAAGCATTTGCAAGGGCTCAAGGTTCTTAATCTATCAAGTACTGCTATCCCGAAATTGCCAGGTTCCTTTTCTGATCTAGTGAATCTCACTGCATTATATCTCAGAAGGTGTGAGAAGCTGAGGCATATACCATCATTAGCAAAGCTTAGGGAGTTGAGGAAATTGGATCTCCGCTATACTGCACTTGAAGAACTGCCTCAAGGCATGGAAATGCTGTCCAATCTCAGGTATCGACAGTGAAATACATGGATGAAAATTCATTGAATCTGAAATAGCTTGTGTGAGAAAGGATAAAATGACTGACATCATTTGGATAATATGCTGACACCATCTCAGGTATCTTAATCTTCATGGAAACAATCTGAAGGAGTTGCCTGCTGGTATATTGCCTAACCTCTCCTGTCTAAAATTCCTCAGCATTAACCGGGAAATGGGCTTTTTCAAGACCGAAAGAGTAGAGGAAATGGCATGTTTGAAGAGCTTGGAAACTTTGAGATACCAATTCTGTGATCTTTCTGACTTCAAGAAGTACCTCAAATCTCCAGATGTGAGCCAACCTCTAATCACATATTTCTTCCTAATAGGACAACTAGGCGTGGATCCAACCATGGATTATTTACTTTATATGACACCAGAGGAAGTCTTTTACAAGGAAGTTTTGCTGAATAATTGCAATATCGGTGAAAAAGGAAGGTTCCTTGAGCTCCCAGAAGATGTTTCAGCTTTGTCAATTGGAAGATGCCATGATGCAAGAAGCTTATGTGATGTTTCTCCATTTAAACATGCACCTTCACTAAAGTCCTTCGTGATGTGGGAGTGTGACAGGATAGAGTGCTTAGTTTCAAAGTCAGAATCCTCCCCAGAAATATTTGAAAGACTTGAGTCTCTATACCTTAAAACTTTGAAGAACTTCTTTGTCCTCATTACAAGAGAAGGATCTGCTACACCGCCACTGCAATCTAATTCTACCTTTGCCCATCTTAAATCCTTGACAATAGGTGCATGTCCAAGCATGAAGAATCTGTTCTCCCTTGACTTGTTGCCAAATCTCAAAAACTTGGAAGTGATTGAAGTTGATGACTGTCACAAAATGGAGGAGATAATAGCTATAGAGGAGGAAGAAGAAGGCACTATGGTTAAAGATAGCAATAGAAGCAGCAACCGCAACACAGTTACCAATCTCTCAAAATTAAGGGCTTTGAAATTAAGCAACTTACCGGAGCTGAAGAGCATTTTCCATGGGGTAGTTATCTGTGGCTCTCTACAAGAGATTCTTGTGGTCAACTGCCCAGAGCTTAAGAGGATTCCCCTCTTTGATCCGGTCCTTGGCATTGGCCAAATACCTCTTCGAAGAATCCAAGCATATCCGAAAGAGTGGTGGGAACGAGTGGAGTGGGGCAATTCCAACAGCAAGAATGTCCTTCAGCCCCTCTGTGTGTTACAGGAGGCTTTGTATTATTAGTGGGAGAAGAAGGCCGGCAGTTGAACCACATTCATGGCATGGCCCTCATTCTGTATCTTGTATCCTTCTAATTCATATCTCTAGATATCTTCCTCCTCATCTGTCTCATTTCAGTCTCAACATTGTTAGTACGTCCAAGTGTCAACCTTCCACTGGTTTTTCCATTTTATCATTCCTCACTCCCACTTGCGCCATTTTTTTATCGCAGGTCTAGAGAGATTTGAGAAGCAACCAAGCTCACTCCCCTGGAATGATCACCAGAAACCTAAAGAATTGAAGTTTGGGGAGAACGTGCAAATAAAATTGGGAAGAGATGCATGCAGCGTTAAAGAAATTAAAGCAATACTAAAGGACAATCGGCCAAGTGTGGAGAAGGAACAAAGCCTCCGGAGAAAGTAAAGTGAAGGCATCAAGTGATCATTCTAGGAACTGAAAAAAAAAAAAAAATCCTTAAGTTTTGGCTGTAAAACTAAAATTGCTTGGATGAAAGGCCAAATAAGTTTCCCTTGCTAGCTGTCTTGCTTATCTCTGTAATTTCAGCAACTATCATGGCTGGTAACAAAATATTTTTTTTTTTTTTACACACTTCACAATGCTGCCCTTGTAAAAAAGTGCTCTTTACGTAGAGCAGATTGGGGAAAGTGCTGATTTCATAGAGTCAATTGGAGGGTTTGTAAACCATGTATACTTGAGTGTCAGGATGGGAAAAGCGTCTTTAGCTCAACTGGGTTGGAGAACACCCACGGCAAGGATATGATATGGATGAGACAGAAGTCTGCTTTGACGCACGGATAGTTAATTCCAGAACTGGAAGTGAAGCTGCAAAGAGCTTCTCACGAATGGCAAGGTATCTACAAAAAGATGGAAGAAGCCATTATCTCCATCTAGAAGTCAACAACAGTATTTGTCACTTATTATTCGTGTATTGTCCTCTGTTCGAAAGACTAAAAAATGACGATTGTTTCGAAGATAAAGCAATATCTGCAAAACCTCCATATCAGTCGTGTAAATTCAATGTATCCTGGAAAATTAAAAAAAATTGTCATTAATATAGTTTTATCAAAAAGAAAAAAGGGAGAATGAACGAGAAATAAAAAGTTGACTCTGTCAGGCTTTGATTTGCATGGTGTACGTGAATACGAAGTTCCACTATACAAAAGCAAGGACTTTACATAGCAAACGGCACTACTAAGAAAAAAAGAAGCCTAACCCTATCAAAATTCACTCCGACTCAACTAACTGTTCTTGATTCTCGAACTTTCGGGAACTTACAAATTTACAGGTTTCAGGGTAAGCAAAACTGGATGCTTAACATATTACCGTGTTTGTAATTTGATTGAATTGAAATGGCTATCCGACCATTTCCAGAATAACTGGAATGCATCAACTAATAACAATCAAGGCGGAATGCAGAAGGAGGAGCTGAGAGCTGGAGGCATGACACAAACCAGATGGGGCCCAGGAGGATTGCAGCTTATATTTGACTCATCAACATCTGGTAGCCCAAGTTGAGGAGGGCGGACATAACCAGCTACCAACGGCACACATAATACTGAGATGACTATTCTTGAACCTGTCCAATATAAAGGAAACGGGAAAAGGGAACCTGTAAGCCACTACATATTTCATCTAACAAAAATTGATGACAGAACTGAAGTAGTTTAGGAACCTTGGATTGTTGAGAGAGTAACATGTCCGCGCTTTCTCCCAGCAAGCATCCAATTTTCAGAATTTGCACTGACTTCATACAGCACCTCACCCTGTTGCACAAATAGCAGAGAGTATTTATGAATTCATTGCATGGAACAACATGATTTACATCATCTAACTGATATACACAAAGGTGAGAATTGCAAGGTTCCTATGTTCTGCCTCACATTCTCTCGAGATTTTAACATCTCAAGTCTGACATCAGGAGTCCCCGGAAAACAAAGGTCAGCAGTGATATCATCAAAGTTTGAATTCATTACACTAAACTTTGAGCTGATTGCAGAGAAAAAAAAAAAAAAAAAAGAATTGGCAACAAACAGTAGAATCATATGTTCTAGCCATTTTAAAATTTTTGCATCACAGATGAGTGAGCAAAAAAGGGGGGGAAAAAGTAAAAGAAAAAAAGAGCAGGCAAACAGAAATTCATCTCAAATAAGAGAAACAGCAATGCTTTGTGAATGAAAGTTTTTTAATTGCAAAAATTCAAAACTGAGAATATAAAATCCATTGGCTTTTCTTTCCCAGTTTCAGAAAGAAGGGATGTCAAAAGGAGGCGAGAAAACCAAAAATAAAAATCACAGTACTAACAAGGGTTCGAGATATATGCAACTTGTACCAAATATATAAATAAATAAATAAATACTGCAACTTTTGTTTGAAAAATATATAAGCAATTTAGGGCAACAAATCACATCCAATTCAACAATGACCATGCCAATGCTCTTTTTCCTCTCAGTTCAGGGAAAGGAACAGGTAATATACCACTCCAACTGAAATGACTAAAGCAAATACCCTGAGATAACAGAACAATGAATTTGCTTAGTCCTGTGATGCATTAGCAATAAGCACTTGCGGGTAAAACCAGTGCTAATATTAACACTAATACCATGACTAATACTTGCACTAAAAAGAACAAAAGTAACAAGTATATAATAATCACGACAATAACACCTATGTGAGAAAATGTTGTTGTAACTTCATGATAGTTGCAGGAACTTCTTATTTTAAATTTCCATCAAGACTTACATTGTGTTCAGAAATTCCATTGTCCTCCAGGCCCTTCAATCTTTCAACTCTCCACTGCATGGTGATGAGTTGTCCAACTCTGAGGCCAGTTGAAGGAAGAGGAAGAAAACCAACAGCCAGGCATGGGTCAAGCACTGGTCTCTGCAGTACAATAGCACTCTTGAATAGCAAGTCCTGCCTGGCATCCTCAGGTTCAATGCCATCCACGGAAACAGGAGGATGTGCTCCGTTTGTTCGCTCACCATAAATTCCATATCGGATATTTAGTATGCTCTCTGTCTGCAGTGCTTCCACTTCATCTGTAATCCAAGAGAATTTTTAAGACATGATGCACTGAAAATACAAAAAAGCAACCGATGAAAGTATGCAGTGTGCACATAACGTGTATCAACAAGAGCCAAATGTAGGAAGGGAAAATTAAAACTTCAATTGAAACCAAGAAGTACAACATTATCCTGACTAAACCACAGCTA
>Ga0307509_10011416_pt1 | contig 10753 bp, 8 predicted proteins | sample 10_EM_MG_FD_202245 | JGI IMG/M metagenome (GOLD analysis project Ga0307509, IMG submission 202245) | Populus trichocarpa ectomycorrhiza microbial communities from riparian zone in the Pacific Northwest, United States - 10_EM | ecosystem: Host-associated > Plants > Roots > Unclassified | place... | reverse complement strand
TTCGCACTCTGCATGCCCAGCTGACATGGCATTAACAGCGCGGAAGCCGGCGGGTGGAGGCTGCTCAGTTTTTATTCCATTGCTTGTAGTACCTGCCTATAGCTAGTTACTTATTATGTTAACTTGGCGAATAAATTTATCCTAACATCGAGTCCCGGTGTGGTTGTTTATCCAGAACTGAAGTCTAATTTCCTGGATGCGCCGCAGAAATATGCACAAAGTGTCCCTAATTAAACAAAATTAAAGGGGGGGTAATATAACTTCGCCTAATACAACTAACCGGCTAATTTCACCTAATATCTAACCATTAGCATTTTCGTTATTTCCTGATGTTCGAGCCACAGGAGTCCAGAGATCCCTCGTGCACGTTGATTCGCCTTCGATCCGGGAGAGGGTTGCTGACCCATCGACGACCTCCTGGGTCCCCATGATCTGCGCACGGAAATGACGCACACGCAGAACGGACAGACATCCGCCCCACCAGCGCGTGATGCATAACGCGTTGTCCAACTCCAGTCAACGGCAGGCGAGCAACAGTGATCCTACCATGTACATCAGGAAATAAGTTGTGGGAATGTTTTACCCCTTATGACCGGAGCGCCCACTTATAATCATGCCTTACATCCCCTTACAGCCCGGCCGAAATCCCCCAACCCTCGATGGGAGATTGCCTGGGGTTTGTACGGGCGTGTGAGGACATATCAAGTCACACGAGCCTTTTTGTAGATGGTGGATATCATCCAAGGCGATATAACGGTGGTGTAAGGTTTCTGGTTCACGTGGAATCCGCCGTAATGATTTTCAACGTGCGATGCAAATTTGTAGCTACATGAGATATATTCACAGCGCACTTGCTATTTCCTCGTTTGCGTGGTATCCCTGAGGTCATCAGCCTCAACAGCCTCGCTGGATTCCTCGCCCATGTCCTCAAACCCTAAACGAGTGTCCGGACCCTCACATACGACCTGAGAGCCCGATACGACGACACAGCCAGGGGGTGAGATGGGATCCGCGGACTACGAGTGACGGGTTCAGGAACCTGAACATGAGTTCGTCGGAGTCCTCGACAATCCCAATCATCGGCAGACAGGCACATCGCAAGCCGGACCGATACCGTCCACTCCGAACCAATAGACTCAGTCAGATCAGTAGCCAGCGGGGCATGTCGTGGATACGAAACTGTACATGTGGTACACCCTGAGAACGTACACGTAATAACATGGGTACATGTCAGGCCTATCCTCCAACGACCGAACCATCACAAAATTGTGGTTCGGGTCGATTATCCTCCGATCGTGGAGAACGTCGCGTCGTGTAATCCGCGGGTGGGGGTTTCGACCAAATACAATTGATCGATTGTGATCTTCACCGAGTTCGGTAGCCTAGGTGGCGGTTTCCGTGGATGAGCTCGGATCGGCCACAAGCTGCCGGTGTCAGTGAGGCTCCGTGAATGGGCGAGGCGCCGGAAGGGATCGATTGCAAGACGGAACGCAGGTAAAGTTCCCCATGGTGAGTTCAACACACGGTCAATACTTATCGGATTATAAATAACAAGGGCACGACACTCACATTCACCTAACCCCCACCCCAAATCATGTCTGCAAACTTTTTAGCTGCTTTATCGTGTATAGAAACCATCGCATCTCCTGGTGGAGGTTCACACAGCGGGGTGAAGGGCCCCCGGAACTGCAACGCGCACTACTGGTAAAGACATGCGTCGCCCCTCTTCTGGATCTGTAACTCACCCGTGTTTAGGTATTCTAGGCGATATTCCCGTTGCCATTACCGGTCAATGGGAATTCGGACGATGTCCAGGAATCAACACGGAAGAAATCAAAGAAGCTTGCTGCGAGGACTCGAGGGATCAGGTCCCTACCACGTAGACGTCGTGACGATCTGCGAGACGGTGTGGCGAGCCTAGTCATTCCCCGGTATATTGCATGCTCCGCCGTCCAAGTATGCCCCCGCGATCCGGTCGTCCTTATCATTTTAGTAAAACTATTCAAGAGTTTCCCTTGACCGAGAGGAAATGTAGCTCTTACCTTAGTGTAAAACTATCATCTCTTTTCCCCCGGGGCTGGGGGGGGGGGGTTTACCCTTCCCAATAGCCGGGGGAGGCTGACGGGGGTTCCCACGAGCTTCCCTTTTGGGCGGGGCTTCCCCTGGCTGATTGGGGGATATCCCCGATCGATCAGGGGCCTCGGGGTGTTGCACTCGTGGGAATCCTCCATCACGCGTCACCAGTGTTGGTTGGACAATCATTGATCAAACTCAAGTGAAAAAGTCACGCATCAACAAGTCACGGTGACTTGATGAGTTGATTTTGATTTGATTTTTACCCCCGGACTTCTCGGCGGTGGCGTGGTCGGGTTTCCATGACTTCGTCTTTGATCACCAATCGAGGCTGGTTCAAGAAAATGAGCATCCGCCTACCACCCACCAGGAGGGAAACTGGCCCTCAGTCAGCTTTTCAACTTCGAAAACACTCACTGGGTTGCATTATATCAGGAACAAACCAAAAAGAGTTTTGATGAGGAGCTTGCATTGAAATACTGGAATGGGTGATGGTATGGGGGTGGACGAGACCACGGCCGAGATACTCATTGGAGCTCATTGGTCGACTGTTTATCTGTCCTGATGTCTACGCTGTACTTGGTGTTGAAACCTCTTCGCTCGTCGTGGCGTGCGGGTGGCGGGCCGCCCAGCCGTTTTTCCACGCTCATAAAGCGCGTATTACTTAATTCATCAAATGATTAGAATCATGACGAAAAGTCACGGAATCATTGCTTTCGTTGACACATATGTCAATGATTGGCACAACACTGCTGGGCAGGCACACCGTTCCCCTCCACCAGTGATCCACATTCCGGATGAGTGGCTGGCTGAAGAGCTCATCCTTGAATGATCCGGGGAGTTTTGGGGCACGGTGACTGCGCAGAGTGAATTTGTTCTTGTGGTTCTACTATTCTCGTCTTGGGACGCGACGCTGGCACGGTCAGCACTACTAGTACTTCCGACATTGGTGACCATTCCCTTGACAACCCGTTGGCCGCAGTTCACGAGGAGACTGTGCTCTTGCTTCTGTGACTTTTCTAGAACTCGTTCTGCATCAGCAAGCCGTCTGGGCTCGCTCAGCAGCATAGTACTCGATCACCCTCTCGAAAAGTTCGATGGTGCGTTGAGGCCTTGAACGACATATTTAGGTCCCGAGCGTCTTATGTAGGTCTCGAACAACGACACCTTGTGCCTAGCAAAGCCAGAAATGGGCAGGAAAAATCTGCTATTTCTTCCGAAAAGGTCTTTGCCGCTCAGGGCCCCGAAACCCGAAAATCAGCTCGCTTAGTGAGCGCCGTGAGCAGCCGGTTTGCTGATGCTAGAGTGGGGACGAAGTCATACCGAAGGGGTGAGAAGGTATTTAAGCCAGCTTGGTCATTGGGGACTCTCATCGTTCTCCCTCTTCGACGAACGCAAAACCCACATTCTCTAGCGCTATCTACTGTCCTTTCTTGAAGCCATGAAATTCTCCGCATTGGTAACATTGCTCCCTCTACTCCTCTCGAGCTCCGTGGCCTACGCTGCGGCGGCCCGGGGGGTCATCCAGGCAAGGCAGGCTCACATGAAGAAGAGCCCTGTCGATGACTGCGCCCCCCTGGATTTGGATGTACGAGTCGCTCCTGCCGGTACGTGATGTCTTGGGGGTGTCACAATCCCCGAGATCTGACTGCCTTTGATTCTGTAGGCAACAACATTGCTGCCGGACACCTTGACCTCACCCTTTGCCAATCCGCCGTTTCTGCGTTCCTTGATAGTAACCCAGTGGCAAAGGAGGTCGCCGATGGAGTTGGGAAGGACGGCGCCCGTGATGACTTCGCCAGACTCGTGAGAGGATCCTCCTTGATGATCGGACACTCGCATGATTCCTGACCCCTTTCATCGATCACAGGTCCGAAGGAAAGTGTGCGACCCTGGATGCACGTCACAGGGCTGTAAGATGTGCAATAAGGTGTGTGGGTATTTCCCACCCCACTGCCCACCTTCACAAATCATAAACGTCGTGACTGGGTGACTGTCCGTAAGACTAGGTGAAACCAGATACTGTGGTTCCCACACTCGTGCAATTGTCCCTAGTAGTGCAATTTGTGGATATTCGTGAATCGCCACCCCTCAAGTTTCCCGACACGGTCAAAAATATTCCAATGTATATTATAGACCCTTGGCTTGAGGCCCATGAATTTTCGCAGTGATAGAATACCATGAACTACACGTATTATAGGACTGCAACAAAAGCGGCCTCGTGACACAAGGCAAACAGGCGAATTCCCACTGCTACATTCACATATCGTATCAAGGATTGTCGGAATGGCATTCGCAGTGATTCAGCACATGGTATCTAGAAAAGCCCGGTGTTAAACCAGTGGTACCTTGGGGGGTGAGAATGGGTACCACGGGATCACCCCCCCCCTATGCGTGACACCTGGGTGCACGGTGGTTGGGTGTGACGAACGATGGTCACTCGCGGAAAAACGACCATAGATGTGCAATTGGACCTTTTCTCACACGTTTGGTATTAAATTGGGAAAAAATCGAAACGATAAACTTCATATGCACAGGAGCAAACCCCCCTGCAGTTACGCACTACGAACGTCGATACTTCACGCGTCACGGAGAGGCCGATCACGATTGTAATTGCACAACCGGGGGAACCACAATATATACATAACTTATTCATCGTAGAAGGGTGCCACGAGCCGAGGATTATTAATATTATTCCTCAATATCCGCGACTCTCCATGTAGCGTAGCTCGGTGAGGTTGGAAGTTGAGGCGTAAAGGTAACACCAGTGTTGTATGGACCTGGGAAGGACCGCAACCCCGCCTGCTTCAGTCCCCATAATTTGGTCGGCGGGCTGAGTTTCGAACGAAATGGCCCCAGCGTCGTGATTCCAGATGCGCGGTTTGGAGACAATATCCGCGACCCGACGCAACGGACGGGGTCCTGACAGTTCCCTTATAAGGGTTCGATGTTCATCTGGATTCGTTTGTACACGTTGTACATCCTACGGACAGTCACCCACTTGACTTGTTAATTCAACTTGACATTATTCCCGAACTTGCGAGAATACTATATTTGGTAGTTACATGCTCCCGGGACTGAAAGTCTCGGGTCTTGCAGTTTTTTCATTAGCCAGGATCGCGAGGCTGCCCGACCACCGGTTCTTCGTCGGCCTTGGTTTTGGCTCGGCCAGTTGCCTCCCAGTCTACGGTCGCTCACCCGTCCGTTTGACTGACTGATGCGTGCTTCCTTGCAGATATGTACTTTGTATCAATTTGATCGAGGCTGGTATCGGATTACCTGGGTTGAACTCGCATTCCGATGGCCCAACTTTCACCTGCCCGCGCGTTATTTTATATTGCTCGCCTTGCACGTGTAATACTATCGTGTTGGTGCACCGTGTTTTGTGCCAGGGTTGTCGCCATTGCTCGAATGCTCCAAGGGATATTCTCAAAAAAAATTAACGCCCAAGGAATTCAGCGAGAAGTTCTGTGGGCACTGGAAATAATTATGATGTGCAGTACCCGGAGCTGCTTACTCACCCAAACATGTATTGATACACTTACCCCCTAAGGTTCACTGGTACGATAGGAATAGGACTCAGCATCGACCCTCCCTCTCTCCACGTCAACACCCAGAAGTAGTGGAACGGCGAGCCATATCATGAAGACCACAAAGAAGAATCCATAACGTATGTTGCCCGTCAGGTCGGCGATTAAGCCGACGACCAAGGGGCCAACAAATGAGGAGGACTGTTATGCGTGAGATTTCGCCCTGACTGGGAAACAACCGGACTTCCTGACCTTATCTGTGATAGAGAATAGGGCATACCACTTGGCCTCCTCCCCTTTAGGTATCAGCTCGGCGTAGAACGCCCGAGCGTATGCTTGGAAGGCGCCATACACAAACCCTATCATGACTGCGGTCAAGAACACGAAGAGATATTGGAACAATGTGTAGCGACCCACCAAAGTACACCGCCAAACCGTACATCTCATTGGGGTTGTTCAACCCCCCAAACCCGGTGCGTCGGAAAATGGGTAGGAAGCCCATGCACGCATACGCAGGTGCCAATGAAGCAAGAACAACGAGGATTGTAACCATCCTGAGGTTCCCGAAACCTAAACGGCGTTGAAGATATGGCCAGGCGAGAGAGCCGATGATACCGAAGGTTGGGACTATGATTCCAATGTAGATAAGTGAAGAGGCTGGCATGAACAGAACTGTTTTAGAGAAAAGAATCGCTGTCGAGGTAATAGTGGTGAAGCCTGGTAGAAAGTTTGAGCAAATACTCCCGGGATGCAACGAAACGACAGACCATCGGAGAGGAGGAACCACGCCGCCAAGTACTTGAATGTGTTCCGTAGTTTCTTGATCTCCTTCCAACGGAACATTTCCCCTAACCTCCTCCAGGAGAACAATATTTGCCGCCAAACACCTCGTTTCTCTGGCACTTCAGCGCTCACAGGCCCGGAAGGGAGCCACACCGCCGCGGGTATGGAGAAAAATCCCCACCAGATACCGCTCATACCGATGGCGAGCCTGAGAGATAGTGTTGATCCCTTCATCTTGGTGACGGGAATGAGCGCGATTATGAGTAGGATGATGCCAGCGAGGTATCCGGTGGCGATCCCTCTCGAAGATATGCGAGATGTTGCTATTGTAAGCGCCTCAGAATACTCGGCTTTGGCGTCCGCAAGTGCAGGAGGTGTTCCTGACACTAAAAGCCCTGTATCCTCCGAGTCTTCAGTTTCCTCCGAAAGTCCTGTCGACCGCGGGACATCCGCGAGAGCTGCGGCAGCTTTGGTAACCTCCTCAGAATTCCGGGCAAGAGACGGCAAGTAGGCGTTCAAGGCGACGATTGACGCCCCAAAACACACGTTCGAGACTATGGCCAGCAGGGAAGATGTTTGCCAAATGGGGGAGGATGAAGGAAGGACGAAGAATACCACCGCAGAGATGGCACCGGTGAAAGCGAAAGATAGCAGGAGTTGTTTCCTATGGCGTGCTGTATGATACCCTCTCTGAGCTTGACGCACGTTGCTTGGATGTACCCTACTCACGGTGGTCCGCAACCTCGCCCATCGAGATAACCGTCAAAGCCTGCAACGCCACAGAAATCGAGTTGGTGTAGAGACTACCATGCGGGTCATTATGAGCGACATAGAGCAGGGCACTCATACGCACCTGAAACTAGCCGTGTCAATCCAAACCCATCCTATCTTCACCACACATCTAGCTTCTTCAGCAGTGACCACGGCGGAGGCGCAACGGGTCTTGTGGTCTGGTTCATAGTATCCATTGTCCCGAGCGAACTGCTCAAGGCATATCGGGAGGAACAAGGTCAAAGAGACCACGACGAAGACCTCACTGGTAGCATTGGGGTCAGAGAGCTGTCCACGCCGCGAAACAGACCGGTGGGACTTGCCTTGCGAACGCATAACTCAACCAACCGCGGATTTGCTTCCTGTATGGAACGGGGTTTCTATTACTCTCATCCGCCCGCCAAAGCATCGAGTGCAACACTGTCGGCGGAGAGTATGTTGCCAGGAGGGACGGGGACAGGTGGCCTAAAACGATCGGCGCGCCTCAACTTACGGATCGTAGGCTAGATGGCGGAAGCAAAAGGAAACTCGAAAGCCATGGGCTTCAAACCAAAATATACAGACTCAATATATAAAGTACTACCCATATATACATCCACCTTTAAGAAGTCTTTTTTCCGGCCGCTTGGAGCGCTTCCAGCGCCTTCAAACGCTCGGTCAACGTCGGGTGAGAATGGTGGTATGCGGAGTACAACCAATCAACCCAGACGGTCGACAAGTTCTCCACATGGAGAGTAATCAGAGCCCTCCCAAGCCTGTCACCCATATCCTTCATCTTCTCGGATTTCAACTTGTGCTGAAGTTCACAAGCGAACCGATCAGCCTCAAACTCAAAGCGCCTGCTGATGGCGTTCATAGCCATTCCGATAATGGCTTCCATGGGCATGAGGATCATCTGGAATAGAATGAACGACAGAATCGTCGGGGTTTGCGCCGCAACGTCTTCCGAGAAGTCGAACGCTCGGAGGAACCTTGGAGCGTGGATGAAGGCGGGGAACAGAGCGAGGATTGAGAAGATGTGGACCTGAGAAACGACGAGGAGCTTAGTTGGGTGCATGTAGTACCAGTGACCGAGTTCGTGAGCTGGAGGAACATCAGGAACGACGAGAACAGAACGGAAGAGTGGCCCCTACCTAGGACGGCTTCCACTTCTTTGGCCTTGCTTTGCTTGATCAATGTGTCGAAGATAACGATATGTTTGCTCTATAAAAATGGGAGTAAGCCTCCTCCAGTGACAAACAGAAGCACGATTACCCATGGGAGACCAAAAAAGTAGGCGTTACTGTGAGAGCTGCGCTTGGAACCGTCGATCTCATACAAGTGCTTGAGGGGGAACTTTAGCTGGGAAGCCAAGCTTTCAATCCTGGTCCGAAGGCTGCCCTTGGGGAGCGGTGTCAACTTGTTGAAGAGTGGTTGAATGACAGTCGGGTAGATAAGGACCATCAGGATCTGGAAGGAGAGCCTGGACGCCGACGTTTCAGTTCCCCAGGACCGCTGTTCAGACTGAACGAACTTACAAAAACGCCATCAAGAACGGGATGAAACTGTCACCAGCCCACTTGAATATCTTCAAGAAGGCAGCAAGGAACGGAGCACCGAAGGCGAATCCGATCAACCACCCTTTGATGGTATCGGTGACGAACAACCCCGGAGTTGTCTTGTTAAACCCGTGCTTTTCTTCGAGAACGAAGGTTTGATACACAGAGAGTGGGATGTTTGGGACAGAGGATACGAGGAATAATATAGCAGCGAAGAAAAGCGAGTGAATGATCTATGGACGTTGAATGGGTCAGTCACCTGTGTGGTGAGCGAATCACCGAACTGACCTCGTGATCAGAACCATAGCCAAGGGCCGAGCGGGCACTACCAGCGACACCCCACGACCACGCATACACCCCGTAATGAAGCAACACGGAATCCAAAGCTTGTTTGAACAAACCGCTATACAGGGAGAACTTCGCCTTGTCCTTGCCGTACTCTTGGGATTTCTTAAAGGTGTCATCCTTGAAGTGTTCCTTGAGAACAATAGGGGGTTCCGTTTTCGAGTATAACGGGAACTGTCGGAAACTTTGGAACACTCGTCAGAGGATCCCGGGCTTCGGGATAGGTCATTCGACTTGGTGCTCACAGCAAATAAGACTCGAATAAACAGACACTCCATGTGAAGACTTGAACGTAAAACTTCCAGTCCACCGGCTCAGTGGAGACGAATTCTGTGAGCTTTTGCTCTAGAGTGCCTGGGGTAAACATAGTTACGGTTTGAGATCGACTGGGCGCCGGACACGTATGTCGATCAACAGCCACGTGAAGGGACACGATCGAATCGGATGTCGGGTCGGTGAGCCGGGGGCGAGGCATCAAGGTGGAAGATATTGGCATAGCGAGAAATTACGACTACATGATGAATATGAAGAAACAACGAAAACGTGTATACGTGGATAAAGGGGATAGCAAACTGCAAAACGCTAAACGTGCGAGGCTAGAGTATATATATCGTGGAACAACAGGAAGATGGTGATACACAATAACTAGGGTAACAGCTATTACTACATCAGTAAAGTGCTAGGGCGACTGGAAGGTGGGGTGCTTTGCTGCGAGGATTGGGGAGCTGGTGAAAAATCACCGGAACTCTCGGAGATGTCCCGTCTGTAGTGGCCGATGGATCGTTCGTGATTCTTTCGATTTCACCCGATCGCCTCCCAGCTTCGTGATAGCGTTCAGCAGATCGCTCCTCCGTAGTGGTTCTGCGGAGATATCAGGGCCCTGATGCAAATATGAAGATGTCATAAACTCACTTGTAATGTGATCATCCATGCCCGCCTGCAAGCACCTTTCACGATCGCCGATCACTGGGACAATTGTGAGATTGGGAACTCCGTCATGGTGTGACGCAACGTACTGGCGTGAGCGGTCAACGCGATGATGGGGATAGGGTCCAACCCATGTTGCATCTCGTAGGCGCGGATATGCTCCGTGGCTTCCATACCGCCCATGAACGGCATGGAAACATCCATCTGAATGAAGCCAGTGGTGTCAGCGCTCATGTCGCTTGGCACCCACAGGATGCTCACCAGGATGATGTCGAACGGCCGGTTCTTCTGAACCCTGGCCTTGAAAGCCTCGACAGCCAGGGACCCGTTCTCTGCGATTTCGACAACGTGGCCGTACTTTTCGAGAATCTTCACCGCTAGTTTCTGGTTGACCAAGTTGTCCTCAGCAAGGAGGATGTCAAACGTGACATCGTTCGTAGCGGCTACAGGGCTGACGGTGCTCGACTCGAGAGCCGAAATGAGGGCAGAGGCCAAGTCTGCAGCAGACACAGGCGTTGTCACCTGCGAGCTGATGCTGTTGTCCAGGCACCACTTCACTATAACAATGTCAGTAATGTACCACCCACAGTATTCCAGGTAGGCGTTTGCTCACAGTTGAGACTCGGCATGGACTGCGGTAGTTGTGATCAGGGCGGTGGGCAAGAGGGGGGAGAATGGGGAAACACGTACAGGAGTTAATAAAACAATCGGGATATACCGTAGATGCTCGTATTCTCGGAGGTTTTCAGTCTATCAGATGGAAGATTTCAGATGTCGTCACTGATA
>Ga0307509_10011415_pt1 | contig 10753 bp, 8 predicted proteins | sample 10_EM_MG_FD_202245 | JGI IMG/M metagenome (GOLD analysis project Ga0307509, IMG submission 202245) | Populus trichocarpa ectomycorrhiza microbial communities from riparian zone in the Pacific Northwest, United States - 10_EM | ecosystem: Host-associated > Plants > Roots > Unclassified | place... | reverse complement strand
AAGGGCAACCCTCGGTTCACACAACCCCCCCTTGAGCATCTGAAACAATTTGTTGATGGGACTACCAAAATGGAAATTCCCACCCTCAAGAAGCTCTTTGAGGGTTCGCATAAAGGTGTCCTGATCAACGTCAGGTAAATACTTAGTGAGGCTAAATTTATCATCTTCGGTTAAAACATCATTCCACACATCAACAGACAATATGTCCTGCAATCCAGAAAGGTCATACAATTCAAAGGGAACACTGCAAGTTAAATTCCCGAATTGGCAAAACTCAGCCCTGGTTTCCCCTAATTCTAGCAAGTCAAAATCATCAGATCCTGCCCCAGAATCAGCATCGTTGAATTCTTCGTCGTCTTCGTCACCCTCTTCAACATCAACGTCATCCTCTTCATCCTCATCAGACCCAATCCGCTGCTGATGAAGAAGGTCATCTTCATCCTCGTCCTCATCACTGGACATGGCAGTATCCCTACTATCAGGAGAAAGCTCCGCATCAAACTTATTAGATACCTTGAAATTGTTCTTCTCAATCGCCATCCACGCAAGCAATATACGATAAGTAACTCGCTCCAATTTCAAAACCTAACCCTAAATCCAAAAGAAAAAATAAATAAATCTCAGAAAGATTGATATTGATTTATAATTATTAATAGACGAGTAAAAAAAGACACCTTACCTTGTTCGCGCGAGAGATGGAGTGAAATTCTTATGGAGAAGCCCTAAAAAAAAAGCGAGAGGCGCATGTAATTTGTAAATAAGGAAGAGAGACAGGGAGAGAAGATGACAGGAGAGGAGGAGGTGAAGAAGACGATGGTGACGTGGAGGAAAGCGGGCTGTCCGATTTGGAAGTGGTGAAAAGACGGAAAAGGGTACAGAAAAGAGAAGATATGGTAATGGTGAACGAATGAACGAGCAGAGAGAAAGGTAAAAGAGGAAGAAAGAGGTAGTGAGGAAGAAAGGGTTGGGTTGATTCGGGTTTGGTTTGGTGAGAGAAAGAGATAGAGAAGAGGGTGGCTGAGTGGGTTGACTCAGTGAGTTTTGGTTCTTGTTGCTATTGTGCTGACTCATCTCTCCCTTCTGTTTCTGGAGATCTCCCAGACCGTTGATTTAAGTGTGCTGGTGAGTGAAACTCCCTTTCTCGGAAAAGAACACATCCCTTCATTACTACCTTTTTAGCAGCTAAAAATCACTGGAAATCCCTCTATTATCCAAACTTGATCAAATTAACTCCGTAGAATAAATTTGATCGAATCGACCCTCGAACTTTTGATTTTGGGCTGCCTAAATCTCTCCTTTCATATGTTTTGTTATTTAAAATAAAAGCATTAGTATCTCTTGAAAAACCAAATAGTCACAAACACTTGGGGGTAATCTTCTATTTTCGTATCTTATTGCATAGTATAATTACTCCTATGTCCTTTAAAAAAGAAAAACACAATTAATGTCAGAGGGGGTTTTTTTGAAATTTTACATTTTTGTACAATCTAATTCCCTCGTAGCCCTTAGGGTAAACTTTTTTTTCCCTAAGATAAAGGGGTATTTTTTATTTTTTATTTACCTCGGTTTTTTGCAATTATCGCTTGGAGTCAAGGGTGTTATGGTCTTTTTTAAAACAATAAAAAAAAATAGCTTACGCATGCAGTACACCATCCTTTACACGGTAGGCTGGTGTATGCTAGCCGCAAGGGCACGGTCAAGCTCCAATGATAATTTTTCTCCTCCCCCTGTTTTCTCTCTCCTTCACCTCAAAATGTGTGTTGGTTTTGCAAAATTGCAAAATGATCCTCGATTTGTTAATTGTATTGAATTTGATCTAGTTTTTTTCAATTTCATATCTTGCATTTGATTTTTTATGTTTTTTTTATCATATTTGCTCCTCATTTTTTTATTCCTATTTATTTTTCTTTTAATCTTTTTATAATTAGATTAATTTTTCAATTTCATCTCTAATCATTTGATTTTTTTGTTAAATTTGATTCTTATTCTTATGATTGTAGTTCCTTTTATTTTGAGTTCTCTTCTTAGTTGATTTTTTTTTTTGCCAATTTCATCCCTTGTTATTCAATTTCATTAATTTTCATATCATATTTAGTGTTTATTCTTTTATAATGCATTTAAAGCCTAGCCCCTGAGTCGATCTCGTCATGTCTCGAGTCATGGGCTGAGTCGAATGATCGGAGCTACCAGGATCAATCAAATTTTTTTATTATGCAGAAAGTAAAAATGATATTATTTTGATAAAAAAATAATGGCTGTCGCTTGATTTTTTATTGAGCTAAAAAGTAAAAATAATATTATTTTGATAAAAAAAATAATGAAGAAAAAAAATCAATATAATTCATCTTTGTTTTGAAAATAATTTGATACACTTGAATGTTTTAATAACATATATAGATGTTTGATTCAAGTGAAGGTTTTAATAACAATTATAGATTTACTTGGTTTTAAATACACATTCAAAGCATTTATGTTTCGAGATCAATAAAATAATTTTATTTAGTTTTTAGCTATTTTTCAATATAATAAAAAATTATTTCTATCTACATAAAAAATTAAAAGGTGTTTAAATGTAATTGAAAAAATATATCGTCTACATTTCTAAAACTTTTATTCTTTACTTTGTGTTTCGAGTAAATTTAAAAACCTATATTCTCAAAAAAAATCCAACAAAAGATAAGAAAAGAATAATCCTTAAGAAATATTTTGTATAAGTGAAAAATATTGAAACTATCAAGCAAAGCCTAATGTTATGGTTTATATATATATAAAAAAATTTAAATGGAGAGTTTGAGCTTAAAAAATGGCTAATTGTAAAAGGGGGCAAGATAACCTTCTAACTTTGTAATAGTGGGCAATTTAGTCCTTATATGGGTTATACAACTAACAACTAACTATTAATGCTAAGCCTACTAGTGTAGGTTGTGTGCTTCTGTTAATGATTAAAAAAAATAAAAAAAATATAGTTGTTATATGATTGGATCCACTATTAATGCCAAGCATTTATCTTCCGTGGGATTTGACTATTTTTTTAACAAAAAATAATATCCAAGCACTGAAAATAGGTAAAAAAATACATATATAAAAAATCATTTATAAAAATATGTAAAAAGGCTAATTAGATCTAAGCCAACACGAAACATTTTATCAAACTTATGGTCCAAATTATGTGGTTGGAATAACCCAATTAAAAATTAAAAAAAAAATTATAAAGTCTTTTAAAAAATATGTTAACTTTTTAAACCTGTGATCCGAGTTTTTCAACTTGAAACACCCAATTTAGAAAAATCACGAAGTCCAAATTCTAAAAAATTAAATATTAAATGATGAAATCAGAAAAAAGAATTAATCATACAAAAGGATTTTAAAAAATAGCAATTCAAAAAATAAAGATCAAAATCACCATCACTATTATTAATAATAGGTGATACTATCATTATTACTATTATTATTATAACCACTGTCATTATTATTGTTGTTATTATTGTTGTTGTTGTTGTTGTTATCATTAATAATCATTATTATCATCATCACTAATATCATTATTTTAGTTGTTGTTGTTATGACTAATATTATTTTTTTTCACCACCACCACGACTATTACGACCATTATCACTACCACCATTGATGCTACTGCTATTATTATTATTATTACTAAAAAAATCATGAACTTGATTTGAATGATAAAATTAAATACTATAAAAACTTTGATAAAATAACCAAGTAAAATAATAAGAAAAGGAACCAACTTGAAATCATTATAATCATTGAAAAAAACAAAAATTATAAACTTTATTTGAAAGATAAAATTAAAAGCCATAAAAACTTTAATAAAAGAGCAAAATAAAAAAATAAAAAAGTAAAAGTAAAAGGACCGAATCGAAATACCTTATATATACAAATTAAACACCAATGGTTGGATTGAAAACAAATAAAATTTCAACAAAAAAAAAAGACTAAAAATCAGTAACTAAAACTAAAAAGTCTGAATTTGAAATAACTATAATAACTAGGACCATGATGTATTTACTAAGGTAGGAGAGAGAAACGAATGAAGAAAAAAAATGGATCATTGACGATACAACGACCACATTTGGATAATACACACCGCCTATAATAGAAGATGAGATATTGAGGAATAAATTGAGACGATGAAAGCTCATTTTTTATCAATGGAAACTACCACACACGCCGCCCAAAATGTATGGCGGTTCCAATGCGCTGGTGCGTGCTCTGCACATGCCAAATAACTTTTTAAATATAAAATTATTAAATCACGTTACTAATTTCAACCGAACTTAAAATTAACAAAAACACCAATGTTAAAAGACCCAAATACTCTCGGCTACAATGAATTCAATGCCTTACATCAAGGGGTACAAGTGTAATTTTACTTTGTATAAAAAACAAAAATACCTAAATACCTCTACTCGAGACCACTCATTTTTTTTTTTACTTTTGGGGGTATTTTGGTTATTTCATTGTTCTTTAAAACCTTGAATAGACAAAAATATCTCCAAATAAATCAATAATAACTAATGCATATTATGAAAAACTCCAAAATAACCCTGGTCCAAAAACATATTTTTTTCTTTAAGAAATACAAAATGATCACTACACTATAGTGGTAAATAAAAAAAATGCAAAAGTAGCTACAATGAATACTTTTATTTATTTATTTTAGTTGTTTGTTAATTATTGGATTAAAAAAATCACATGAGACTTCTTTTATTCATCACCTTCTATATTACGTTATTATCAATTAAAATCTAAATACTTTAACTTTATCAAATTTGTCAAACACAACTGACATAAGTTCATATTACTTTGCATCCATCGGTGTGGTTGATATATTAAGTTATTTTAGCTTATAAAACTTCACTTTTTTATTAAATTGATGCTAAAATCTTTCATTAGGATATATTAAAGCTTATTTTAGCACTTTGATGAGGGATGATAACATCCAATGTCGATTATATTTGGGTGAAATTGATAAAATCAAAACATTAATGACTTAATTGATAATGGGGTAAACTGCTAGGGGCTAAGCTGAGGTTTCCCCTAAAACCTGACACGAGCCGTCTTGTGGAAAACAAGCACCCGGGAGGCCCACATAATAATGGGCTCAACTGAAAAATAAAATTAAAAAATAACCAAATCTCTCCCAACCGAGAGATTCCAAACCTGGACCACGCGGCGATCATCTAAAACGCCACAGCCGGGGACTCCACTGGGAGAGGTTTGGCAAATAAAGTAAAAACCAAGGGCATGATGTGGAAAATGACAATATTTAAATGACTCCTACGCAAAGAAAGTGAAATGAAAGGCAAAATAGGCTGCAGCCAAAGGAAAGGAGAAGAAAAGAGAGAGAACCAAACCAAACCAAACCAACGCGTAGTCGCAAACAGCCACAGCCTCTCTCTCTCTCCCTCCCTCCCTCCCTCGCCTAAAATAAATAAATAAAATAAAAAGCTTCTCTTTTCCCTTCCTTTGTGGTTTGTTTCTCTCAAGTTTTTGTTTTTTCTTCCTTTTCTTCCCCTATCTTCAATCTCATCGTAGCAGATTCGCCCTCTTTCTATCTCGATCCACAAACTGTAAGCCTCCATGACCCTTAATTTTCAGATTTAACCTTTTGATCTGGCTATAATTTTCAAGATCCCTAATTACTTTCTATTTTTTTTAGAATTACACGCAATCGATTTTGATTTTTTTAAATTCTGTCGTCTGTGAATTGATTTTTTTCTCCTGATCTGCGATTTATTTTTGGTGTTGGAGATCATAATTGATTTTCTGATTTTGTATGAGTGAATAATCCTTTTAGGGTTTGTTGAGAGAATTTTTTGGGGATTTTTCTAGGGTTTTGAAATTATAACCTGCCTATTTTATATTACAATAGAAAATCAAAATTCAGCTGAGATTGACAAAACATGTTCGTTCTGTTGGGGTCATAATTTTTTTTTTATATATATTGATTACTTTCTTTGTTGTTTTAATTGAATTTAATAATAGGGCAACCATGAGCGACGAGGGAGAAAGGACTTGCCCACTTTGCGCTGAGGAGATGGATTTAACTGATCAGCAGTTAAAGCCTTGCAAATGTGGTTATGAGGTTCGAATTCCTTGTAATTTTTCTAGATTAGACTATATTCGTGATGAATGCATTTTTGCAACCAGGAGGGTTTTTATGACCTAATTGTGCTGTTAGTCCATTAACTGGTCTTTGTAGCCAAACCATTTTGTCAGTCATTCATAGAATGATAAACTTTTGTATCTGACAAGTTATTTCAGCAATTTTTCCTTGCTTTTGCTTTCTTCTTGTTTGGCGAGCTCTTGGCTTTCTAATCTCATTATAATTTTTTTTTGCAACTAGTTGACTATTCCCCTTTTGTTTTCATAACAACAATTATCGGTGTATTTATTTGATTGTGGTAATGTATCTTCTCCTTCACAGATATGTGTTTGGTGCTGGCATCACATAATGGACATGGCGGAGAAGGATGACACAGAAGGGAGGTGTCCAGCATGCCGCCTTCCTTATGACAAGAAGAAGATTGTGGGGACGGCTGGAGACTGCGAGAGGTGGTCTTTCTTTCAACAGTTTGTTCAGTGTTGTTACAAGCACCAGGGTCTCTTTAGCATAGGTGCTAAGTTTAGCAGAAACCATGGTGGAGATCTTTAATTTTGAAATATCATGTGCACTAATTTATATGGACTCATAATATTTACACTATTAGCTCTAATGGTGGTGAATTGCAGAAAATAGCCATGTTGCTACCTGTAAAAAAAGTTGGGGAGGGACAGAGAGATACTGAATGATGCAACAAGAGAATACACAGTAGAGCAATGAATAGAGGAGAAAGGAAAACTTTTTTTTTTTTGAAACGAAGATTGAAAAGGGCTGCACGCACTCCTATGTGCTTGGTTTTGAACGAGGGGAGAATTGATTTTAACAGGGCTCAAACCAACCAACAATAGGAACTCTCAGCACCTGTGATGGGTCGTGAGGATGGTCCCTCACCTTTTATTTTCTTTTGGCAAAATCACCTTAATTAAAAGAAGAGCTGACTCTAGTTAAGTTTATCTTTGGCATTTGTAATTATTCTCACCTGTACGAACTCTTCCATTTCCTGCCTTTCTGCTCTACTCTCTGTACACCCCAACTAGGAAAGTGTCAACCCTACAGCTACTCCCTCCCCTACCTCTGAAAATCCTTCTCTTCCTTTAACCTCTGTTGGCAGATACAATGTCAGGCGTTTCATGTGCACCTTGTTTAAAGACCCGGACCCAGTTCTCTAGAAGCACTTTATCTCTGAACCTTTGCACCTTTCTCCCTTGGGCACACCTAAGCCACCCTCCTTTAACTGCACTGGGTTCATGCACTTGGCATTACAAATTATATTTGATGCTAGCTGTGAGCCTTTGCACCTTGTTCCCTTGGGCACACCTAAGCCTCCCTCTTTCAACTGCACTGGGTTTATGTACTTGGCATTAACAAATTATATTTGATATTTTTTTTTCCCCTAATGATTGTGCTGGACTTTTCTTGATAGATTGGTGGCGGAAATCAATATGGAGCGAAAGAAGTCACATAAGGCAAAGACAAAACCATCTGAAGGAAGGAAGCAACTGAGTAGTGTTAGAGTGATCCAACGGAATCTGGTGTACATAGTTGGGTTGCCTCTTAATCTGGCAGATGAAGATGTATTCTCCCTCTCCCTCTCCCTCCCCCCCTCTCTCATCTCCCATTTTCTTAAATCTCCTTTTAAGTGTTTTCGAAATTTTGAGCAGCTTCTGCAGCACAGAGAGTATTTTGGTCAATACGGGAAGGTTCTAAAAGTCTCTATGTCTCGAACAGCAGCTGGTGTTATTCAACAGTTTCCAAACAATACTTGTAGTGTGTAAGTTAAAAGCATCTTTGACCTTTTATTTTGGTGGATTTGGTTTATGATCAAGCTGAATGGTGCAGAAAGTTCTGTATAGCCGACCCTGATTAGTCTGGGTTGAGGTTTTATGTTGTCTGACTTTATGTATCGATGTCTAGTCCGTAAACATACCATATTCAAAATTCTACCTTTGCAGTTTTTGTCCTTTTTAACTTTATCTATCGAAACTCGTGGGACTTTAGGACTATAGAAATGCTCTATATTTTTGTGTTTTTGTAATTTACACCAGTATGCATAACCTCTTATCCATTTTATGTAATATACCTGTTTGTATGCTTTTCAGGAGCAATATTTTGTTCTACATTCTCTAAACAAGCTCATTGTCTGTGTAATTTTTATTTGCTCGCAGATATATAACTTACTCCAAGGAGGAAGAAGCTATTCGGTGTATTCAGTCTGTACATGGTTTTATCTTGGATGGTAGATCTTTAAAGTATGTGCATCTTTACATATTCTCATTTGTTCATTAATGTTTGCTTTCATATTGATATTCTGGGCAATTTCAGGGCGTGCTTTGGAACTACAAAGTATTGTCATTCATGGCTGAGAAATGTGGTATGAGCCATTTTAAACTTTCCAGTGGCAATTATTTCTTGGAATTGATTTCATAAATGCTTGAAGAAAACTAGTAACGTGCAATAGAGTTTAATTGGATGCAATTTCTGTTGGATCCAGCCTTGCACAAATCCTGATTGTCTATATTTGCACGAGATTGGTTCTCAAGAAGATAGTTTTACAAAAGATGAGATCATATCAGCATACACAAGGTATATTTGCGTTCTGTTAACAACTCATTGAGAGATTGATCTAATCTTGTAGAAATGCTGTACTCTTTTATTCCTCTCGAATTTTTGTTCCAGTTTAGTGTCTAAAGAAGAAAAATATCATTGCTAGCCTGAGAAAAGATTTAGCACAGCAATAATGGATGCCCCTTAGTTGCTCCAATGTTTTTTTATTCATCAGTACTTTATGATTCAAAAGTTCCATGAAAAGTTAAAAAACTGTAGTATTGAGAAATTGGAGATAGGGTTGCTGTGAGCCAAATTGATTTTGTTCTTTTGTTGAAGCTATGGCTTTTCTTCCTCTTGTTTGGACTTCAGAAAGTTAAGTTTTTTTTTTAATTTTTGAAATGCTTATTTAGATCGTATACCCATTTTGTCTAGTTTTGGTCTTTATTTTCTCAATCCTAAGCAAAACATTTTTTTTTTGTTGTGATTCAACATACCTCCAGAACTCGTTTTTGGCAGTGTGTTTCTTGATGTTATCTTGCATTTTTTATGGAAATTTTGATGATTAATGAACTGATGATGGTTTTGTAGGAGTAGAGTTCAACAAATTACCGGTGCACCAAGCAGTCCGTTGTGGCGTTCAGGGAGTATGTTGCCTCCACCTGCAGATGATTATTGTAACAATAGTTCTGCTTCTGCAGCAAAACCAGTTGTGAAAAATGCATCAGATGTAAGATTTTTTTCTGCTAACAGATTTTACTATTTTTTTTTTCTAAAATACACACTGAAATGATATCTTACACCTTTTATGCATTTTAGACGAGTTTCAAACTAGATGCATATCTGTCTGTCTCTGGTTTTGAAGTTATATATTTATCTAACAGAATATAATGAGTAATGACCAAGGTTCACCTCCAACTGGAAGCACTGGTAGATCTATGGCACTCCCTGCTGCAGCGTCATGGTATGTCAATTCCTTGTGTTTAGTCATAATTGTTGAATTTGTCTGTTAATTTTCATGAAATAAATGATGTGCTAGGGGAACGCGTGCTTCAAACCAGCCTCAAGCAACAAGCTTGACACAGTCTAATGGACCAATAAGGCTTAAACCAGACACAGCTAGTGGCATGGTAGCTTTCTCTTCTGCAGTTGCAAGCACAAGTCAGGGTTCTATGTTGCAGAATGATGTGGGTAGAAAGGTTGCATGTGATGAAGAAAGCCAATCTATGAATGGAAAAGGTAAATTAGATTTGAAATCTGCAAAACACCATGTGAGCTTGGATAGCCAAGCCACTGCTCCCGAGAAACCAGTTATAAACGATGCTACTGCTACTGTAACTTTAAGTAACCAGTCTTCTTGTCCACTGCCATCCATGTACAATGGCTGGGACTCAGATGTGCTGCCAAATATTACAAAGTCCTTTGATGGAACTCAACAATCTCTTGAATCTGAAAAGGAAGGCTTTGCTATACCTAATGGAAACTTTCAGAACTCATTGCCTGACATCTCTTCAATGAAGGTTGATAGTAATATCAGAAGTGAACTTTCTGGTGTAACTAGAACTAGTTCATTTTCAGATGGGAGTATGATTAAATCACCTGGAAATCAAGGATTGCAGCCTACATATGCTGAACAATACTGTGAACCTACTCCACTAGCAGCAGAGAGAACTGGTGCATTAGAATATGTGGTTTCTGCTTCAAGTGAACAATTGGATTGGAGAACAGATCAACCGATGCATGCAATTAGAAGCACTGTTTCTGAAGTAGAGGAGGATATATTAGCGGTTGAGAGACTACGTCTCAAGGACCCAGAGGAAGCGAGCCATGATACTTATTTGCCGAATTCAGCTCATTTACCTCATATACCAAATCATTATAGATCTAGTTCTTTGCAACACACTGAGTCTTTTGGGGCTGCTAGTTTAAATTCGGATTCTCAATATGCAGATACAAGAGTCAGTGATCTTTCACTTCTACATTCATCTAGTAACTGTGTCACATCAAATGGTTACCCTGAGAAATTAGTCAGCAGTTCTGCTTGTTCAGATAGAAACATAGAGCGCTCATTTTCTCTCTTGA
>Ga0307509_10011414_pt1 | contig 10754 bp, 11 predicted proteins | sample 10_EM_MG_FD_202245 | JGI IMG/M metagenome (GOLD analysis project Ga0307509, IMG submission 202245) | Populus trichocarpa ectomycorrhiza microbial communities from riparian zone in the Pacific Northwest, United States - 10_EM | ecosystem: Host-associated > Plants > Roots > Unclassified | place... | reverse complement strand
TCAAAGAGTTAAGAACGTCTTCATCTGCGCCAATACCAAGCATCGTGTTGGTTCAGCGGAACGTAATGGTCTCTAAACGTGATGATGGCTTGCAAGCATATAAACACCGGCATGTGCAAGCAGACGTACAAGGCGTCGCCTCATTGTGGCAAGCGTGGTGGGTGTGGATGTGGATTTGCCCATCGAAGTCGCAACAGGGTTCCGTTGCCTAGCGAGCTCAGGCGCAGCTTTAGTGCGGGCCTCGGCGGGTACGGAGCGACCTTCCATATTGGAGTTTTTGGTCTTTGTCATCGTCGGTTTCTTGCCTGTTGTTCCGCTTCAGAGAGTCCCACGGATTTGGGAGGGAGGTGGTTGTATGACTCGAGGGCATTCATCCAGGAAGCGTTTGAGTAGGATAGTGAGCAACATTTTGCGAGTTCGTCACCATCGCCATTCCATGCTAATCGAATAAGGCAGGACGCATCGTCAATGAAGACATTGGATTGCTCATTGACGGGAGAGACCACTCACCACTTGAGCGTAATCCAATTCGGGGTTCGGGATGTTGTTGAACAAAGGTGCCAACGTGCCAACATTTCTGTACGAGGGTCAGGACGAACACCTCAGCCCAAGAGTAAATTCCCTCCTCGCCAGCGACGCTGCTGATCATGGACCATCCTTCTTGTCCTATATCCCTTTCCTATTCGTCGTCGGAGTCGCTAGAGAAGGTATCCGAAACTCAAGGCCAACTGGCAGTTATCAGTGGAGGGAGAACAGCTGTAGTGATGACGGCCGCGAGCGAATCCTGAACATTGGACGTTGAACGTGAACCACAGTAAATGTGAAAGAACCATTGTTTTTTGGAACCAATTACCATGGCATTCCGCTAACTAAAGTTGGAAAAAGGTGCCTCGGCCGCTATTGTGCGAATTTCAAGGATAGAGGAAGTTGGTGAGCGAATGGAAGAGAGAAATGTTTGAACCATGGGAATTACATAATATTGATCGCTTATACAGGCTCAACCGTTCAACGACCTTTATTCTCTACCAATACAACAACCCGTTCATCCCATCCGCGCATCATGCTCAAATCCAACGACACCAACCCTCTTCGAATTCTCGTCGCCATCGTACAAGGTCCTCCGCAAACAACCCTCCCCGACAAGCTGCATTAACAATAGCTTTAGAGTAACGATACTCAGCTTTCGGCCTCGTCGGTTGAGGGAAAGACGCTCTTCGTGTTCGAGGACTTTTCACGGGCGCGCTGGGGATCGGGATGGGCGGTGGGTGTACTCTTGCGAGGAGTGTATAGATGGAAACAGAATTATGATCAAAGTTGAAATCAATTTGGAAGTAACGTGCGTTGTTTGTTGCTTGATGTCGGGTGCAGCGTCTCGTTTAGGGAAAGGTATGTAGACGTCATTGATGGTTGTGAGAGTGGAGGATCTGGAGGTGGACTTTGGAGGTCAACGCAGATGAAAAACGACGAAGAGAAGGGGAAAAAATATGAAAAACAGAAAGAAAAGCATCGACAAACCTTATCAGTATCAAACCAACCCTCCAAAGAGCTCAGCCACACCTTCGGGCTTTCTCCACATTCCTTTACGCTCGAAATAAATCTGTACACCGCCCTCAAACCTCAATTATCATGGACCATCGCAAGAGCACTTTTCTTTTGCATTCGCCGACACCGGGCGTCGTCTTGGGTTAATGAAGGACAATGGCCATCCGAACGTAAGTACTAGCGCTGTCCAAATGCAGTGATGAGCGGTACGTATATAAGGATGTACTGGCGCTGTACCTGCGAGCAAAGTCTCTCCTCCTGGAAGTTGGAAGTTTCTGTTGGCCAGCGAGGCTCTTTGAATCGCGAGGGATTTCGCGAGTGTAGAGCGCCCTCTATCTGGGAGTTTGTGGTGGTGGTCGGTGAATGATACCACAACCAGGCACCGTAGTAGCTTGTGCGACGAATGGGGATTGGATCGCCTTGGTAGACAAGCGGGTTAGCGAAAGGGGTTAATCAAGGAGGAGAAGCGGCGGAGAACATGGAGAATGAGACCTGACACGAACCGGAAAGCTCCCATGCCAGAAAGGAAGAAAATCAACAACGAAACCACCGAGCATGATCTCCAAACGTTTGCCTCGTAAAGCACGCAAGGATCGCGAGAAACCTGTGAATATCTTCAGAACCAGGCGCGGTCAAACCTACAGAGCGGAGGGCGAGTACGAGGGATAAGATATTTAGGTGAGTGAATGAAAAGACTAGAAAATGGAAAGATGGAACGAATGGTGAAGAAAAAAAATTCAAAAAAAGAAGCGGGGCGAAAGAGGGGAATGTGAGACAACCCCCAGCTCATCGGGCCAGTGAAAAGGTAAAGAGAATAAAAAATTTAACTAAACCAAGAAACGCAACGAAATGCTCACAGATCGTGAAAGCGAGGATACATACCTGTGCCAAAAATGAACACCCCCGCGCTTAGCATTCGTACCCTCTTCCACCGGCAGCCGACGCCGACGAAACTGCCCCAAAACTCTCGATCGTCAAACGGCCTTGAGCCGTATGGGGGGCTTTGGCATCCATTTTAGTGGTTCGGAGAGTCAAGATCCGTTCATTTCGGCGGTAGTAAAGGATAGGCGATGACAGTAGCTCATCGCTAATGATGGCTTTGCCGTTGGAATTTTATCGTTCGAGATGCAAAGCCATGCAGAGGAAATTGTGGAGTATACTTGATTCGGGGTTGAGGTCTAAGCTAATCCCACCACGCGTTGACTGTCGCCACCATTTATAGAGGCGCAAGAGTGGTGCGCAGTGCGCACCTCTGGTGAGATCGTGATCTGGGGGGAAATAACCGTGCCAATGGAGCCTCGAATATTCAGGAGACGATAAATTCAAATAAACTTCGAAGACGATGAAAAATAATATACGCACCTTCAATCCTTCAAGGCTGATACAGAACTTGAGCAGGGACGCGTCAAAAGGATCATCGTTCACCGTGCCCGACATAACCATGACGCTGGGTCAGAGCGACACCTGACGGAATTGAGCTGGAATCCACAACGCCGAATTGAAGAGGCCAGCGATAGCGAGCGATCGTGGGGTTACCAGAAAAGAGGATACCAGGAAAGGGCATAGCGTAGAAGAGATTAACAGTGATCTCACTGTGCAAGATGGAAGTGCCGGAGTCAATTCTGAAGTGGTGTTCATCGATGTACTGGATGTATTAGCGTCGAACTTGAATCTTCGTGTTGAGTTCATCTCTGGCAAGTTGGTGTGATAGAAATTGATGTCGAGAACGCAATCTTCGTTCTGATATCATGATGACCGCGGTCACGGACAATGACGGCCATGGCTTCTCCGGCAAAGGGCATAAGAGTAGAATCGAGAACGAAAAAGTGGTTGTGGGAGCGGAGGATCTGGGGGTGGGATGTGATTAGCTCGTTAACGAAGATAATAAATAAAAGAACAACTAAGAAATAAAGACCCGAGGAAAAGAAAAAGAAAAAGAACCAAAAACACACCTTTCAACCGCGGGGAACCCTTCAGAGAACGCATCGTCGGCGTCAATTCATCTCCTTCCACGATCAACTGCGCACCACCCAGGATTCCGAGTCGCAAGTGCCGGAACCCCGGGTCCTTCTGAATCGTTTGTGGCAGATACGAAGCGGCGTTTTGGCTCAGCGGAGGGTAATGGTGTCTAAACGCGATGATTGTTTGCACGCGTATAAACACCGTACACGCAGACGAAGCGTCAACTCCTTGTCCCCATCGTGGTGGATATTGATGTGGATTCCCTCATCGAAGTCGGAGCAGAGGTCCGTTGGCCACAGTCGGTGGTTTCTTGCCTCTTCGTCCGCTTCAGAGAGTCCCGCGGATTTGGGAGGGACATGGTGTATAATTCGTGGCGGTGCCCAGCGTACACGTAAGGTTTAGAATATACGGTCGAAGTGGATATAATAAAAATTGGCAGCACATGCCGGCAGAGTTTTTCGTTGTATTACTCATTAATTACTATGGGGTCATAAATAAGAAATTTAATCGATTAAGTAGACTCAGACTATGAAGATCACGCACGCGCATCGTTGTCAAGCCCCAACCGATGGAGCAACACCGCGTGTATGGGGTGTTCGAGTGGGAATGAGGACGTTCGTTCAGAAAGGGGTTGAATAGATATTGAGCAACACCTTTTGAGTTCGTCGCTGTTCCATGCTAATTGAACAAGCTTAGACGCATCATCAATGAAGATTTTGGATTGTACATTAGCACGACAAACCGCTCACCACTTGAGCATAATCCGAGGCACTTCTTCCAATTAGTGGTTCAGATTTTGGTTGAACATAGACCCTAAGATTTCTGTACGAAAGTCAACACGCAGCACGAACAACTCTGCCCAAGAGTGAATTCCCTCCTCACCAGCGACGCTGCTTATCCTGAACCATCCTTCTGGTCCCATGTCCCATCCCCATTGGTCGGCGGGGTCGTTAGACAAGGTGCTCGAAACGCGTGGCCAACTGGTTGTTATCGATTCCGGTGAGGGGGAAACTCGGAAGAGGTGCAGTGATGACGGCCGTGAGCGAATCCTGAATATTGTACGTTGAACATTGAACCAGGGCAGATATTCAAACCATTGTCGTTGTTGGATCCATTCCCATCACCTTCCGCTGACTGAAGTTGGAAAAAGGCGCCTCGGCTGCGGGTGTGCGAAATTCAAGGACAAGTCGGTGAGTTGTCGGCGAGCGAATGGAAGAGGAAAAACATCTGAACCGTGGGAATTACATAATCTCCCAATCGGTATGCCAAGGGCCCATTGAAAATAAAGCGACGAAAGGAAATATGAAAAACTTACTCTATTTCCTCCCTTCAAAAAAAACGACAACCCTCCAAAGTAACCAGCACCCGTACGAAAAGGAAGACCTGTGACCTTCTAGCACAATGATATACTGGAAGGAGCAAAGCGAGGACGTTATACTTTTAGGAAAGAGAAGGCGAGGGAGAGTGTACCTGCATCATCGCGTTTATAAGTCAATAGGACATCTTTCCACTGGTAGGATCGAGTCTGCTTGGAGGTATGATATGTAGATATTAGTTTCCCTCTTCATAAGCTCGATAAGCACTAAATGACGACATCAAACCCAAGTAAAAATAACATACACTAGGAAGGGCAATCTTCTGCAATCTCTGGGGGTTTCTATTCTTCGCGATCTTCGGGTATGAGCTCGCCTCCGTATCCTTTGTCATCGAAAATTATTTCATCTACTTAGCCTCTTCATCTTGATCGACCTGCAACCTCCTCACCCCTCGTCCTCGCACAACTACGCCCACGCCCACCCCTTGCTTCTTCATCGCCACCTTCTTCCTAAACGACAACCTGTTCATCCCATCAGTGTATCATACCCAAATCCAAGGACACCAACCCACTTTGACCGTTCCTTGGACCTCCACAATCGGCCTCTTCGAATTTTCGTCGCCGTGGCACAAGGCCCTCCGCAAACACCCCTACGCGGCAAGCTCCATTAACATTAGCTTTCGAGTAACGATACTCAGCTTTGAACCTCGTCGGTTGAGGTCAAGGAGCGCTTCGTGGGTCGAGGGTTATATAACTGGCAACAGACACAGCTTCGAATCGTGTGATTTGGGAATTGTTGGGGGACTTTTTGTTGGGTTTTCGTGGTGGCGGGCCTACAGAGTTTTCTGCTAAGGGGCGACGGAGAGTTAGTATGTGAATGCGAGAAGCACAAAATTTGAAGACCACGCACAACATAGTCAAGTTCGACAAGCTCATTCAAAATCGCTCCCAACCCTTCTACTTCATTCTGGCCCTATGAAAACCCCGACGATCTGTAATTTGACCTCGAAGCAACATCCACTGCGTTCCCTTCCATGATGGGTGGTTCTTGCACTACAGATACGTGTCGCAATACTCTTCTTCATGTTCGTTCGATCAGAGCGCGGTAGTGTGGGGGGAAATGCGGGGTGGGTGCATACTATGATGAAGAGGACAAGTTTGCGCAAAAGCAATCCGCCAACGAAATTCGAACGGTCCTTGCCATTGCGTTTGAAAATTTGACAAGTGATTGCAATTGGCACGAATTTACCAGGATTCCCACGGCCCGGTCCTCTTCTCCGTTCCCCACTCCCGATTGGCATATGCTATGGATATATATTTTTTCCAAGAAATCTGAGTCCTACATCCATGGTGTTAGGTGTAGTCAACGAGTTCCAAGTATACGGACTTACGCAGTCCCATATTCCTGGTTACTCGCGCCTCGCATCATTTCGTGATTTCGTGATCATTTGTTGAGGTAGACAGAAATATGAAACACAAGATTCGCCAGCGCCCATCTTGACACATCTCAACTAAAAGAGAATATCATTAGCCAGAAGTTTTGGGAGATGTCGTCCGATTTGTAAATCTTTGGGGAACTGTTGACCTCACCGGGAGTTTTGAACGAAGCAAGGACTTGACGAGTATCAGGGGAAGATCCGAGCGCTAATTTCGAGATGATAATTTTTTGATGAGCTGGCCCTCATTTCCGGGCAGCGTGTGGAGAGTCCAGCGAGCGCTGAGTGATATATCTGTGCTGCATCAACTACTTTTTACTTCTTTGATCAGGTCCGATCTAGTCCGAAGTCTTCGGTACATGAGGAATAAGGCTGTCCACCTAACCCATAAGGCGTTCTAACTTCTGGTCAGAGAAGGCTTCTCTTGTACAAACTGCCCGACTCGGGATTTTTATTCTCTCTTAATTTCTCTGCAGACCAGTTCGCTGAAAGCTTGCATAAATTTGGAAGAAAATACATGCCATTTATTACACACCTACGCTCGAGGTCTGCCAAGCTGCTGATGGTACCAGGATCTCAATCATCAGTGATTTTGTTCAAATAGAAGGCGGGAAGGCACCAGAAGATCAAATAAATTGCCACGGGCATCCATTAACAAAGTCGAAACAGCGACTGGGTCATCAAATGAAGTTTGGAAGCTACTAACCTGATTTTCCTCACCTCGAAGGCAGTGCTATTATTAGGAAATTTTGTCGCTTCTACCATACTCGAAGGCAAATCAGGATCTCCCAACAGATAATGTTACACATTCCCCCAAGATTTAAAGCACACGGCCATTGCATATCTCCAATCCCACCATCCCATATTGCGCTAAAGGTTTCCGGCCTCATCTTCACATCCTAGCAAGTCATACCGACATGGAAAAAGAGAAACCCCACACTTCTGCAACCGTTAATCGCCACATGTGCAATATGCCTAACAGCCAAAAGGATGCCGAGTTCGTCATGGAGCACTTGAACGATCCAAACTTCGACCTCACCCAGCTTCCCTCTTCTGTCGTCGAGGGGGAATCAACCAATAGATATGTTGGCGATGATGGCGGTGGTGCAATCAATGTTGATGAGTCAGTCGTATTCTATCTATCCTTTCTAATTCACATTTTGAACAACATACTACAGCGAGTCACCATATCCTGAAGTTCGCGCTGCAGTATCTAATGTTGATGATCCCTTGATGCCTGTCAACACCTTCCGCATGTGGTTCTTGGGAATTCTCTTCTCCCTTCTTACTTCTGGTGTGAATCAGGTTTTGGGCATGCGGTGTATGTCATTATTTCATTTCCCCCATAATATCACTTCATTTGTATCTTTCTAGATGCTTCAGTATATTTTTCCGGTATTATTGCCCAGCTTCTGTGTTTTCCTCTTGGCCGAGGACTCGCAGTTGTCCTCCCTACCAGATGCTTCAACACTTTTGGTTATATCTGGTCCCTCAACCCAGGCCCATTTTCAATAAAGGAGCATGCTTGTATTACAACCATGGTTAGTTCCACGACTTTTGGGGCCTATTCAACCCGTGTTGCTCTCACACAACGTCTCTTCTATGGCCAAGCCATCCCCATGGCCTTCCAAATTCTCCTTGCCATTGGTTCTCAATGCATTGGGTTCTGCTTTGGAGCAATTCTTCGTCCTTTGGTCATCTGGCCATCAAATATGATCTGGCCTACTGCTTTGTCCACTTGTGCCTTCTTCAACACCCTCCACAAGAATTACACCAACACCAACAATGACTACATGCCCCGTGAGCACTTCTTTTGGATCACCATGGCTGGAAGCTTCATTTGGTACTGGGTCCCAGGATACCTTTTCACCGGATTGAGCATGTTCAACTGGTTATGCTGGATTGCTCCCAAGAATGTTATTATCAATACCTTTTTTGGAACAAGCACTGGGTTGGGTATGAGCATTTTAACATTCGATTGGGCAATGATTTCCTCTCTCAGTAGTCCCCTGATCACTCCTGTAGGACGCATGTCTTTCTTTTGCTTAGATCATTACTCACACCAGATTGTTTACAGTGGTGGTACCAAATGAGCACTGCACTTGGATTCGTTCTGATGTTTTGGGTCATAGCACCAATCCTCTACTGTAATTCCTCTTCTTGATACACTCATTTTTCTACTAATCTACAGTTACAGACACCAATGTCTGGAACTTGGCCTATTTCCCAATTTCTGGTCGCACAGTATTTGACAACACTGGTTCTTCTTACATTGCACGGAATATTATTACAAATGGCCAGTTTGACACTATCAAGTATACAGCATACTCTCCGGTCTTCCTATCTACAACTCTAGCAATAATGTATGGGACTTCATTTGCAGCTTTCCCTGCCATTTTTATGCATATGTTCTGTAAGTTTCTATTTTGTTGTATCCTGAATCATTTTTATCACAAATCCTAGTATGGTATCGAAAGGATATCGTCCACCGGTTCCGCAACACATTAAAAGATGAACATGATATTCACTCTCGTCTCATGCAATACTACCCTGAAGTTCCTCTGTGGTGGTATGGTATTATTGGTATCATTTCCTTTTCCTTCCTCTGCATCGCCATCAAAATCATTCCGACTCAGCTTCCTATCTGGGCTCTTATCATTGCTATCCTTCTGTCATTCATTCTATCTATTCCTCTCTCTATTCTTATGGCCATCAGCAACCAGCAAATTCCCACACAAGTGATGTTTGAACTTATTGCCGGTTACATGATTCCAGGGCGGCCTATTGCCAATATGATTTTCAAAACAGTTGGATTAATGACAAATTTACAAGCCACTGAATTTGCTGCAGATCTAAAATTTGGGCATTACATGAAGGTTCCTCCCCGCATCATGTTTTCCATTCAAATTGTTTCTACTGTTATTACTTGCATATGGGTTACTTTTATTCAGGATTGGATGCTTAACAATATCGAGGACATTTGTACACCTCAACAGAAACAAGGTTTCATATGCCCAGGACCAACAGTATTTGCCACTGCATCTGTCATCTTTGGGGCTGTTGGTCCCAGACGCCTCTTTAGCCCAGGAGCTCCGTACGCCACATGTTTAACCTATCTAACCCTACTCAGATTAACCTTATGCCTTCAGATACTCTGCTCTTCTTTGGTTTTTCCCCATTGGATTGCTTGCACCCATCCCTTTCTACTTCCTTGCTTGCCGCTTCCCTTTCTCCATTTGGCGATACATCAATATCCCCGCTCTCTTCAGTATGCTTGAATATATGCCTCGGTTTTCGGGGCTCAACTACAGTTCCTGGATATTTTGTGGTTTTATCCTCAACTATGTCATCCGGCGCTTCCACGTTGGATGGTGGATGCGATACAACTATATTCTCGCCACTGCTCTTGATGCTGGCACTTCGATCTCCATGGCCATGATATTCTTCACATTAACACTACCTAAAATGGGTGGTATCACACTCGACTGGTGGGGAAATAAGTCAGTTTCCTATGCAACCTTGCAATTTTTAATCTGACTTGACCCCCAACAGTGTGTGGCAAAACACAGCAGATGCGAATGGCATATCCTTCAAGGCTCTACCAGAATCGGGATTCATTGGGCCCGCCAAATGGTCTTAATCCATGCCCTGCCTCAGCTTAGGTACATGATTGATGATATTTACGCGTACTTACCTCGAACGTACATATGCTCTAACTGTATTTATTCCGTGAATTTGGTCTCATTTGTGCCTGACATCGGAGTCAAATTCCACTGAGGTCAGGCTACATATAACCCCCACATTCAGAACTTGTTCAATCAGTGTAATACATCCGAAAAATTCTCCGTGTCGTCCCGCTTCACCATCAAAAGTTCACGGTAATGTATTTTGAACATTGGGGTGCGGGGTATTGCGTGAGGCGTTTACGAAGATGGAAGGAAACCGTGGGTGTCAGTCATCAAGGACAAAGCGTGTTCATCTTCAAATAGACCTAAGGACTAAGTCCTGAATAAAAGGGAAGGCAAAACGGCCTAACGCAAGAAAGGACGGCGATGATAGGCGATGAACAGTGGGGGCCATTGACGCAATGGGTAAGCTGACCGTATAGATTACCAACACATTTAAAAGTCGATAGGTCGTCTTGCCCACTCGTAGGGATCGAGTCTGCGTGGTGACGCTGGGAAAGGCAATTCCCTTCATATCTTTAAGCTCGCTTCGTCTTTGTCGGCCATTCACCCTCGTCGCCTTTTTCCCCATTCGCCTGACGTCCCTCTGCCCGCACAACTACCCCCTCCTTCGTCATAACCACCTTCTTGAACGACAACCCATTCATCCCCATCTTTTTCACTAGCGTATCACACTCCAACCCAACGAAATCTTCGAATTCTCGTCGCAGTCGCACAAGGTTCACCGAAAACACCCAATAACGATGCTCGGTTTTGGACCTCGTCTGTTGAGGAGGGGGTGCTCTTCGTGGGTTGAGGACCTTTGACGGGCGC
>Ga0307509_10011413_pt1 | contig 10755 bp, 5 predicted proteins | sample 10_EM_MG_FD_202245 | JGI IMG/M metagenome (GOLD analysis project Ga0307509, IMG submission 202245) | Populus trichocarpa ectomycorrhiza microbial communities from riparian zone in the Pacific Northwest, United States - 10_EM | ecosystem: Host-associated > Plants > Roots > Unclassified | place... | reverse complement strand
TTGTTTAATTTAATTTGTTAATGTTAAATTTTTTTATTTAGTTATCAGACTTTCATGACACGGATCCCGAGTTTAACAAATTTTCTTGGTTTGACGAGTTAACCCGGATTTTTTTTTGGTTTTTTTTGCTTTTTAATTAATTTTTTTTGTTTACTTTAGTTTGTTAATGTTAAATTTCTTTCTATTTAGTTATCAGACTTTCATGACACATATCTCAGGTTTAACGGGTTAACCCGTGAAACCAGGTTAACCTGGTTTCACGGGTTAACCCAGTTAATTCTGGGTTAACCGTCTATTTTTTTTTGTTTTTTTTTTCTTTTAATAAATTTTTTTATTTAATTTAGTTTGTTAATGTTAATTTTTTTTTATTTAGTTATCATACTTTCATGACACAGATCCCGGGTTTAATGGGTTAACCTGGTTTGACGAGTTAACCCAGAGTTTTTTTTTTTTGCTTTTTTTCTTTTTAATTAATTTTTTTCGTTTAGTTTAGTTTGTTAATGTTAAATTTCTATTTAGTTATCAAACTTTCATGATACATATCCCGGGTTTGACGGTTTAACCTAGTTTCACGGGTTAACCTGGTTTCACAGGTTAACCCAGTTAATTCTGGGTTAACCCGTCAATTTGTTTTCTATTTAGTTATCAAACTTTCAAGATGTGAATCCCAGGTTTGACGGGTTAACCTGGTTTGAAAGGTTAACCCAATTAATTCAGATTTTTTTCTTTTTCTTCATTAGTTTTTTTTCTTCATGTTGGTTTTTTTTCTTTTTAATTAATCTATTTAATTATCACACTTTTATGACACGACCTTGCAGTCAGACCCACGTCTAAGGTTCTTGGGTTTAGTGTTGTAGCCAGAGTCACCTAAACTTGAGTCATGTAAGTTTAATATTATTATTAATATTATAAATATTACTCTTGGGTCAAGCGTTGCAGTTAGACCCAAGGCTTTTGGATATATTTTTGCAGAAAGACCTAACACTCTTAGATCTTGGTCTTTTTTATATTTTTTATGCAAGAAAAAAAAATTAACCCGTGGCCTACGCCTTTGTTTTTTTCTTTTTCTTTTCCTTTTTAAGCCTTTCACTGTGGACTGCACAGTGCAGTCCACGGTGAAAAAGCTGATGCCTTTAGTTTCTTTTTTTTTGGCTTTTTTCTTTGTTTTTTTGTTTTTTAATTAATTTTTTTTAATTTACTTTCTTAATATTAATTTTTTTCTATTTAATTATCAGACTTTTATGACACGGATCCCAGATTTGATGGGTTAACCTGGTTTAACGGGTTAACCCAGTTAATTCAGATTTTTTTTCTTTTTCTTCATTAGTTTTTTTCTTCATGTGGCTTCTTTTCTCTTTGCTTTTTCCTTTTTAATTAATTTTTTTTAATTTAGTTCATTAATATTAAATTCTTTTTCTATTTAGTTATCACATTTTCATGACATGGATCTCAGGTTTGACGAGTTAACCTGATTTGGCAGGTTAACCCAATTGATTAAGATTTTTTTTCTTTTTCTTCATTAGTTTTTTTCTTCTAATTTTATTTTTTAATATTGTATGCAGTCCATAGTGAAAAGGCTGATGTTTTTTGTTTGTTTTTGTTTTTTTCCTTTTTAATTAATTTTTTTCCTTTTAATTTGGTTTGTTTATGTTAAATTTTTTTTTTATTTAGTTATAAGATTTTCATGACACGGATCTCATGTTTGACGGGTTAGCCCAGTTAATTCAGATTTTTTTTTCATTAGTTTTTTTCTCCGCATAGGTTTTTTCTTCTTTGTTTTTCCCTTTTTGTTTTTTTTTTAATGTAGTTTGTTGATATTAAATTTCTTTCTATTTAGTTATCAGACTTTCATGACACGGATCTCAGGTTTGACGGGTTAACCAGTTAATTTAGATTTTGTTTTCTTTTTCTTCATTAGTTTTTTTCTTTTTTCCCTTTTTTATGCCTTTGACTGTAAACTGCACAGTACAGTCCACAGTGAAAAAGCCGATGCCTTCTGTTTGTTTTTGTTTTCCTTTTTAATTAATTTTTTTCGTTTAATTTAGTTTGTTAATGTTTTTCGTTTAATTTAGTTTGTTAATGTTAAATTTTTTTTTCTATTTAGTTATCAAACTTTCATGACACGGATCCCGGGTTTGACGGGTTCGCCCAGTTAATTCTGGGTTAACCCATCAATTGTTTTTTATTTAGTTATCAAACTTTCACGACACGAATCCAAGGTTTGACGGCTTAACCTGGTTTGAAGGGTTAACCCAGTTAATTCATATTTTTTTTCTTTTTCTTCATTAATTATTTTCTTCATGTTGGATTTTTTTTCTATGTTTTTTTCTTTTTAATTAATCTATTTAATTATCACACTTTTATGATACAACCTTGCAGCCAGACCCACATCCAAGGCTATTGGGTTTTGTATTGTAGCCAAACTCACTTAAACTTGGGTCATGCAAGTTTAGTGTTATTATTCATATTATAAATATTACTCTTGGGTCAGACGTTGCAGCCAAACCTAAGACTCTTGGGTATAACTTTGCAGAAAGACCTAACACTTTTAGATCTTGTTTTTTTTTGATATTTTTTATACAAAAAAAATTGACCCGCGGCATCGCGCGGGTCATCTAACTAGTCAAACACTAAATGTGAGATCGCATGCATGCTAGTTTTCCATTTTCCTATTTGGGACGGGGAATTCACCAAATCTCCATTCAACTAGCAGATGGCCTATTGAATTTTAAAGAAAAAAATCAGACTAACATCATGGTGTATTTCATTTAAATTCAAATAACCAAGATTTATTCCGTTTCAACGGGAAAGATGCCTAAATTATATCTCATAGACAACCATGTGAGAATAAATCTACCAGGAAAAAAAAAAACGCTAAGCGTAAATAAATTCTAGATTTCTATATAAACGAAAAAAATATTATAGATTTCTAATTCAGGAAACCCGTGAAGAATTTCCTACCAACATGTGATTTGCCTTTATTCATAAACTACTTAATGAATCGCGCGTTATGGACAGTTTCTTAAATATAATTATTTAATTTCTCTAATGCATCTATAAATATCATACCTTCTTAGATTTAATAATGAAGAGGTAAAGATGAAATGATATATATAAAAAACATTTTTAGTAAAATTATTAACTTACGTTTACTATGTTATATTTAATTATATTATCTTCTTAGCAACAAATTATCTTTTTTACAATCCTTTTTTAATATAATTTTGATAATTAAAGAAATTATCATTTTAAGTTAGTTAAAAAAATTAATGCTCATCATAAGCTCAATCAAGTGAAATATTAATCTCTATTTATTGTTCCAAACATTGGAAATTTAATGGTAGTATAAATTTAAGATAAAACAATTTTTTTTTTCATTTGATTGCTAGTGAGGCGATTAATTTCATAAAAAAAAGAAAGGGCAAAGGATATCTCTTCAAACTAGACTTTCACAAAGCTTTTGATTCTGTTTGATGAGAATATATCAATGAAGTCATGGCTAGTATGGGCTTTGGTAATAGATGGCGAGGCTGGATCATGCAATGCATCTCAATAGCAAAGATGTTTGTGCTTGTAAATGGATCCCCCACGGAGGAATTTAACTTGGAAAGAGATTTACGTCAAGGAGACCCTCTCTCTCCTTTTTTTTTCAACATTGCAGTTCAGGGGCTGGGTTGTATGTTGCAGCGAGGTTGTGACTTGCGGTTGATTGAGGGTATCGACATCGGCTAGGGTGGTTTTACTTTATCACATCTTCAGTTTGCGGACGACACACTTATCTTCAACTCAGCCTTTTTGTTCAGCATGCAGAATATTATGTGCATCCTCTTGTACTTCGAACTAATGTCGAGTCTGAAAGTGCACTTTTCCAAAAGCAATATCTTTAGTGTGGGTATAGAAGATCATGTCTGTGACTACACTGCCTAGATTCTTCAATGTAAGCAGGAGCACCTCCTTTTCAAATATCTTGGCCTCCCTATTGGTGCAAACTCGTGTAGATCTTTGATGTGGAATCCTATTATTCATAATATTAGCTCTAGGTTGGCTTCGTGAAATGGTAAACTCTTATCGATAGGGGGCATATTGTGCTTAATTAAATCTGTCCTAAGTAAATTGCCCATCTACTTTCTCTCTCTGTTCCCTATGCCTGCGGTGGTAACAACATCAATTGAAAAGAAGTTCATATCCTTCTTGTGGTCTGGAAAAGAGGAAGGTAAGAAATTATGCAATGTTAGCTGATCAACTATTTCTCTACCAAAAAGTGCCGGTGGTCTTGGGATTGGATCTCTAAGGAATAAAAATAAAGCTCTGCTCTTCAAATGGCTATATATGGAGGTTTGGCTCTGAGGAGTCGAGCATGTGGAAGGATGTGATTAAAAGCATATACAATACTAAATACTCCAAAATAATTTCGCAAGATCATCTCTCAGGCATTGAAAGTATATGGTCTCATATTGTTAATCACTGTGTTAAAGATAATAGGCTACAAGATATTGTGAATCATCAATTTGTGATGTTAGTTGGCAATGGAAAGAGAATTAAGTTTTGGTTTGATGACTGGACAAATAATGGGAGTTTGGCAGAACAATTTCCTGCACTATTTCGGTTATCCAATGATAAAGAAGCAAGCCTTGATAAAATGGGAATGTGGGATGGTCATGCATGGTGTTGGTTATTCTCTTAGACTAGATCTTTGTGAGGAAGAAATACTGGTCTACTAGAACAATGAATACTATTCTCTCGAGAGTGTAATTGGACAAAGAAGCAGAGGATAGACTTGTCTGGAAAGACAACACTAAAAGCAAATTCTCGGTTAAGTCTCTCTGCGGGCTCTTAAATCACAATCCCTCAATGGACACTATTTTCTCATTTACTGGGATTTGAAGAGGAATCGTACCCCCTAAAGTCAAGATCTTTTGCTGGATGGTTATTATCAACAAAATCAACACCGTAGCATGTTGGTCAAAGAGGCATTTTGGATACCTCAGCTACTAACTGCTCTATATGCTTAGCTGAGGAAGTATCGGTTGATCATATCCTTATCCATTTCCATAAGTATTAGATTATTTGGTCCAAAATCATCAACTGGTGGGGTTTAGCGTGGTGTTGCCCAAAGAACTTGGCAGCCCTTTTCTCATAGTGGGACTCTTTGGTCTATGGCAAATTTCAGAAAAAACATGGCTGATGTTGTTCTTCTCAGTGGCTTGGTCTCTTTGGCTTCTCCGTAATGATGTGATCTTTAAAAAGAAGATCCCGGACTATGATACTCTGTTCTTCCTTATTATTACTTGGCTTTGTTTATGGATAAAGGCTATAGACCCTGATTTCCCTTACTCGACTTCAGATCTGCTAAGATTTGCAGAAGGACTGATTCGATGGACTAATACGCAAAAATTGAGGACTGGTGTTATGTGGTCTCCTCCTATGGCTAATAGCTTCAAATGGAATGTAGACGGATCCTCTCTCGGAAAGCCTGGCCCCTTAGGTATAGGTGGTGTTTTGAGGAATTACAATGGAATTCTTCTTGTTATTTTCTCTCTGCCGGTTGGGATTTTAGATTCCAATGTAGCAGAGCTGAGAGCAGTTGTCAAAGTTATCGAACTGTCGGCCTCTAATTGCCTCCTGCATCATAAGCATATTATTATTGAATCTGACTCTGCCAATGTCATTAGCTGGAGGCCTTGGGTTCATCATAAACTATTCTCCTAAGTTAAGAGACTAGCTTCATGTTTTGGTTCAATCACCTTCTCTCACTCTTTTCGTGAGATTGGCAGACCACCTAGCTAAACAGGGAGTGCACAGAATATCTGATTTTGCTGCTTGGCTCTGAATCAGTCAGATGATCTGCGGGTGCTCTGTAGTCTACTACAGTTTTGCGGTTCTTGGGCAGTGATAAGTTTCTCAGGCAGGGATCCGGCTCAGTTAGTTTTTGCTTGCAAAATTCAAGTTACTGTTTCTGTGTGTAGTCATCTGGCTTCTGGAGGGAAGGATCAGAAATGTAATCGCTACAGAATTTATGCCATGAATAGTATCTTATCATGATCCTTCGCGCGAGTTGCCCTGCAAAATGCTTGTTCACGTCCAGAAGATGAAGGGTGGTAAGAAACGACCCTGATTGGTGTGATAGAATAATCTGTTTTTTGGGGAGGATCATCTCAGCAGAGGCGATCCGAATTTTCATAGCAGACTCTGATGTTTCATAGCATTTCATGGAGTTTGGGAATCTCCGGTTCAGACAGCTTATTGTTTCAGCTTATCTCCCTGTGTGCTTTTATGTTAAGATCTCATGTGATGACAGAGCAAGCTTATGCTTGATTAATTATATCAGCTTCTTTCAAAAAAAAAAAAAAAAACACAACTTCATCTTCCTCGTCTCATTCTCTCTCTGTCTCATATGTTTCTATCATTTCTATCTTAAGACAATAACCAAATACTATTAATTTATGGATGGATTTCAATTCCAAAAAAAATAAAAAACATTATGACCTCATGAATTTCTTGTAATCTTTAACCATTAATGTTTACTTACAGTAATCTTTATCATTCTGACCTCAAGAAAAAAAAAAAGAGCATAAGCACTAGTTCTACAACTTGGTTTCGCTATTGTTCGATCCATGTGTTCAATTTTAGGTTTGCTTGTCCATTCAATGCTATCAGTTAAAATTTTGAGATGAGCTTAATCTCGGGATAATTGATCCCAAGCCAACAATAACAAAGCAAGGAGCCCATGCCAACTTTTTTTGCTTCTAACCACCTGCTACAATTAACAACAATGCTCAACTACTCAGATTTATTAAACAATCAGGCTTGTCTTACAATATTAATTGTCGATCAACAAATTGGTGCATCACCTTACCCAAGGATGCATCGAACAACAAGAAAGCTAGAGCCATACGGCTTGCTTTTCACATATGAATTGAAACGAGCAACAAGATGTAAGAGCTCACTACCGTGACCAAACATGATGACTCTCTCTCTGGACTTGACACTGAAATGGTCTGAATGAAGCTGCAAGCAAGAACCTTACATGGATATTCCAAATAACAAGTGCTTTCAATGCAAGTAGAAGCTAATCCTCCATTGGTTTTTAGTTGCTTGAACATCATAACGTCACTTTCCATCTAATACAGATATTTCTACACAACCCTCCATCAACAGGACACTTCTCCACATAAAAGTGGTGAACGCAAAGTAACCTTCATCATGATAAATTGTGTGGGTGACGGTTAAAACTCTGCCACTATGCAAATGTTATGATTAAATTGGCAAGTAGGCGTACAAAATCCCATAAACCACAATTCTGAAAATCTCCAGGGAAAGAAAAGAACCCTCTTTTGGGCGTACCTGAGTTCAGCTATGGTATCCAGGAGTCCTGTCAACAAAAAGCAATCTAGCATCATGACTAAACAAATGCAAAACATATCATCAGAAACGACTCTATCATACAATTAAGATGAACCTTTGGTTGTATTATCCTCACTGATTTCAATGTCAAAAGCTCTGCAAACTCTACAAACTGTAAGATCATGAAGCAAGGTTCCCTCTTCCTTAAGATCATGAAGCAATTTCTTCAGCTCTGCAAACATGCTATGTCATTCGGTCTGATTGACTAGAATGGCGGCTATCATGAAGAAGGTTCCGATTTTTCTTTTTTTTTTTAAAAAAAAAAAGAGAAAAAGAAAAGGAAAAAACCTTTCCTGTATAAAAAGAAAAATATAAAGCTAAAATAACTTTCCTGTATAAAAAGGTCCAATTTCCTGTTCTATTCTTATTAAAGGTAAAATCTCTTATATATGAAATCTTTCCAGTATTAAAACTTCCTCTATATATGCATTCATTATTCATTAATTTATTTCCCATATAATATCGGCCTATGAACCGTGATTAAGTATAAATATAGCTTTGAATGTTAGATTTTCTTGAAAACATTTTACATTATTGATAAAGTTTGAATCATCTACAGAATTGTTAAGGGTAGATTTTATCTGCTTTTTGTTTGCCAAATTTTCGGCTCAACTCAGCCTGCTGTTTTTCTTTAACTCTTAAATCTTTATTCATGAAAGAAACACAACTTTTCTTTTGTCAAGTGTTTTCTCTTTTTCTATAACCTATTTAGCTAACAAGCTCCCTTTTTTTTTATACTTCGCAAGCAGAACCTCCAGCTTGAAGACCGAACAACAAAGATGGACATGATGTTTGGTATCTTAATCTTAGTTGCTATAATCCTAGTTTCCACACTTCTTTTCTGGGTATGCTAATGCATCGTTAATGAACCTAAGAAAGTAATAAAGAAGATAGCAGAAGGTGTTAAGGATCTCACGGCTCAAGACCCACCAGTGTAACCATTGAAGGGATACCATCATCAGCTTAGTGCCTCTCATCCCATGGATACAAAGCACTAACAGGTCCTAGTTAATTAATATCTTGAATATTTAATTGCAATGGAGTCATTACCTGTTTAAGTTGTGACGATGGGGCTTTTCTTTGTTTCCCTAAATTTTCATCAGAACTTTTGCATCGAATCAAGTTAATTTTCATATCAGATTTGTTTAAATATATTATAAAATGTCATTCAATAGCTTTCTTTTGTATCCTACCGACATATAAGTTTAATATCAAATAATGCACGCGCGCGCGCGCGCACACACACACACACACACACACACACACACACACACACACATATATATATATATATATATATATATATATATATCTCATCTGGCATATCTAGCTTGTGGAATATATATGACAATCCACGAGCTAGATATGCCAGATGAGAAGGCATACCCAGCAACAAGTTTAAGCAGGAAACCTAAAACACACTTTGTTAGTAGGTGAAGAAAAAAACACACGTATTGTGCAGATAGGCCATAACATTTACATATACGTAACAAATGATTTTCATTAGGATTGCATAATCAACAAATTGTCTAGCAGCATTAAATCAAATTGTAGATAGGCCATTCAAGGAAAGGAAAAAAAAAACATTCTGACATAAAGAATTTCTAGTAGTCTTCATTACTCATATTAGAAAATCAGGTTTTTCTTGCAAAATTTGTCTATACACAAAACAAGATCAAATAAGAACAATAAAGTTAGATCTATACATCTTGCTTTTCACAGTTGAATTAAAACAAGTAAAGAGATATAAGATCTCACTATCGTGACCAAACATGACTACACTCTCGACTTGACACTAAACTGGTCTGAATGAAGTAGCAAACAAGAACCATAAATGAATCCCTTCTGATTGTTTTGAATACAAAATCATCACAATGAACATTCAAATAAGAAGTGATATAAATACAAGTCGCAGCTAATTCTCCATGAGAATTAGTAATAACTAGATTGGTAACATATGCTATGCATAGGTTGTCTAATTTTTTTTAATGTGCAAAATGGACACTCAAGTAATGATAGTGTTTATAAAAAAAAAGGAAGAAAAACCCGATACTCATGTCATTAACTTGACTGTATAAAATAAGATCGAGTGATTTAATAATTTGATTTAGACCGTAGGCAACGATAGCAAATGAACTGTAAAAAAAAATATTTGGCAATAATTATCTAAAAAAATAAGCCATCGATATCATGCCCGAAAGGAGAAGAAAGAAAAAATCACTTGAGACTCACCATCACTCCACTGTGGACATCGCCCAACACCAAAAGAGTTTGATGAGATGGTTTAAACTGTTAAGTTTAAAGGCCATGATCTTTTCTAAGATTGTACACGCCTCTACGTGATTTATGAGGTTGAGTTTTACTTAGTGTCTCATAAGTGCTTGTAGTGTCCTAATTTTAGGCATTTTAGCTAACAATTCTAGGTACTTTATTGCTTCATTAAGGTCTTTATCTTTAAAAGTTTCATTGCATATCAATTCTACCATTTGCCTATTTTTAGGTGTTAAACATTCATAGAAGTGTGAAGCTAATCTCCATGTTTCAAAACCATGGTGATGACAATTATTAAGCAAGTCTTTATACTTATTCCAATACTAATAAAATGTTTCTCCTGATTTTTTTAGTGAAGCTGGTGGTTTGTCTTTTAAAAGAGTTTGTTCATTGAGAAGAAAAAAACTTCTTTAAAAATTGTTGTTGCATTTTATCCTAGACATGAATAAATCTTGACCTAACTGAATTGAAGAAGAAGAAGAAGAAGAAATGGGAGGAGAAGAGAGAATTGTTAGGTTTTAATTCCTTTTCAAATCATCGACTAACATTCTATCAGTAATTTCATTGGTAATTTGACACGTTAAAAATACTGATGAAATTTCTGACGAAATGTTTTTATTCTGTTGCAGTTTCCATTGGAAATTTTCTATCAATAAATAGCGACAAGATATTTTTTATCAGTAATTGTGTTTTTTTTTTAATTTTCTGGTAGTGTTTGTATTTTTCTTATATATATATACACACATTACAGTAACAATGATTTTTTCTTCTTTTGTAAAAAGTCAGAACCTTCTTTTATGATCTTTACCATTCTAGTCTATAAGGCCAAACAATATAGCATTACAGCTTCTAGAGTTGAAGAAATTGCTTCATATGTTCTGAAAGAAGAGAGAACTGACGGGGATAGAATTAATTGGAAAAGGTGAAGAATAGGATCCATTAGTTTTTATGCATATTTTAGATACTTTGAAAGCCCTGTATAGTTTGAAGTCCAAATGTTGCTGTGAAGTGATAATGATTGCATTTGCATATCCCACGGGTCTTTGTAGAACTTAACGAGATATAGCTAATAATTAAACT
>Ga0307509_10011411_pt1 | contig 10756 bp, 14 predicted proteins | sample 10_EM_MG_FD_202245 | JGI IMG/M metagenome (GOLD analysis project Ga0307509, IMG submission 202245) | Populus trichocarpa ectomycorrhiza microbial communities from riparian zone in the Pacific Northwest, United States - 10_EM | ecosystem: Host-associated > Plants > Roots > Unclassified | place... | reverse complement strand
GTCATGTTAGGAGAATGGTTGATATGGTATAGGACACAGTGTCCGGTGTGACTGCTAAGTCTATTGTGTATATTAGGAGCTCTTTCCTGCCGAGATGGTAAAAAGGATAGTAGTGGTGGGCTTCCCTTTTTCACTGAGAATCAAGACATCTTACAACAATCGAACTCCAAAGCTAACCGAGTGATCGTTTATGATTGCGCCCCCAGGTTGATCCATACAGTGAGCAAAAGCATGTCATGATGGGAACACTCTGATGGCAACCCGCCCAGAAACCAATGGTGGCTGGGGCAGGCACGCGTGTAGCGCAGGATAAAAGCACTTCGGTGGTGGTGATGGCGTTGGAGTGAAGACGTTCGACCAGGAGCTCTCAACTGACTATCATAACCAGAGACTAAATACTGGGAGAGAGCGCACTCAACAAAAGTCCAACCCTAGGATGCACAACATTAGTACCAAAATAGGAAAATATGCTGTCCAGATCTATCCCCACCGCTCCAATACTACCATTCCCTCATCCTTCAATAAAGACCAGACAACCGGGCATCCAAAGGTTTTGATTTCCAGAACCAAAGAAAGGCAATGCCGGAGTCAGATATTTAAAACCATGAAGATGTTGAATTATTACTGATGCCTTTTGAAATCAGGCAGAGAACCAATCATATCTTATAATTCTGCTATGCCATAGGGATTAATTTTAGTGATAGTTTATTGCTGAAGGTGCCGGGAGTCAGAGAGATGTGGGAGGGTTTGATAATATGGTGGTAAACTCAAGCACTGCTAGCCATTCAGTTCACCTGCCATACAGAAGGATAGGGCGAGCAACGCCAGTGGGTGACGGCCTGTTGTTTTCTCAGATGCCCAGCCACTCTGCCATATGATGAGGTAAACCAGACCTATCAGCCACTGTCCCATATCATCCTTTACTATACATTGCATGGCTAAAATATTCCTCCCACCTCTGTCCGAAACTTTATAATCATTTATTGTCGGAAATGCGAATACTATATGATACCAATTATTTCCCCGCTTAGTCCTGGCTTCTTATACCCCACTTCCTACAGTTGATACTTCCGCATGATTATGGCTGGGGGATAAGGGCTTCTTTTTTAACTGTATGATAGATTAGGAGTGGACTCAACGAACACCGGGGCTCAGCGAACAATACACTAAAAGTGCATTGACCAACAGTGAATTTTACTTGGCATGTTCGCCGAGCCCCCGTGTTCGTTGACCCCCCCCTCCTAGTCTACCCCAAAAAGCTATCATTATTTAATTGAGGTATGATATCATAATATTATCACAGCAGATAAAATCTAAGGCAGCGTTTGGCGCGCCGGGATCTGGACCCAAAATCTGAACGATCTCCAAAACCTGGATTTTCAGTCTGACCGTGTTCGGCAGGCCCAGTATTAATTACGACTGGATTTTTGTCTTTGGATTAGACCAGGATTTTAAACCAGGATTTTGTCTGAAGCCCGGCCACAGAGTATCATACCATACCAACCGGAAGAAAAAAAAGGCATTAGCCCCAACCGCTTTCTCGGTTTTTGGGTTCCCAAACAAATCATATTATATCATACATGGATCTTGTATTTATTGTTATATCAGATACACATATTGTTACTAATTTTCCAAAGTCCAAATCTATACCCTGTTGTGCTTGGTATGCCCGATTTACAAAGTTCGGATTTTGAAGTTTCTAGACTTTGGTTTTTAAATCCAGATTTTATACCCAAATCCTAGTCTCATCCTAGAGCACCAAGCAGTGCCTATTCTTACCCCGTACCCCTTAGCAGAAGCACCGTCATAGCTCTTAGCCCTAAGGCTCTCAACAACAATGCACTCATGACGCTCACCCACCCAACCCCTGGAACAAAGAGGCAGAGCTGAATACACAAAACATCACTCGTGCTGTCCCCTGCCGCTCCGATGGTCATCCACCCCCTCTGAACGCCACAACCGGTACTTCGTTATGCTTCAGCGGCCTCCTTATCCCGAGGAGCCATTTATCGTTCCATACCCTTTTCTCCCAGCCTTGTCTACGAAAGAAAAGCTTGTCTCGGGATTGATTGAGAATCCAATTCGAGCTCAACAGTTATCAAAGTGAGGCGTTGCTTTTCATAATATCTCGATCCAGCACGAGAAGATGGGCTGACCATTCGCCCCTTCTTCCCTGCCAAGCCAATTCCCTTCAGGTTTCTTTTCCCCCTTCCATAACTAACGGCGGGGAACGGTCGGGGCCAGGAAGTGGCATAAGACCCGATTCCGATGCGATGATTCCATTCCGCTGCCCCATACAAATGACCGCATACCTTCCGTTTCACAATTCGGAAACAACCGCTTCTACAGGTGAAATAGTCACAAAACGGAACGGTTCCGTTCTTGCCAAACAGGCTCAAAATAACCCGCGTCATAATATCATACCCGAAATCGTAGGGCTGCAGCAAGGTTACTAGGGCTTAGTATGATGATGCGAATTACTCAGGTATGATATGATACAAGTTCAGGTTTCTCGTGTCATAGGGTTAGGGTAGATGGGCAGATGGCAAAACAAGGGAAAAAGTAAGATGCGGTGCCAGACATGGAAGTCAAGTACGGTACCGTGCTCATACAAGTACTAAGGGGTTGGCATGCAATCTGTGAGGCTGGCGGAGAAAGCTTTTCAAAGAAAACTAGCAGATGGGTTGGGCCGGGCAACATGCAGGAAGCAACAGGAAAGGGATGGTGTGTTCTTGCTTGCTCGTTTATTCGGGAATCGATGCATGGTGAGCAAGCGAGGAAGGGAGGGGAAGAGATGGAAAGAAGGAAAGAATGAAAGAATGAAGGGGGGAGAGGCTGACATTCGAATTTCTTTTTCTTCCCCCGATCCCTCTCCATCTCCATCCTTTTCCTGGCTAGGGGGCGAAAATGTGATGGATGATTGCGGGTGCTCGAGTGCTTTCGGGTCGCACAAATTATGTAGGAAATCGTCATTGGCGTCACATTTCCGCAGCCTTGTGGCAGTTTCTTTTGATGTCGCGGTAGGACAGCGATGGCGGAATTATTGTGGAATCACCGGTATGTGCATATGTCCGGTGGGTTTCGATCTCATTTTTATCTTTGGAGGGAGAGACAGAAAGGCAGATAGATGCTCGAGCAGAGCAGACGGATAAGAGGGGGGATGTTGATTGACTGATTGATTGAGAAATTGTTCACCTTACACTCCCTCAGACACCGGCAGTGCAGGGTGTGCTCCTGATGGTCAATGGTTGGTGGCAGATGCTGACTGCGCGCCGTGTGTGGTTGCCATTCCGAAGTGTGTGTGGCTCAATGCCGTGCTTGGATCGAAATCTGCCGCCCGAGCTCTTTCTTACCGGCAGCGCCGCAGAGGGAGAGAAGAGGAGCCACCGTGAGGAAAGGGGAGAACATGTCGTCTTCCTCTCTATATAATCTCCTCCGTCTATATGCACCGGTATTGTGTTGCTGTGTGTTGCTGTGTGTTGCTGTGTGCTGTATGCGCGAGGATTGGGGATACCGGTAGTTGGGTGGTTGCCGGTATGGGACATACAAAGGTACCCGTGGCATTCAAGCCCACAATTGTGCTAAACGCCAAGCGATGGAATATGATATTATCTTCACAATATCGAGCACCCTCACTCTGTTTCACGGACACGACAAAATGCGATAGGAACGAGGAGGGTCTCCCGGTAAAGCTGCAGGTGGCTCCTCTCGCACCGGTATCATAGGTAACTCGTCAGTACGGTATCAGCATGCGTTCCAATTCAGTTATGACCCTTATGATGATATCTCTCCCCTCCATCTCAGCCCCCCCTGACTCTCCTCCTCTGAGGTTTTCCGTAAGATGCGATAGGCCCTCGTTCATCCATTCAGATCCCAAGGCCCACAACCGCCCCCTCTTCCTCTTCCTCTCGCTTTCGCTCCCCGCTGCGCACAGGAAATAAACCCCTGTTACATTCATCGACATCGCTTCTCCTCCGTTGATTTCGCTTCGAAGCTTGTAATTCAGCAGAGTAACCACATTCCATGCAGGCATACCACTATTATCGCTCCAATTCGCCACGATTCACCCTACCACCACCATCTGCGAGAGCAATTGCTTCTCCCACTGCCACAATCCCCGTTTCTCGCTACCCGAGCACGGCAACTGTACGCTACGCTATCTTATCCATCCCTCCACCCTCACATCACTTCCAAACTCCCCCAACGCCAGATTCTTCCAGAACTTCTAGAAGCTTGCCGCTCACTTTCCCCTCCTGTCCTGTCTCGTGCCACCTGTTTCCAAAAGCCACGATCCCGTATCAAGATTTACCCACCTTGTTCCCTCATCCTTCCTCCTTCCCTTTCCAACCCCCCCTTTTCCCATTCCCTCTCCCTCTCCACCGGAAAAAAAATCAAAATCAAAATCAAAATCCATCACCATCACCATCTCATCCTCACCCTCATCCCCTCAACTCATCTCCAGACCATTACCACCGCCATACCAAAGAATCCCTTCTTCAGCGCCTGCGCAACTTCCCTTGCACCTAAGGATGCGGCATTGAGAAAGTGTGAAACAGGGGCCCCCCTTCTCCGCATACGCTTTAAACCCCTCCACCATCCCCACCCCACCCTTCCCCACCCTTCCCCTCCCTTACCTCCTCCTCTCCCCTTCCCCGCCCCCGTTATCCGTCAACGGCCCTCCTTTCCACTATATCTCATACGGATCAGTATTAGCGACCCGCGTCCTCGGTGAAGCCTGCGCGCAGGAACAGACTCCGCAACCCAACAGGTTGAAAGGGGCTTGCTTGGGATACCTTCGAAAGGACCGAAAAGAGGCTTAAGACTTTGGACGAACCGAATAGGCAAGAGGAAATTAAGCAGCAATAGCAACAATCGGGGGAAAAGGAAACGAGGGAAAAAAAAAGGAAGGAAAAAAAGAAAAAAAGGAACAACTACCCGCATCCCCCCCCAACTCCATCTCGAATCTCAGACCTTTTTTCTTGTCCACCGACCCAAAACTACGCAACTCGCCTAGATTGAACGTCTCTTTTTTCTCCCCGCCAAATCGTCATCTATTGCCTCATATCGCTGGGGGATACGGGGGCTCATAGAGCTGGGCACTTGCGTTGAACTGGTCCTGGGAGATTCTTGCCTCTTGTCGTCGCACCACTCCCCAAAGTTTAATATCGACGCTAGTTTGACGTTACCTATCGGGAGTGTCTACATTCTATTCGTCGGACAGAAACTTGAGTCAGCTGCTTGTTCCGGTTTTGGCCCGCGCGTCTACTTTCTCTCTACTCTTTCTCTCTCTTCCTCGCTGTCCGTGTGTGCGCGTGAGTCCGTGCTCTACATTGCCTGGGTTTCGGGGCTCGGATATCCCCCAGAGGGCATAAAGAACTATTCTCGCCTCTCCCCCAGTCGCTCCCGCCACCTATTCTATAATATAGTTTACCTTGCAGCTTCCCCCGCAACGTCCTACAAACGATGCACCATAGACGACGCGCACCCCCGATAGTCCTCTCCCCGGCTCCTTCCCCTGGAGCTGACGACTCTAACGGCCACGTGAACACGATTGAGATTGTACATCACTTCGAGTCCCAGGCGAATCCTGCTAAGCCCGCCCGTCCTTCTCCTCTTACCACTTCCAATGGCATGCCACTGGTGCTGCTGGAGAGGCTCCGGTCGTTCCCCTTGTTTCTTAGCGCTCCCGAGGAGTTCTTGTCAGCCGTTGCAGCACACCTAAGGCCCCAGCCATACTCACCGCGAGATTATATCCTCACCGAGGGCGATGAAGCAAAGGCCATGTACTGGCTCGTCCGAGGTGCTGTGGCCGTCACTTCGAGGGATGGGGAGAGCACCTATGCCGAATTGCGGCCGGGGGCATTCTTTGGAGAAATTGGTATACTAATGGACATACCACGAACAGCAACCATTATTGCCCAGAGCAGGTGTTTGCTTGTCGTTTTGACAAAGGAAGCGCTCCAGCGTGAACTACCCAAGTTCCCCGAAGTGGAAAGGGCCATTAGGGAGGAGGCGGAGGAGCGCTTGACGCTGCTCAACAAGAAGAAAAAGGAGAGGGAAAGCAGTCCGAGAATTGGGGGGGTAAAAAGGGCGGTCGACTCGGATGGAGATGTCGAGATTGGGGATGACCTGTGTTCCAAATCCGACGCCCCAAGGGCCTTTGGAGGCCCCGGCCTCGCCCTGAAGCCCGGGAGTCCATGGGTGACCAATTCAGCTCTTGCAAGTGGGCAGGTCAATATCCGACAATTGCTAAAGGAACTGCCATTATTTGCAAATCTCCCCCAGGAAAACCTTCACTTTTTAGGGTTGAGCGCAGCCCCCCGGACATATGCGCCCTTTCAGACCATCATACAGCAAAACTCGATGGGAAGGGAGATCTACTTTATTGTGGGCGGTGAGGTTGAGGTGGTGGACGAATTGGCTATGGATCCGAAACAGAACAAGGTCAAGGCACGATTGAGGAAGGGCCAGCATTTTGGGGAGGTTGTAGCTCTATCTTTGGCGCCCAGGAGGACAGCCACAGTTCGCGCGATAACACCCGTAGAATGCCTAGTGATTGAGGGTGATGTACTGGAAGAGTTGTGGAAAAAGTGCCCCCCAGAAGTGCAGCAACAGTTGGAGATGACCGCAAGGGACCGCATGGATGGGGATGGTGAAAACATTCTCATGAGGGACGCGCCTGCAACCCCTACCCAGTCAATTGATAGGTTGGATATATCGGATCTCCCAAAAGCGTCCTCAATGAACTTGACAGTTCCGGAGTCACGGTTCATGGGATCAAACGACCCGAACGTCGTCGAACCTTTCGATCCGGACCCATACCTACCTACGGACTTTGAATCTCTTAGGTCGAAGTCTAGGCGAGGTTCGCTCGCCCCACCACCCCCACAATCAAGTGCTGCATCGAGCAGCTCTTCGCCAACAGAAGAGAATCCAAGCCCCCTTTCAAGATCTACAACACCTTCGCCGGCAAAGACCAAACATGTGACCACTCCCCCGGAACATCACGCCACGGTAAAGCGAGCGCGTATACTTTCTCGGAAGCCCTCCAGGTTCAATATTGGCCAATTCAAGGATGATATCTTGATCCAAATATTCAAGCACATGGAACTTCACGAGTTGATGCGAGTGCGTCAAGTGTCGACACATTGGTCGAGGCTGCTTACCAATTCTCCATACCTATTGAACACCCTCGACTTGAAGCCCTATAACCGAGTGATCAATGACAACGTGTTGATACATGCGATTGCACCCTTTGTAGGGCATAGGCCCAACCTGATAGATATATCGAACTGCTTCCACATTGGTGACGAAGGTTTCACGGTCCTTGCGCAGACATGCGGCGCAAACGTCAAAATTTGGAAAATGAAAAGTGTTTGGGACATTACCGGACAGGCCATACTTGAAATGTCAAACCGTGCAAAAGGGCTCGAAGAAATCGATCTTAGCAACTGCCGGAAAGTGAGCGACACACTTCTGGCGAGGGTTGTGGGTTGGGTTGTCCCCGAATTCCACCCAATGTACGCGGAACAGCAACTACAGCAGGCACAAGCTGCGGCTGCCGCGGCGAATAACCCTTCAAGATATAATCCCGGCCAGCAAGCCCCACCCCAACCCCCGCCAATGTATCCTGCACCGGGTACCGTGATTGGATGCCCAAACCTCAGCCGGCTGACGTTAAGTTATTGCAAACACGTTACCGACCGTACCATGTCCCATCTTGCGGCGCACGCAGCCCGCAGGTTGGAGCATGTGGATCTCACGCGATGCACTACCATCACAGACCAAGGATTCCAAAGCTGGAGCATGACCCGCTTTGAAAGATTGCGAAGTCTATGTCTGGCAGATTGCACATACCTCACCGACAGCGCAGTGGTCTTCCTCACGAACGCGGCCAAAGGGCTCCAAAGCCTCGATTTGGTAAAGTTTTCCCCACTCCCCTCCAAAGGCGTCCTTCCTCCTCGAAGCTATAGCTAATTTCACATGTAGTCCTTCTGCTGCGCCTTATCAGACACAGCAACGGAAGTCCTCTCGCTTGGCTGCCCGCACCTATCCATCTTAAAACTGTCGTTCTGCGGATCCGCTGTGTCGGACTCATCGCTCAGAGCGATAGGCCTGCACCTACTTGAACTTCGCGAACTCTCCGTACGCGGATGCGTGCGCGTTACGGGCGTGGGCGTGGAAGCAGTCGTAGAAGGTTGCCACAATCTCGAAGTCTTTGACGTGAGCCAGTGCAAGAATCTCGCCAGGTGGATAGAGAGCGGTGGTGTGGAAAAGTGCACACACACGTGGAAGCGGAATATCAGGTTTGAGACGGTAGCCGTGGATGTTGTTGCGGGCGACAGGAGGCGATGACAATGATAGATTCTCGGGGGAGATGAATGCAGCCGTGGCGTGGATAAGGGGCGTGCGGTGGTCCAACTTCTGTCGCGTTTTAGGAAATTATGGTAGAAATATGGCTCTTTTTTCCTCCCTCTTTTTTTTTTTTGGCTCACGTTGGAAAGACCCGAGGGCTATGGTATGATACCGGCTTCCCATTTGAAGGGGAAAAATCGCGATGGGAAGTGAGTAGAGATAGTGGCGATGTCACGGACTGTATGGATGGATAACTTGGAAGAAATCCTTCAGTTTATTTTCATTCTTTTCCTTACTTTTCTTTCCATACATACCTTTTTTGCTGTCAGGGTATTAGATTATCTGCATTATCCCACCCCCACCCCCTCTTTCCTTTTCCCTGTTCTCCACCTTTAAACTACGCATTATGAAATGAACGGCGGCGTTCTTGGCAAAGTTTTCATTCATCCATCTGTTTATTTACAATATTTTACTACTAGAAGAGTTGGAAGTGGGGACGAGGATCAGCGAGAATCCGTTTTTTTCTATAGAGCGAGTGATATGTTGTGACGGAAAGTATCTACTGTAAGTGGGGGCATCACCATTCCAGCACAACAAACGCTAGAGTAAGGAAGGAAGGAAGGAAGGAAGCGAGAGCAAGGGTGAGCGCCGAGAGAGATATGAACAAATGCACGATACAGCGAATTCGCTTGCAAGCGACGGTTCTGCTGATGTTAGTTTAGTATGACAGCGAGGATACACTCCTCCCACGCCACACAGATATACACCAACCTCCAGCCACCCACGCGTAGCCAGCGACCGGGCCCCCTTCCACCGGGGAATCCCCCACCCTCTCGCAGTCATCTTCTCCATTACCACTGTAACATTCCACATTGCGATTATTACCCATGCTCCCGCACTAGCCTCCGAGTTGAGATATGGAATAGCCTCACCCCGGCCCATATACTCTACACCCAATATCATACCTCCGGCTCGTATCGTAGGTTCCCGCTATTGCTTTCGGGAAACACTCAGATTGATTTTGTTCATTTTTTCTATTGTTTGTTTCTATTGTTTTGGTTTTCTTAGCTTTCCAATAAGAGGGAATAATGTGAGTAATTTATTTCCCGGATTTTAATACCACAGTCGTAGAGAATAAATTTACTATCATACTTTTCGTAGGGGTTCCGGGTTTGCTTCTTGTGGAGGATGGGGTGGGATTGTGTGGTGGGTTGCTTGAATGCCTTCTGTTTTGGATGCGTGGGCTGGTTTGGTAGTGGGTGTTGGGGGATTCCCGGTTTGATGGATGGATGGATGGATGGAGGGTGGATTGGGGTAAAGCGGTGGGGGGATGGGGTGGGGGGTATTATTCAATTCGAATAGGGGTGTGGTTATTAATAGAGGGTATCGAGAGCGCTTTTGCTATCTACCTTGTGTGATACGATACGTGAATCCCCCGGGCTTCTCTTGTGCATTGTGCGATTCTCATTTCCGTTGGTGTATTGATGTTCTTGCTCTTGGGATTTCTCCGAGAGTGGGGTATGGAGAGGGTGGAAGGCAAGTTGTTGTTAATGTATGATAGATATCTTTTCCTTTCTTTAGGTTGTGTTTCTTTGCCATGTTCTGCTGCATGTGCTGATAGATACATGTACTTCAACCCGCTCGTTCGTGGGGGCATGGCTAAAGCCCAAGGTGGATAAGTTGAAGGGGTATAGAGATAGAAATGCAAGATGGCCTCTTACGATATGTATAGTACACGTATTTAACCTACTATTCCGGAAGCTATAATATATTCCCACCCATCACCCTGCCCCCAACAAAGCACAACTCCTCCAACCTCCGTTGCCAGTCCTGCTATCAGAAAGTACACACAAATAGCACAGCCCATTCCCCGGGAAATCCCTCCCAGTGAAATAGCCATCTGGCACTGAAACCACCAGATCATGGGTGCTTATGCGTTGTGGCTTATAAAACCACCGGAAAGTTTCCTGCAGACCACCATAAGCCATACCTCAAGATGACTGCCATGATTCTCCCGTTACTGGTACGAATATATCGCGGATCTAACAAAAAAATTAAATTCCGGCTGACCATGCTATGTTTTAATTAATCTCTTGGTCCAATGTAGATTCTGCTCGCTTTAGTTGAAGGGGTGGTGAATTCCCACGCATTGCTAAAGCTTTAGAAAGTGCCCCTTTAGAATGAAATTAGAGTGCGATTTGTCCCGCCGACGTGAAGACTGTGATCCCACGGTGGTAGACAGACCTTGTGACTACTGATTCCCCGGCGCAAGTCTGGAGGAAGAGAGAGAAAGAGAAAAAATGTGAAATCAGTCAGGGTTTATGGGGGGCGCCCCCCCCCCCCCCGGCGCAGCCAAAGAGAGAGAGAGAAAGTGACAGCGGGGGGGGGGGGGTGTGGGTGT
>Ga0307509_10011409_pt1 | contig 10757 bp, 8 predicted proteins | sample 10_EM_MG_FD_202245 | JGI IMG/M metagenome (GOLD analysis project Ga0307509, IMG submission 202245) | Populus trichocarpa ectomycorrhiza microbial communities from riparian zone in the Pacific Northwest, United States - 10_EM | ecosystem: Host-associated > Plants > Roots > Unclassified | place... | reverse complement strand
TGTCGGGCGGCAACCACTACACCGTGGTGGCGTACGAGGTGGGCAGCACGGTCAAGACCGCGATCGTGTCGGAAGACAACACCACGCCGACCTCGGGCACCGCGCAGATGCGCCTGTACAACACGGTCGTCAATGCCGGCAAGCTCGACGCCTACGTCGCCAACGTGGCCGATTGCACCAGCACCACGCTGTCGACCTTGAGCCCGCTGACCACGTTCACCAGCACCACGACGGTGACGGCCACGACCTTGGCGACCTACAGCCCGGGCACCTACCGCGTCTGCGTGACCGCCAACGGCAACAGCGCCGACCTGCGCATGGAGCTGTCCGTCACGCTGGTCGATCAACAAATCGCCTTCGTGGTGATGACGCCGACCACCGGTGGTTCGCTGATCAACGGCTCGGTGCTGACCCAGCAGGGCAGCAACGTGGCGACGCGCAACACCAACGCCCGCGTGCGGCTCGCGGCGGCCGTGTCGGGCAGCCCCACGGTTGCGGCCACCGCGACGCTGAGTGGTGCGACCACCACCACGATCGATGTCGGCAGCACTGCGCCGTCGTTCGGCTACTACGTGCTGGTGCCCAACGCGGCCAGCCGGACCTTGAACATCACGGTCTCCTCGGTGGGCTCGATCGCCGCACCAGCGACCACGCTGGCCGCCGGCGGCGACTACACGTTGCTGGTCTACGGCACCACCGCCCCCGTGGCCACGCTGCTGACCGACGACAACCGCCCGCCGACCGACGGCACCTCGGTGAAGCTGCGGTTGATCCACGGTGTGACCGGCAATGTCGGCAGTTTGACGCTGACGGCCAACAGCTCGCTGGTCGCCAGCGGCCTCGCCGCCGGCACTGCGTCGGGCTACGTGGCGGTGACCGCCAACACAACCACCACCACCTTGAAGCTCACCTCGTCCGTCGCGGGTGCCTTGCTGACCGATGTCAACGATCCCCTCAGCGCCAATACCGTCTACACGATCCTGGCCGGTGGCGACGTCGGGGCGCCGCAGTTCATCATTCGGTAACCGGTCGAAAACAGCGGGCGTTCCGTGCCTTATTGCGCGGGGTGCCCGCCGGTATCGACGCCTACACTCGATACCGTGAGGCGCGGCATCGTCGGTGCCGTGCCTCCGCTACCCGCCACTTGCAGTGGCCGTGGGCGCGTCCGGCCTGCGGCTCCAGACAGAACCTCTTCGCGAGCCGCGCCATGCTGAAGCAGATTTCACCCCGCCACCGTCGTCCCGTCTGGGAGGCCTCTGTGCTCGCCGCGCTGGTCTGGTGCGGGGTGGTCGCCTCGCCTGCCAATGCGGCCGAGGCCGAAGCGCGGGTGATCGTCAAGTTCAAGGCCGACTCGACGCTGATGCGTGCGCAGTCGGCGAGCGGCGTTCAAAGCGCACCGCAGCACGCGCAGGCTCTCTCAGCCCGGCTCGGCCTGAGCCTGACCGATGGCCGCGCGATCGCGTCGCGCTTGCAGCTGGTGAAGGGCACTGGCCTCAGCTCGCAGGAACTGGCCAATCGCCTGGCCGCGCAAAGCGATGTCGAATACGCGGTGGTCGACGGGCGCCAGCGCGCACTGGTCGCTCCCAACGATCCGCTGTACGGCACGCAGACCGGCGCTGTCACGCCCGCAGCCGGGCAGTGGTACTTGCAGACGCCGGGGACCACGCTGGTGTCGGCGATCAACGCCGAGGCGGCCTGGACTGTCACCACAGGCGTGAGCAGCATCGTGGTTGCGGACCTGGACACCGGCGTGCGCTTCGACCACCCCGATCTGACCTCGAAGCTGCTGACCGGCTATGACTTCATCCACGATGCCGGCACCGCCAACGATGGCGACGCGCGCGACGCTGATGCGTCCGACCCGGGCGATTACGTCACCTCGGCGGACGTCGGCGTGGTCGCCGGCTGCACCAGCAGCGACATCGCCAACAGCAGCTGGCACGGCACCGAGACGGCCGGTGTGATCGGCGCGGCGACCAACAACGGCGTCGGCATGGCCAGCATCGGCCGCGACGTGATGGTGCTGCCGTTGCGCGTGCTCGGCAGGTGCGGTGGTTACGACTCCGACATCCTCGCGGCGATGTACTACGCGGGCGGCCTCACCAACGCCACGTACACGAGTGGCTTGCCGGCCAACCCGAACACGGCTCGCGTTATCAACATGAGCCTGGGTTCCGCGGGCACGTGCAGCACGGCTTACCAGGATGCGGTCAATCAGCTGACCGCTGCCAGTGTCGTCGTCGTCGTTTCGGCCGGCAACGATGGTCTCACCGTGGGCACGCCGGCCAATTGCAGCGGCGTGATCGCAGTGGCAGGCGTGCGCCACAGCGGCACCAAGGTCGGCTACTCGGACCTGGGGACTGCGGTGACGATCAGCGCGCCCGCAGGCAACTGCGTCAACCTCACCGGCACCTGCCTCTATCCGATTCTGACCACCAGCAACACCGGCACCTCGACGCCGGTTGCAGGGGCAGCCGGCGCCAAGTACACCGGCGGCGGCAGCGATGCCTCGCTGGGCACCAGCTTCTCGGCACCGTTGGTTTCGGGCACGGTCGCGCTGATGCTGTCGGCGAACGCGTCGCTCACACCGGCGCAGGTGATCAGTGCTCTGAAGAGCACCGCGCGGGCATTCCCGAGCACCGGCGCTGCCACCGGTGTCAGTGCATGCACCGCGCCGACCAGCGTCGCGCAGTCCTCGGAGTGTTATTGCACGACCACGACCTGTGGCGCCGGCATGCTCGATGCCGGATTGGCGGTGGCCGCCGCGGCGACGCCGACCTCATCGTCGGGCGGCGGCGGCGCGATGCAGTTCGGCTGGCTGCTGGGCTGGCTAGCGTCGGTGATCGGCGTGTGGGCCGTGACGCCGCGTCGGCAGCGTCGCTGAGCCCAACAACGAGGCTCAAGGCTTCGCGCAGGCCACGAAGCCTTTCCCGAGTGCGGCGAGCTTGAGGGCGGTGGCTTGCGCGGCGAGTGCCGTGTCGGCAGCCTCGATGTGCAGCATGTGGCTGTTCGATGCCGGCGTGAGTTCGACGACGCGCGCCGTGTGGATGCCTTGCTGCGCGAACTGTTCGAGCGCGCTGGCGGCGGCGGCACGGGTGTCGTAGCGGCCGAGCGACAGCCCCGGCGCGAGCGCCGCGTTGTCGCGCACCTCGTCGTACTCGAGCTTGCGGCGCTTGAGCTCGTCTTGCTTCTTCGTCAGCGCTTCGCGGTTGGCATAGCGGCCCATGTAGACGATCCAGGTGCCGGGTTGGTCGGTCTTCACGTCGGTCACGCCGGCGCCGGGCAGCGCGGCCTGTGCGGCGGCCTGCGCGATGGTGACCTCGGCATCGCCGAACGGCCCGGCCTCGAGGCAGGCTGGCGCCGACTGCGCGGCGGGCTCGGCCATGGTGGCCGAAGCCGCATCACCGGCCGACAGCACCCGAACCAGCTCCGGCCGCACCTGGCGTGCCATGCGCTCGGGCTCGCGGTCGCCGATGGAGCGAACGCCGACGACGCTGTCGAGCCAGCCCTCGGTCCATGCAAAAAAAACGAGGTTGGCGATGAGCAGTGCGGCGACGAGGGCCCGGAGCATGTGAGCGTCCGTCCTCAGGGGGCGGGCCGCCCCAGGCGCACGCTGACCTCGCCGCTGGCGACGCTGACGATGCCGCTGTCGGTCTGCACCAGCAGCTCGCCTTTGGCCGACACGCCGCGCGCGATGCCTTGCGTCACCTCGGGCAGCGTGGTCGTGACGCTGCGCCCGACCAGCGCGTCGCGCGCCGCGAAGCGCGCTGCAAACGGCGCGAAGCCTTCGCGCTCGAACTGCTTCAGCGCACGCACCAGCGGCAGCGCGATGCGCGCCAGCACGGCCGGTGCGGTGGCCGCGGTGTCGAGCTCGTGCAGTGGCGCGAAGCCGGTGTTCGCTTCGACCGGCTCGAAGGGCTGCACGTTCAGCCCGATGCCGATGACCGCGAGGCGCTGCGCGCCGGCAGCGACGGTCTCGATCAGGATGCCGCCGAGCTTGCGCGTGGCGCTCGGTGCGCCAAGCAGCCACAAGTCGTTGGGCCACTTCAAGCCGATGCGCGGTGCGCCGCCGGGTGCGTCGTCGAGCGCCTCGGCGAGCGCCACGCCGATCGCCAGCGACAGGCCCGACCAGTCGGCGATCGCCAGCGGCAGCGCGAGCGAAAACGTCAGCGAAGCGCCGAGCGCGGAGTGCCAGGCGCGGCCCTGGCGGCCGCGGCCGGCGGTCTGGTGCTCGGCGACCAGCAGGCAGGGCTGCAGGTCGACGGCACGGCGGCCGAAGGCGCCGCTCTCGACGCTGGGCCGCACGATCGTGTCGAGGCCGCCGGGCGAGGTGTCGGGCGCGGCGCGGGCGCGTTCGAGCAGCGTGGTGTTGGTCGAACGCGTCGTGTGCACGACCTCGACGCTCAGGCCAGGCAGCAGCGGCACCAACTGCTGCCACAGGGCTTCGGCGCCCCAGTGCATCGTCGGAGGAGTCGGGTCGGCCACGGCTCAGCGCCTTCTCTTCGGGGCCAGCATCGTGCCGCGGCAATCCTTGGTGCCGCAGCGGCACTCGAACTGCTTCTTCAGCTTCTTGGTGTACGGCTCGTCGATGATCAGGCCGTAGTCGTAGAACAGCTCGGTGCCGGGCTTGATCGCGCGCAGCGCCTTGATGAAGATGCGGCCGTCGACCTCGTCGGCCTCGCAGTTGGGCGTGCAGGCGTGGTTGATCCAGCGCGCGGCGTTGCCGCCGAACTTCGCATCGATCACGTTGTGCTCGTCGATGTGGAAGTAGAAGGTGTGGTCCGGGTCGCTGGGGTCGTGCGGGTGGCGGCGCAGCGCCTCTTGCCAGTCGATGATCTCACCCTTGTACTCGATGATCATCTCGCCCTTCTTGAGCGGCGCGACACTGAACACGCCCTTGCCGTGGACACCTGACTTGCGCACCTGGATGCGGCGCCCGCCGGTGGGGGCGGCAGGGGTGCTGGCGACACTGTCTTGCGTCATCGGATTCTTTATGTACATTGAATTCATGGGTGCGCGCGCGTGTACACGTGCGCGCGAGAAGCCCGGATTGTATTGATGCGGCGTGGGCAACCACGCGCCAACCTGAAAAGACACATGACCAAGTCACTCATCATTGCCGAGAAGCCCTCCGTCGCACAGGACATCGTGCGCGCGCTCACGCCCACGGCCGGCAAGTTCGACAAGCACGACGAATACTTCGAGAGCGACACCTACCTCGTCACCTCGGCGGTCGGTCACCTGCTCGAGATCAAGGCGCCGGAAGAGTTCGACGTGAAGCGCGGCAAGTGGAGCTTCGCGAACCTGCCGGTGATCCCGCCGCACTTCGACCTGAACCCGATCGACAAGAGCAAGGGGCGGCTCGGCGCGATCATGAAGCTCGTCAAGCGCAAGGATGTGAGCGAGCTGATCAATGCGTGTGACGCGGGCCGCGAGGGCGAGCTGATCTTCCGGCTGATCCAGCAGCACAGCAAGAGCAAGCACCCGGTGCGCCGGCTGTGGCTGCAGAGCATGACGCCGGCGGCGATCCGCGACGGCTTCGAGCACCTGCGAACGGACGCGCAGATGCTGCCGCTGGCGAACGCGGCGCGCTGTCGCAGCGAGGCCGACTGGCTGGTCGGCATCAACGGCACGCGCGCGATGACGGCGTTCAACTCGCGCGACGGCGGCTTCTTCCTGACCACCGTCGGCCGCGTGCAGACGCCGACCTTGTCGATCATGGTCGAGCGCGAGGAGAAGATCCGCAAGCACGTGGCGCGCGACTACTGGGAGATCAAGGCGACCTTTGCCGCGCAGGCCGGCGAGTACGACGGCAAGTGGTTCGACCCGAAGTGGAAGAAGAACCCGGACGACGCCGAAGCGCGTGCCGATCGCGTGTGGAACGAGCGCGATGCGCAGGCCATCCGCCAGGCCGCGCTCGGCCAGCCCGCCAGCGTGACCGAAGAGGCCAAGCCGAGCAGCCAGAGCTCGCCCGGGCTGTACGACCTGACGACCTTGCAGCGCGAGGCCAATTCGCGCCTCGGCTTCAGCGCGAAGACCACGCTGTCGATCGCGCAGGCGCTGTACGAGAAGCACAAGGTGCTGACCTATCCGCGGACCGACAGCAAGCACCTGCCCGAGGACTACGTCGAGGTCGTCAAGCAGACGATGAAGATGATCTCGACCGAAGACCTGCCCGGCCCGTTGCGCGCCCTCGCGGTGCACGCGAAGACCGCGATCAAGGACGGCCTGGTCAAGCCGAACAAGAAGATCTTCGACAACACCAAGGTGTCGGACCACTTCGCGATCATCCCGACCCTGCAGGCGCCGAAGAGCCTGAGCGAGATCGAGGCCAAGCTCTACGACATGGTCGTGAAGCGCTTCCTCGCGGTGTTCTTCCCGCCGGCCGAATTCATGGTGACGACGCGCATCTCGACCGTGAAGGCAGGGGATGCGGAGCACAAGTTCCAGACCAACGGCAAGGTCATGGTCAAGCCGGGCTGGCTCGCGATCTACGGCCGCGAGGCGCAGGAGGACGACGCGAACCTGGTCGCGGTCGCGCCCGGCGAGATCGTGCGCACCGAGGACGTGGTCGTGAACGCGCTGAAGACCAAGCCGCCCGCGCGCTACACCGAGGCCACGCTGCTGAGCGCGATGGAAGGCGCCGGCAAGCTGATCGACGACGACGAGCTGCGCGAGGCGATGCAGGAGAAAGGCCTGGGCACGCCGGCCACGCGCGCCGCGATCATCGAAGGGCTGATCTACGAGAAGTACATCCACCGCGAGGGCCGCGAGCTCGTGCCCGGCGCCAAGGCCTTCCAGCTGATGACCTTGCTGCGCGGCCTGGGCGTGGAAGACCTGACCAAGCCCGAGCTCACTGGCAACTGGGAGTTCCAGCTGTCGGAGATGGAGAAGGGCAAGCTCGAGCGCGAGGCCTTCATGGCCGAGATCGCACAGATGGCCGAGCGCATCGTCAAGAAGGCGAAGGAGTACGACCGCGACACCATCCCCGGCGACTACGCAACCCTGAAGACGCCGTGCCCGAACTGCGGCGGCGTCGTGAAGGAAAACTACCGCCGCTTCGCCTGCAGCGGCAAACCCGGCGCGACCGAAGGCTGCGGCTTCAGCATCAGCAAGATCCCCGGCAGCCGCGCGTTCGAGCTCGACGAGGTCGAGCGCTTCCTGGCCGACAAGAAGATCGGCCCGCTCGAGGGCTTCCGCTCCAAGGCGGGCTGGCCGTTCACGGCCGAGCTCAAGCTTGCGTATGACGACGAGCTCAAGAACTGGAAGCTCGAGTTCGACTTCGGCGAAGACGCGAAGAAGGACGGCGAGTCGGGCGAGCCGATCGACTTCTCGGGCCAGGAAAGCCTGGGCCTGTGCCCGAAGGACCAGGGTCACGTGTACGAGCACGGCACGAGCTATGTGTGCGAGCACGCGGTCGGCGCGAACGTGACCTGCGACTTCAAGAGCGGCAAGATCATCCTGCAGCAGCCGGTCGCGCGCGAGCAGATGAGCAAGCTGCTCGAGACCGGCAAGACCGAGCTGCTCGAAGGCTTCGTCTCGAACAAGACGCGCCGCAAGTTCAAGGCGCGCCTGGCCTACGACAAGAAGGAAGGCAAGGTCACGTTCGAGTTCGAGCCGCGCGCCCCGCGCGTGCCGGCCGCGAAGAAGGCGGCGGCCAAGAAGGTGGCGTGACGAGCTGGGCCTGCCTGTCGCAGCACGACGCCGTGGTGTGGCTGGCGGTCAGCGTCCAGCCGAATGCGAAGCGCACCGCGGCCGAGGGTCTGCACGACGGTGCGCTGCGCGTTCGCTTGTGCGCGCCGCCGGTCGACGGCAAGGCGAACCAGCTGCTGATCGAGTGGCTCGCCGATCAGCTCGGCGTGCCGCGGCGCGCCGTGACGCTGGTGCGCGGGCAGACGGCTCGGCGCAAGTGGCTGGCGATCGACGCCGCGCCGGAGCAGGTCGCGCAATGGCTCGCGAGCGTCGTGCACGAGGGCCGATGACTCAGGCCAGCGCCGGGCCGCTCCCAAGCGGCCTGAGCACGCGGCGTACCCGCCGCCGGGTGCCTCATTCATTCAGCTTTGCTTGCGCACCAGCGACAGGAATTCGCTGCGCAGGTTGGCGTCCTTCAGGAACGAGCCGCGCATCATGCTGCTGGTCATCATCGACTGGTCGTCCTTCACGCCGCGCCAGTGCATGCAGAAGTGATCGGCTTCCATCACGATCGCAAGGCCATCGGGCTTGACGCGGCTTTGCAACTCGTTGGCCAGCATCGTGACCGCCTCTTCCTGGATCTGCGGGCGGCTCATGATCCAGTCGCAGATGCGCGCGTACTTGCTCAGGCCGATCAGGTTCGAGTGCTCGTTGGGCAGGATGCCGATCCAGACCTTGCCCATGATCGGGCACAGGTGGTGTGAACAGGCGCTGCGCACCTTCAGCGGGCCGACGATCATCAGCTCGTTGAGCCGCTCTGCGTTCGGGAATTCGGTGACCGTGGGGATCGGCACGTAGCGGCCGCGAAACACCTCGGTCAGGAACATCTTGGCGACGCGCTTGGCCGTCTCGTTCGTGTTGTGATCGCTGTCGGTGTCGATCACGAGGGCGCGCAGCACGTCCTGCATCTTGGCTTCGACCTCGCTGCGCAACTCGTCGATCTCGCCGTCTTCGATGAAGGCCGAGATGTTGTCGTTGGCGTGGAAGCGGCACTCTGCGCCCACCAGCCGGTAGCGGATGCGCTCGGACGCCGGGAGCCGCGCGACATCGTCGTCGGTCTTGAAGATCGGGGTGGGTTGATCGCCGCGCATGCGCTGCCTTCGATGCTTTACACGGCCCGAGCGTACCCCAGTGGGGGTTCGAGGCCGGACAGCCTCGAGGCAGACCGTAGACTGCGCGCGGTGAACGACCCTGTGCCCAACCCATCGCTGCCGCTTGCCAAGCTCCTGAACCACACCGCCGACGCCGTGCAGGCGGTGCGTGCGGGCGAATCGCTCAACACCGCGCTGGCCCGCTGCCCCGGGCCGGCGCGGCCCGGCACGCAGGCACTGAGCTTTCACGCGCTGCGCTGGCTCGGCTCGGCGCAGGCCTTGCGCCAACTGCTCGCGCCCAAGGCGCCGGCGCCCGCCGTCGACGCGCTGCTGCTGACCGCGCTGGCGCTGCTCTGGCCGCCCGCCGGCGCGCCGTACGCCGCGCACACGCTGGTCGACCAGGCGGTGGCCGCGGCGAACCAGCGTGCCCGGCACAGTGCCGGCTTCATCAATGCGGTGCTGCGGCGCTTTCTGCGCGAGCGTGATGCACTGGTCACGGCGGCGCTGCGCGAGCCGCTGGCGCGCTTCAATCATCCGGCATGGTGGGTCGAGCGCCTGCAACGCGACTGGCCGGACGATTGGCAGGCGATCCTGAGCGCCGACAACCAGCACCCGCCGATGACCTTGCGCGTGAATGCCCGGCGTGGCGATGCGCCCGCCTACGTGGCTCGGTTGGCCGAGCGCGGGCTGGCGGCGCGCGTCGTCGGCCCGCACGCGGTCATGCTCGAGCAGCCCTGCCCCGTGACGCAACTCCCCGGCTTCGCCGACGGCGACGTGTCGGTGCAGGACGCCGCCGCGCAGCGCGCCGCGCCGCTGTTGATCGGCCCGGGGTTGCCCGGCACGCGGGTGCTCGATGCCTGCGCCGCCCCCGGCGGCAAGACCGCGCACCTGCTCGAGCTCGCCGACCTGGACGTGCTCGCGCTCGACAGCGATGCCGCGCGCCTGACGCGCGTGCACGACACCCTGGCGCGCCTCGGCCTGGCGGCGCAGACCGTCACCGCCGACGCCGGCAACCCGGCCGCCTGGTGGGACGGCCGTGCCTTCGACGCGATCCTGCTCGATGCGCCGTGCAGTGCCTCGGGTATCGTGCGCCGCCACCCCGATGTGCGCTGGCTGCGGCGCTCGACCGACATCGGCGCGCTGGCAGCCCTTCAGGCCCGGCTGCTCGATGCGCTGTGGCCGCTGCTCCAACCCGGCGGGCGGCTGCTTTACTGCACCTGCTCGGTGTTCAGGGCTGAAGGCCAGGACCAGATCGACGCTTTTTTGCAACGCCAACCCGATGCACGCGCCGCCGCTGACGTGCCATCGCCGGGTCACCTGCTGCCGCTGCCCGACAATGCATTCGAACCCCCGGCGCACGAATTCAGTGCGGCTGCGGACGGATTTTTCTATGCGTTGATAACGAAGACCTGAGGCTTGCGGCCATGACCAGCGCGGCACGACAACACGACATGGCAAGGCCGCGCGCACCGCGTGCAGCCGCCGCGTTGCTGGCGTCGTTGCTGCTGTGGCTTTGCGCAGGCCTGCTGTGGACCGCGGCGGCGCGCGCCGCCGAGCCTGAGATCACCGGCTTCGAGCTGGTCCACAACAACGACGAGGGCGTGCTACTGAGCTACGCCGTCAACCTGGAGCTCTCGCACAGCGTCGACGAGGCCTTGAGCAAGGCCGTGCCGCTGTTCTTCGTCGCCGAGGCCGAGGTGTTTCGCAACCGCTTCTACTGGCGCGACCAGCGCGTGGCGCGCGCGGTGCGGGTCTGGCGCATCGTCTACCAGCCGCTCACGTCGACCTACCGCGTCACCTTTCTCGGCCTGAGCCAGAATTACAACAGCAAGGAAGAAGCCTTCGCCGCGATCAGCCGCGGCGCGCGCTGGAAGATCGCCGAGCCGGCCCAGATCGAAGAGGGCAGCCGCCACTACGTCGAGTTCAACTACCGGCTCGACACCTCGCTGCTGCCGCGCCCGCTGCAGATCGGCA
>Ga0307509_10011408_pt1 | contig 10757 bp, 11 predicted proteins | sample 10_EM_MG_FD_202245 | JGI IMG/M metagenome (GOLD analysis project Ga0307509, IMG submission 202245) | Populus trichocarpa ectomycorrhiza microbial communities from riparian zone in the Pacific Northwest, United States - 10_EM | ecosystem: Host-associated > Plants > Roots > Unclassified | place... | reverse complement strand
GACAGTGGCGGAGCTGAAATCAAATCAAATAAACCAAATATAAATCAACTAAACATAGGAGATCCTGCACTGCCCGCTCCTGTGTACCGTTACCGGAACATGTACACATGTTACATCCTGGACATCAAGGGAGGTTTCGACAGCGTGAACTCGTTCACCCTCCGCAGCATGCCCACAGCAAAGGCTGTCAACCCCCACTTCGTTTCCTGGACCAGGTCCTTCCTCACCAGTAGATCATGCTGGCTCCGGTACCAGGGATGGCCAAAAGTCTTTGCCCTGGTCTCTGTTGGCATCCCACAGGGTTCTCCTGTTTCGCCTCTTTTCTTTGTCATTTATGTCTCCTGCCTATACTCTGAGATCCCCCGGGGTCTAACCTTCTCCTACGTCGACGACTTTGGTCTCACCGTCTCTTCGTCCTCCTATCGTCACAATATCCAGACCTTACAGAAGCACTCACCCGTACTAAAGGCCAAAGGGGCCCGCCTGGGTGTTAGCTTCTCCATCCCAAAGACAGAACTCATCCACTGGAGGACCAAGAGGGACAGAGGTCGCATCTCCCGCTCCCCGATTCACATAGAGGGGTCAATCTTTCCCCCCAAGGACGAGGTCCGTTGGCTAGGGTATTGGTTTACCCCCTCGATCTCCACGACAGCCCACTTCAGCAAAAGACTGGCCAAGGCCCAAGGGGCCTTTGTGGCCGTCAAAAGGCTCTCCCCTTCAGGAAAGGGCCTGCCTCCCTTCCTGTGCCCCCGTCTGGCATCCTCTCTTCTGTTTCCCATCCTCAGTTACGGCGCCGATACCTTCAAACAAACTGCCCATATGACGAGGAAGCTCTCTGCCTTCTGGCACAAAGTCCAAAGGTGGACCACCAACGGTTTCGCTTGCACCCCTACCGATATTCTGGCGATTGAAGCCTGTCTCCCCATGCTCGACCTCCTCCTGGCATACATGAATCGTTTAGCCTGCCTCAGGGGGCTTTGCTCTCCTCCGGACATAAACCCAGCCACCGCTGGGCTTCCCCCCTCCCTTCAGACGCCGTCGGTTCATCCCCACGCCCCCGATCACAGAGCCCTCTCCCGCGGGACCCCCAGCGCTTGTCTACCCCTCCCTTGGCAGCGGCCTAGGCCCCCCGCCAAGAACAGAACTCACCTCCCCCTAGATGCCCTCGCACACTTGATCCTCTTCATCCTCGGCCCCGATTGGTCCGCCCCCCTCCCAGTGACCTCCCAGCACCTGCTTCGCAAGACATACACCGCGCCCCCTGCGGGCCGCGCCTACCCCCACCTTAATCTCCTGTGCAGGAACCTCCTCCTGGAAGACTGGGAAAGGGATGCGCCAGACCCGGCCAGGTACGCATACCGCCCCTCGCTAAAGCCCAATGCGTTTATGGGCCTCTCCAAGTTCGAAGCCGGTCGCGTACACCAGATGAGATCTGGGAAGAGTTACCTCCGTGCCCACCCTTCCTGGGATGATGATGCCCCCACCACCTGCCCCAGCTGTGACGAAGCCCTGGAGAGTTTTGAGCACACCATTCTTCACTGTTCGACCAACAGGCCAGCCAGGGCCCGCCACCTTGCGGGGGTCACTGACTTCGGCCTCGACTCTCCCGTCTGGTACTCTGCCACCCTCTTGGGCGCGCTCACTGGCTTTGTCTGGTCGACGGCCACCGCCTTCCGCCCGGGCATGTTCTCTCGCCCGTCCTCCTCTGCAGTTTCCGTTTCTTCCCAGTTGTCTAATGAGGTCTCCTTTGGGTACTTTTTGTCGTCTCACGAGAGCTAAGTTTACATTGTTTTTATTTTTCATACTATCGGCTGGTTGAGAAAGGGTTTTTCTTTTTTTACTTGTTTAAAATTTCGCGCCCTTCTGTCGGCCTGGGACCGTTACGGACCGAAGTTGAAGAGAATTGTTCTGGATGTTTCCTTTGTTAGTTCGTTTTCGTTTTTTGGTTTTGTTTTTGCCATCGCTAGCGCTCCATGCGATTTCTTGTACCTTAACAATGAATATATGATATAAAAAAATAAAATAAAAAAGAAAGCCCCCTATTTCCTTTCACGCTTCGCACCCCCTTCACCTCCAATCATTGAAATTACAACTTCACCTCGTTCAGTCCACAATCCCCCCTTGCCCCCCTACTCCTCCCACCGTTCAGGCTTCGCGTTCCTGATCCCCCCTCGTCTACATGGAAGACCTTCCCCCCCTCCGCTCTTTGAGGCACTCTTCCAGGGCTCCCTCCAGGCAGTCATTCTCCCCGGACCGCACAGAGTCCCACCTCTACGTACGGGATATGGTTCGCGAGAGCCGTCAAAGGAGCAACTTCACCGCGATCGAACTTCTGATTCTCGACGATCACCAGATCTGCGGCCTTTCACATGCCGAGACGATCTTCGTCCCCCTCTCCTGTTCCACCCTGAACGCGCTCGCGGCCATGATGCATCAGCTCGACACCATCACAACCCAACCGGGCAATATTCAGGGCATAGTTGCAACCCTCCCTACCTGGCCAGCACTCCAAGGCACCCTCGCCCCCATCAACTTGGCCATACGTGACCTGTCACATAGGGTCTCGGCCCCTCCGTCCCAAGCGCCGGCCCCCACTCGGGCTCAGGTTCCCCACCAGTGTCACCACACAACTCACACAAGCGCCCGTTCCGCCTGCTGTTCGTCCGTCCGGTGCCACCACAAACCTTGCCCCCCCGATACCACTACCCAGGGCTCAGTCAGGTGTGACCCCCGCAACAGGGGCTCCTCGTCCCACTGCGATCCTGGCACACCTAGGTATGACCCCGACCCCCGATCCTTCTACGGCGACCACCGGACGTACGCGGTCAAGTCTCCAGATTCGTGGGAGGCAAACGCGTTCCGAGAGGGGAACTACCCTGACCCCGCCACTTGCATCGCTGGGCACCTCGCCCCTGACTGCCCCAAACCCCAGCCGTCATATGCCAAGGCCACCTCGTCAGGTGCTCCAAAGGGTAACAAGAATAAGAGCTCCCTCACAGCCGCCAAAGTCGCATCGGCAAGCAACAGCGTGCCTGCTACCCAGGGAGCGAAGTCGCTCCCCACGGCCCAGAGAAGGTTCTACGCTCCCCGTTCCTCCCCCTCCGAGCACCCACAAGCTGCCCTGATTGCTGCCACGTTCTCAGTGGGAGAGTCTCCCTGGTTGCCCTTCCACCTCGCTCCCAACAAAGCCCAACTTGCCATCCATTCCCTCCCCATCGCCTTCCTTCCGGAGGACGAAAACCAACTCTTCCCCTGCCTCTCGGAGTCCATTCTCAACTCCAAGAACATTAGACTCCTCGCCACCTGGTACCTCAACTCGAGTCCACAATCTAGAGAGGGCAGCTTGCCACCTCTTTCATCGTCTCTGTCCACCCTGGGGACGTCTCTACCATGGGCTCCTCCATCGGTTTCTTTTCACGCTCGCCTACGGTTGAGGGCGCCAACTCCTCTAATAGGTACACGCAGTGCAAGAACTGCTGGGGATACTACCACGTCGCCCGCAGGTGCCCTTCTCCCGACCCCGTCTGCGCCATGAGCTCCCTCAACCACACCCGTGCCATGCACCGGTGCCCCAACCCCACCTGCCCTGGAGGTGGCAACCTTAAGGCTGCTCCTGGCTGTTGCCCTTCCTCAGCGCTGCGCAGCGCCAACTGCGACTGGCCCCACACTGCGATGGGCCCCACACTGCGACTCACAGGGATTGTGAAGCTCGGCCCTCACCCCTCACTCTCAGGCGTTCCACCGCTGCCGCGACGATTGTTCCCCCGCCGCCCGTTGCTGACGAGATAGACACGGCCACCAACGACAATGCCCGCTGGCCCTCCGCTTCACGCATCCGGTCTCTCCGGTCGCCGTTCGAGATGGCTACTCCATGAACCAGAAGCACAACAATACTTCCGGCCTCTTTAGGGCCCACACCAGGTAGTTGGCCGCTCCCTCCAGGGGAGGCCGTTAGCCCTTCTCCCATGAGCAGAACCCCATCGGGCTTGGCCCGCTAATGCAGCACTACAAGTCGGTAGGGAGCAGAGAGCAGGCCTCCACCCCCCCTCCGAAACCCTTCACACTTGTTCAACACAACTGCCTCGTGAGCTGGGATGTTTTTTTCTCGCCCTTTGGGTCGTTTACGCAACTGGCCCACCCTCCATCCATAGTCGCCCTGCAGGACCCCCCGGTCTACAGTGGCAAGCTTCCTTCCTTTAATTTGTCATCTGTTTTTTCCCCCCCTACCAATGGTGGCTGCAAGCCCCACATTGCTTTTTATGTTTACCGTTCTTTTTTGGCTTCTGTTTCCCTCCTGCCCTGCTTCTTCGGAAGGGGTCATGTCATGGCTTTGGACCTCTTCACCCCTGACGGCTTTTTCAACCCTTCTACTACTGGCTTCACGATTGTCAACTCCTACAGCACGAAGGGTCATCGCAACAATACCCGCTCCGTTCTGCCTGACATTATATTTCCTGCTTCCCCCCTCCCCACACTCACCCTGGGTGACCTCAACGTCCACCAGCCCACTGCGGACCCGCTTAGGGTCTTCAATGAATACGAGCTCGCCACCTCGACCCCTTATTTTGACACGGCTACTCATTTGGGCTTTACTCTCCTGAACGTCCCTGGTGTCTTTACTCGATTTTCCATGTCTCTCATTGGGCGCCCTGGCGTCTACGACCTAGCCTTTGCTTGCCCCCTCCGCGCTCCGTAGTTCTCGGAGTGGTCCCACCTGATCCCCTGCACTGGCTCCGACCACATCCCGATCCTCTTCCAGTTCGAAGCACCCCTTTTTCGCGCACCCCCCCCTGCCCCCAACTCAGCCCTGTCTGACTAGACCGCCCTCGACTCCTCGTTCAAGGTAGCCTCTATCTCACCTGCCCGGACCCTCCTCACCACCCGGTCTTTGGACGTCTGGTTCAAAATGAACCTGGGCAGAATAAGGCCGAGCTGGCTCTGAATACCTCGGGAAAACGGCTTACTTTCCGGTCCAAGCCCTGGTGGTCGGATCTCCTCTCTCAGCCCAGGAAAGCTTAGAACTCCGCACTCTGCTCCTCGAAGGTAGACAGGTTCAATGCAGCCCTTCTTGCGTTGGCAAGGGCAGCCAGGACGGCCTACTTCAAAGCCATCAAGAATGCCACAAGGGACCACTCGCCCGCCTCTCTGGCCACCGAAACCCCGCAAACGGTGTGGACAGTCAGGAAGTTCGCTGTGGCTCGCCCCCCCCCTCGGTTCCCCGAGCTCCCTGGTGCCGTAACGCTGCTAGAGCTCAACAAGGCCCTCCATAACCATTTCTTTCCAGGGGAGCCGCCGAGGCCTGTCGACTCCATTCTGCTCCCCTTTAGGGACTGCCCGGCCCTGGCGGCGGACGATGTAGCAAGAGCCTTAGCCCGGTTATCACCATGGTCGGCCCCTGGCCCTGACCTGACTCCCAATTCTGTTTGGAAAAGGATATACAGGGTTGCTCCGCACCTAAACCACGACCACCTCGCCCAGCTGGTATCTCATGGGGTCCACCTCCCCTCGTTCAAAATGACCGACAGTATTGTGCTCAACAAGCCAGGGAAGCCCTCTTACGACTTGTCCGCCTCCTTCCGTCTCATCGTTTTGCTGCAAACCTTTTCCAAGATCCTGGAGAGGATAATGAACTCGAGACTCTCATGTGTGGCCCGGCTGGCTGGCCTCCTCAACCACCACCAATGCGGTTTGTTGGCTGGCCTGTCGGCCTCCGATGCCAATATCACCCTGACCCACGAAATAAGAACCCTCGAGATGGCCAGGAATAAAGTGTCAACGGTTTTCCTGGACATAATGGTGGCTTTGACAAGGTGAACCCCTCCAGTCTTTGCAGCATGGCACAGGCGAAGGCGGTCAACCGGTATCTCGTTTCCTGGACCAGGTCCTTTCTTACCGGTAAGACGTGCCGGCTTCGCTACTACGGCTCGTCGAAGGTTTTTGCCTCGGTCTCTGTGGGCACCCCGCAGGCATCCCTCGTCTCCCCTCTCTTATTCGTCATTTATGTTTCCCGCCTGGATCGCGAGATCCCCCAGGGTCTCACCCTCTCCTATGTCGACGACACTGGTCTGACGGTTTCCTCGACCGCTTATCGACATAACATCCAGTCCCTACAGAGACATTGCGCGGTACTGAAGGGCAGTGGGGCCCGGCTGGGCGCTATCTTCTCCATCCCGAAAACAGACCTCATCCACCGGAGGACAATGATGGACAGAGGTCCTGTCTCCCGCTCCCCGGTCCACGTAGACGGTTCGATTTGTGCCTCCAAGGACGAAGTTCGTTGGCTGGGATACTGGTTCACCCCCTCTGTCTCCACGACCCCACACTTCACCAAGAGACTGGCCAAGGCCCAAGCTGCATTCGTGGCGATCAAAAGGCTCTCCCCGCGGGCATGGGTCTTCCCCCGTTCCTGTGCCACCGGTTGGCCTCCTCTCGCCTCTTGCCCATCCTCAGTTACGGCGCGCATACTTTCAAGCCCACTGTTCACATGACGAGAAAGCTCTCTGCCTTCTGGCACAAGGTCCAGAGGTGGACCACGACCTGTTTCTCCTGCACCCCTACCGACATCCTGGCCGTTGAGGCCTGCCTCCCCCCACTCGATCTCCTACTTGCGTACAAATACCAACTGGCCTGCCTTAGGGTAATGTGCTCCCCTCTGGGGATCAACCCGGCGGCCACCAGACTCCATACCTCCCTTATGACTCCGTCTATGCACCGCCACGCCCCCGACCACAGAATCCTCTCCCGCGGGAATCTAGGCGCTATATTGCCCCTCCTGTGGCGCAGGCCTAGGCCCCCCGCCAACAACAGGACCCACCTCCTCCTGGACACCCTCCCGCCTTTGATGCTATTCGCCCTTGGCCCTGATGGGTCCGCCCCCCTCCCAGTTACCTCCCAGCACCTGATCGGCGAGTCTTACCCCGCGCCTCCTCCGAGCCGCACCTACCCGCAGCTGGAGCTCCTCTGCAAAAGGCTCCTCATGGAGGAGTGGGAGTTGGCCGCGCCAGACCCAGCCAGATACGCCTTCCGCCCCTTGGTAAAGCCCCATCCGTTCATGGGCCCCTCCAAATTCGACGCCACTCGCCTCCACCAGATGAGGTCTGGGAAGAGCTACCTCTGCGCCCACCCCTCCTGGGCCAATCCCGCCCTGACCACCTTCCCCAGCTGCGAGGAAGCCCACGAGACTTTCGAGCACGGCATGCTCCACTGCTCAGGCAAGAGGGCAGCCCGGGACGGCCCCCTTCACGGGGTTTCAGAGCTGGGCCCCGACGCCCCCGTCTGGTCCTCAGCTGCCCTCCTGGGTGTTCTCACCGGCTTTGTTAGGTCTACTGCCACCGAGTTCCCACCGGGCCTGTTTTCCCACCCGTCTTCTTCCCCGGAATCAGTCTCCTCCCGATCGTCTAATGTAGGTTCCTTTCGGTATTTTTTGTCGTCTCAGGCAGGCTAGGTTCAACGTTGTTGATTTTTCATGCTATTCACTACTCAGATCAGGATTTCCTTTATTGTACTTGTTTAAATTTCGCGCCCGTATGTGGGCCTGGGACCGGTACGGACCCCGACTGAAGAGAAGAGTTCCAAATATTTCATTTGTTAGTTCGTTTTGGCTTTTGGGTTTTGTTTTCGCCATAGCTAGCGCTCCATGCGATTTCTTGTACCTTAACAATGAATATATGATATAAAAAAAAGAAAAAAAAAGAAAAAAAAGCCGCCTATTTCCTTTCATCTTTCTCGTCCGCTCCACCTCTGGCGATTCAAATCTCAACACCATTAGCAATCATCGTGAGAGTGTCCTTCCTCTCTGACCTCCCCTGATAGCTCTTGCCTAGGAGTATCACGCACCCGTCGTTCCCTCTGCTCTCTCTGGGGTCTCTGGCCTCACCTCCCATGTGGCTCGTGATTCTGTCTTCGTTTAAGTACGCTTGCGTTGATGTTTCTTCCCCTTTCCCCGCACTTCGCGATGGGCCTCGCTTAGCGATGTCCACGGTCAGCAACCCTCTTTCCATCGTCAACACATGGTCGCTCTTTTCGGGCTATGGGTGAGGTAGTTGCCCTGGTGGCCCTGCTCTCTAGTATCTCACTCTCTCTTGAGGAGCTCGGTTGGTCCGGTAGGGGTTCGAAAAATCGTGACCCGTTCTCCGTCCTCTGTGTTTGTACTTCTTGGTTACTGGCGAGCCCTCCCTCTCACACTTCCCACGGTCAGATCCGCTTGCATCGTACTGCTATGCACGGCTGGCACCCTACTGCCCCCTCCCTTACTGTTCCTCCTCCTGGGGTTTCCCCCTCGTCCGGGATCCTTTCCGGTAGTGACGCTCTCGCTTTTATAACAATGGACCAAGTGAGAGAGCCGGTAATTTCGTCCGGTCGCCCCTTGGTCTATCTGTTGTGGCTGGTACCCCCAAGGCTCAGTGGCTCTCCTCTCTGCGTGGCTCCCCTCACCTTCTTTACCCGCTACGTGACTTACTCTACGGTCGCTACTCGTGATAGTTACGTATTCCTTGGTATAGCACTACCGCCTTGGATGTTCCTAAAGTCTATCGCGCGCCGATCACTGGGCAGCTGGCCCGTGTCTCGTCTTGCCCCTTAGCCGATATGTTTGGGGTATTTCCTTAGGCACTCCGGCAACCGTAGTGTGATCCTTCCGCCCCGTCGGCCCTGGGCCGTAAGATCTTTCTTTTTCTTTTCCTTTGTTTTGGGGAGCCTGCTCAAGGGTTTCCTTGCTCTTGTACATTCTTCGCAGTGGTTCTCTTTGTGGCTGTATCTTTCCTATGTTTTCCTCCCCATTAGTTTAGGCTGGTGGCTGGCCAGCGGTTGGGCCCATACAATAGGGTCTTGGTGGTACGGCGAGTTGGGCAAGTTTGATTGCGGTCGTTAAGGTGCTGGGTTTCGGTTTGTCCCATAACAAGGTGAAGCGGGCCGTTTGATTGTTTATAGGTTTTGTTTTCGCCATAGCTAGCGCTCCATGCGGTTCAAGTTTCTTGTACCTTAAGCAACGAATACATGATTTAAAAAGAAAGAAAAAGAAAAAAAAAGACCCCTATTTCCTTGGTTCTTCACGCTACCTGGTATTTCTTTCACCACTCCTGTACTTCAGAATATAAGGTCTTCTATTCTGATATCCAAAATGCACGCCAAGAACCCACGAACGCTGACCCTGATCTACCATTACACAATCACCCTTGACCTGATATTGTCATCTCCGAACCCTCACCTCTAAACGAGTGTTATCGTTTAGGACCTTCCTGTCCTTGAGGGCCTGGGACCCAGTCCCATGCCAAGACCCTGTTAAACAAGGTATTGTCTAACCAGGATCCATCTCACACACCACCATGTCTCGACGCATCGAACTCCCAACCACCACGTTAACTGCAGCGACGGAATTGTCCGCGGTTACCGATGAACAGTTTAAGCAACTCTCCGAAGAGTGAGTCAGACAACAGCTCCAACCACCCATGATCACACTGTTTCACTCAACAGGGTCCCTGCACTTCCGCCAATTTCCAGAGCAGGCACCCCCGCACCGCTCGAACGAAACACTCGCTTCCGGCGGTTGCAACAAAGGGTTCAAAATTTGACCAACGAAAGGGAGGCAGTTGCTGAAGAACGCGATGCACTTAGGGAAGAACGCGATGCTCTGCTTCCAGAAGGACAAGCTTTGAGGCTAGGTACAGAGCTATGGAGAGTGACCTAGAACGTGATAGAGCCACGATAGTCGCCCTTAATACTGCGTTGACTAACACTAACACTGCTTTGACAACTGCAACTACGGCACTTGCAAACGCATGGGGACCTGTGCCGCCCTCAGGCGAACGACCCCCTAAGCAACAATCAATCCCCACACCCCACGAGTACGATGGATCCCAAGATCAACTTCCTCCATTCATCTCACAACTACGTACCAAGTTCCTCAGAGATGCCCACAAATTTGTGGATGTCCAACATCGGTTGACATATGCTATTGGGTTCCTGAAAGGGAAAGCTTATGAACAAATCCTTCTACTTATTGATTGTAACATGTGTACATGTTCCGGTAACGGTACACAGGAGCAGGCAGTGCAGGATCTCCTATCTTTAGTTGATTTATATTTGATTTATTTGATTTGATTTCAGCTCCGCCACTGTCTCGGCATCAGAGAGGCTATGCTATCGTATTGCTATGTTTAGTTTGCTTGGTTGGAAGTTTATATTCAGGATTCCGGGTATGGAATGGTCATGTAACACTGGCGAGGGCAGAGCATTATTTGTTTGTTTCTTTCTTTGGTCTAAGAGGATTACAGGATTCCGGTATGTGCGCAGCTACTGGTAATGATCATGATTGCAGGAAGGTTATCGCTCTTGGGTTTTGTATTTAAACCACTTTCCAGGCTAGCAGGAGACAGCAGACTTCGACCGACCTTCAGTCTAAGAATACACTTGGTTGAACGGCAATCCCTGAGTCTCTGAGTCCAATTTGTCCTGCAACTATTATCCTTTTACCTACTGGTCCCTTGAAGCCTCCCTTAGCACGAGCCATAGCAGGCCGATGGCCGGTCCTATTATATTTTCGTTCATCAGCAAAAAATATTCTCCCTCATGTATTACATACATATCTCCCTGTATCACCTGGTAATACCATCTCCCCCTATACCCCCCATGCTTCTCATTTTTCCGTCCTTTTCTAAAGGCCCATGGGGCTTTCACGCGTCCCAAAATATACTCCTGGCGTCATTAATCCGCCGCCTTTGCCCGAGTCTCCTAGCATACTCTACTAGGAAAGGTGCGTT
>Ga0307509_10011407_pt1 | contig 10758 bp, 14 predicted proteins | sample 10_EM_MG_FD_202245 | JGI IMG/M metagenome (GOLD analysis project Ga0307509, IMG submission 202245) | Populus trichocarpa ectomycorrhiza microbial communities from riparian zone in the Pacific Northwest, United States - 10_EM | ecosystem: Host-associated > Plants > Roots > Unclassified | place... | reverse complement strand
CGAGATCAAGCACATCCCGCCGGTAGGTCCGACGCGTAAGGAAGACTCGACCGATGAAGATTGGACAACAATGCTGCAACCAATTTTAAAGGAGGATCAAGAGCGATGCGAAGCATGGAACAAGGAGGTTCAGAATATCCTGATCTTTGTGCGTCTTTTATTATCATTCATAACACATTATTGTAACCTACACCTTCAGGCGGCTCTCTTTTCTGCCGTAGTAACGGCGTTCCTCCTCCAATCATATCAACTTCTGCAACCTGGCACCACTAACGCAACAGGCCCTCTACCCGCTTCTATTCGCATTAACATTTTTTGGTCCCTGAGCCTTGTGCTCAGTCTTACGACTGCGCTAATAGGAATCATGGCTGCCCAGTGGTTGCGAGAACACCTTTCGTATCCAGAACACCTTACACCTGAACAAGTGTTTGCACTGTTGAACATGAAGATCAGCATGTTCAAAAAATGGCATGTCCGTGGCATTATTTCTTCCCTTTCCGTCTTTCTCCAGATTTCATTACTCCTATTCTTTGCGGGGCTTATCCAATATCTCCTTTCCCTTGAAGTCAATGCGGTTACCATCCCTGTTACAATTTTTATCGTCCTTTCAACTTTATTCCCAATCATCACGACAGTCTTACCAGCGTTGTATGTTTATACCTGGCAGAAGGAGACCACCGTAGAAGGGGATGTTCCCGTTCCATGTCCTTATAAATCACCTCAAGCCGAGCTGTTCTATGTCCTCTCCATCACTCTTTCCAATTATCGACCCCTCCCCGAACTGTTTTCACTCCTTTATGCTTTCGTCACATTTATTCCAACCACCTTGGTCACTGGCGCAATCCTTGTCAACTTTTACCTGCACCGCGTCTTCTCTGAGGGAGAGAGCGCCCGCCTTGGGAGGAGGGTGTTGACTGCAGTGGTTGGCGAACCTATATCCATATTCTTTAGGATGCTCAAAGGTCTATCGACAGCAGCGGACAACATTCTACAATACCTTCACGTAGTACGGACAAATGTTCGTGGTTCAACACCCATGCACTACAACCGGACCATGGCGCTTTTCCGACCAGCAATGGAGGATGAATCCCAACATTGGTGGGCAATTGATGTCGCATGGGTCTCCATCCGACGCGATTATGCTTTTCGGCTGTATGCCTCTCGGGCATGGAGCGGGAGAATTGACTCAGACAGTCGTCACATCATGCAAGAATGGGAAAGCGGAGACACCAACCCTCGGATGGCTTGGGGAAAGGCAAACTCTCGGGAGGCAAATGCTCGTGCAGGGCCGCCCTGGGACCAGATTCAAGGCCTCTTCCTTCTTCGACACCAGTATCAACACAACGATTCGGACTTGAGTATCATGGAGGCTGCCCTTCGCTGCTTCAAAGCCTGTATATCACCTTTCCGCGCATATGATAAGTTGGGTAATAGTGTTACGGAGGTCAACAGCTGGATGATTGGGTTCGAAGAAGCGACCACAGAGATTTTGCGTCCTCATGTCACTGGGGAGATCACCTTTGCTAACCTTGCGCAATATGCCAATGAGTCTTCTTCTGACGGACTTGGGCTCGAGATCTGCACTGCGAGCTTCTACCACGAAGCCCTTTTCCATTTCCTCAGCAAATTTCACCTCGAGAAGCTCACTAATAAGGGGGAAGTCAGCCTTAAGACGGCTTGGGTGGAAATTTACTACAAGCTTGTTCATTGCCTACCTAGTAGCGAGGCCCTTCAGCATATCGATGTCCCGTTCGCTTTCGCGACATGTTCAAGGGATGTTTCATCCGTCATCCCTCGATTCTCTCAGGAGGAAGAAAAAGGTGGGATAATCTTCCAGGCATAGCAGGTTCGTTAATTGATCATCACTAGATCTGCAGGAGATTTACTTGGAAAAGGCGAAGTCTTGTGCAGAGCGCCTCGATAAGTACAGGGCAGAAGGTGCAATCGCCAGTAATAGTCTCAGAAACCAAGTTCTCCACGACTTTTTCTTCGCAATCGGGGCACCTCCATATTATGCAAGACAGGATAAGATCCTAGCCGACATCCAGAAACTTGTGTCATCGCTGTTAGAGTTCTGCCGATATGTGAAGCAGCGCCACAACCCCAACGTCGTCAATTTGGCGGACCGGATCGAAACTGCGTTAGGCGATACTGTGGATAACTATCTCGAGGACTCTCAATTAGCGTTCAGTCGGGTTTCTGAGTTACCCCTGGATCATGGGGCTATAGCGATGCAAGAGATGGACCTTCCGGTTTTCGATGAACGCGTGGTGCCATCGCCGAGTTCGAGTTCCGGGTCCAGAAGGTTGGTTATACAGCCTCCGTATCGACCGCCACCGAGTCCAGTGTATTTTGTTGAGCATGCGAGGCCTCCGACACGTCCATATTACGGTCCACATCACTCATATGAAGACATGGTGCCACCGCCAGGTTCAAGCTACATGTCCAGACCGTCCAGAATGCAGCCCGAATCTCCAAGAGAGCCTCCGTCACATCCTTATAACTCTTCCGAAGACCTGGCCGAGCAAGCGGATTTCGGTGAAGACGTGGTGCTATCGCAACGTCCGAGTTACATGTCAGTCGAATCTTCAAGAAGGCCTCCGCCACATCCATATCACTCGTCCGAAGATCTGGTCGAGCGAGACTCTCTAGTTAAGGAGTCTCTGGTTTCTGGTGAGGACGTGATGTCGCCGGGTCCAACTGACGAGGGCATGATGTCGCCTGGTCCGAGCCACTCGTATCCTGAACTGGTGGTGGAAGACTCTCTAACTCAAGTTCCTGAAGAAGTTGTGGTGCCATCATCTCATGATCTGGTGGCGGAAGACTCTCTCACTCAAGTTCCTGAAGAACTTATGGTGCCATTACCTCGTCCACATGAAATTCCCAAAAATGATTCCTGGGAGCAGTGGGGCCGCACCGACCTATGATGCCGTTTGGGGAAATAGAAGTTCTAAAATTGCAGGCGAATTTTGATCAGTGTTCAATGGAGACAAGCAGAGCACTCTTCTTGCAGTGAAGGTTATCTGCAAATCGAATCTATGGTTTATCTTTGGCATTCAGAAAGAACGGAAGCCCGCAACCACACCCGGCCAGAGTATGGCTCAGCGAGGACTAGATGGACCAGACCCATAGGCAAATGTCAAAGAGGTATTGTCGAGGAGTACGGGACTAAAGCTTTCACAGGACAGGCTGCTTGTTTGTAGTTATGGAGTCATCTGGGTGTGAGATATCAATGTTGTGTACTCTGTATTCGTTATATTTTGTTTAGTGATGTACATTGGTCCACAGTTTTAGTTCGCATGAACTTTCTCTCATATGCATCAGACGTCCATGAAGTTCATGGGCAGAAAAGACTTGAACCTGATCTCATTCAACCCAACCTCGTTACCCTCTTGATTCTTGTTCGATCTGGCCAGTGGTGTCTCATTCCTCGGGCAAAAGCTTTGTTAGGCAAGAATACAGCTGAAATCTTTTTATATGGCTTAAAACACAAGCAGTGCGAACGTGGTGCGAATGGTGTCATTTATTTTCCATAAATGGCTTGTCGCACATGACTCCAGGATGAGCGCTTAATGTTTAGCGCAACATAGGCAGCACAACTTGCTAACAAATGGGCCTGCATTACTTGTTCAAAGCTATCAGCGAAAGCCACTCAATGAATGAAGTTTTATTAAGTACCGGGAGTCATGAGCAGCAACAGTGGTCATATTTCAGAACACCTGATGCTCATCCCGAATGTCGGAGAGCATTTTGTTAGGTCTGGGGTTGGGTGTCTTAAATACGAGCGGTCATGAATTCGTGGAGATGTTAAAAACACTCGTCGTACCACAAGGTTCAACGAATGATTGTTCAATGATGGACAAAACGAGCAAAGTATTCATGGGAAATTTGATGGGCTCATCCTCATTTTATGGTCGCTCGAGGTTCCTCCATGAAGCGAGTGAGGAATGGAATATTTAAAAATATTGTAAATGTTTCGGAAGGCATTTTGTGACTTTCTCTACACCTCACCACACTGTACTTTCACAATATCGAATTATCCAAGTTATCGCTAAAGTAAGCTACAATATCTGTCAGTGTTAGTCCACTGGGTTTTCGTATGCATTGGATAGGTGCAAACGGTGGCGGTGAAAAAAAGGTAGCGGAACTCCTTTATTTTGATGTCGGCTCAAGAACGTCAGGTTTGAACCGCAAGCGTGCCAGCAAAACAGCATCCCAGGACCCTCCGTGACAAGATACTTTGCTTGCGGAAATACGCGGAACCTCCTCCGACTCTTCAAGGTCATAGGAAGGTCCAGATGTGCGTGAAGCAGCGTTATCCGTTGTGAACATGCCCCAAGGCTTCCCCACTTTCGGATTTGAATATACATTGAACACCGCCTACCGTTTGGTTAGCAACGAAATATTGAAAAGAAGCAATCAATCGACATACGCTTCCTTCTGGATGAGAGTGGCTAACCAAAAGGGCATAGTTAGGGGTTCGCAGGGTTCCGGTTACTGAGAATACGAAAAGATCAATGAGAACAATCAACGCCGGCAGGTAAGAAAATACACACCAAGGAAAAGATCTTCCTTTTGGATGTGATGACGGTAAGAGTAAATGTCCATGATGGTATCGACATTCGACTGGAACCATTTCTTGGGGGCGTCTAGAGTTTCCATATAACTGTATTCAGTTGTATCCGCATACAAGTAAGCTGCTTTATGACCGGCTTTAAGGTCAAATCTCAGCCTCTTGGCAATGTTCTCTCTCCTAGATAATGATGAATCACGTTTATCGAGGTAATAAGAGAGATTTACTTACGCATTGCGAAAGGTCAAGGACGCGATGATCATATCAAAGGCCGACTGGGTAACCGTCTTTTTAGGCAATCGTTGAACACGTTCTGTAACTTGACCGTATCCAAGAATAGGTGGCAAAGATTTGATTCCGGGATCATCACAACTGCGCGGGTTATTTGCATTGAACAAGGTAATGAATCGACCCTCTGGCTTCGACAAATAACCCACAGCGCCAAGCTCCACGGGCGAGGGGTCCCATAACGGCAGAGTCACTAATTTGAAGGCAGCCTTTTAGTTTTTTCATTGGAATAAGAGTTGAATAGCTTACGAGAACGGTGGAATGCATGGGTCAAGAGGAGCCGGTACCGTCTCTCGTTCTTTATTTCGGCAATTCGTTCGTCTACCGGTGGGGGAGAGTCATACCCATCGTCCGAGATCTTGTATACGCCATGTTCTCCGCTTGATCGACTTGAGGGAACGAACACGGATGAACTATAGATAACTGGTTCAGGCATTCTGGTGGTCGCCGTTGCAACCGTGTTCTCCTGGTGAGGAGAGCGGGCGTCTTCAGTTACCGGAGTCTTGTGGGCAGTGTGGTGCGAATTGAGAGATCCGACAAGGATGTCAGTCGCTGATCTTGAGATTAAATCGGGACACATGGACGAAGAAACCCAGACTTACGCGAAACTGCACTCGCGCCCTGAGGGACATCTACCGGTCGCATATCAGGTGAAGGCGGGCTGACAGGTTCGGGCAGGTCTTCGATCGGTGGGATATATGGAGAATCCAGAATGTCCTGACCAGAGCTTTTTCGCAACAGCTTCAAGTCCCGCGCGACTTTCTTGAAACTTGGCCTCTTAGCAGGTTCGGTCTGCCAACAAGCGCGCAGAATTTCTTGTATACCTGGCGTATTAAAACGCGAGTGCTTTGGGAGGGCGGGTCGACTGTTTTCTTCTGCCAAAAAAAAAGTTACATCTCCAACGTGGCGAGTTGAGTATTGACATACTCAGCACGGAATGCCTCACGGAAGTATCATCCATGAGTGGCCACGGAATTCGCCCCATCGTCAAAATCTCCACGCAACAAATAGAGAACGCCCAAACATCTGCCTCGGGGGTTAACTGCTGGAGTAGTCCAGTCATGATTTCGGGTGATTGCCATCGGAGTGTTCCATCTGAAGCGTGGTGAATTATTAGCCACTTTATGAAGATAAATGGCGAAACATACGAAGGGGCGTTCCGCTAATTCTGTACGCCTCGCTTTTCAACTCACTCAGCCCGAAATCTGCGATGACACATCGATACCTATCATCAGACACAAGAACATTAGAGGCCTTTAAATCCCCATGTAAAACACCTTGCTCGTGAAGGCACTCCATCCCCTTTGCAATTTCGTGCATGAAGCGGAAGAGGTCCCACTCTCGCGGTACTTCGTTGCTCGAATCGCGTGGTGGGGCCTTCTTCTGCGAACCAGGTAGTGTATTTTCGGATGGCGCGTTTGGGCTCAACTTGCTCACTCCCGACCACGGGCTTGCAAGAGTGATAGATCTCCCGCCCGGACTCCGAAGGGGCATGGAAGGAAGGGAATCCACCCCAACGCCAAGCCCAGATGGTCGGTCCTCGTGTTCTACACGCTTGAGGTAGTCGACCAGAGTGCCGTTCTTCATATACGGACTGACGAAGAACCAAGGTGGATCGCCAGTGGTGCTACTGGCACCATAGAGAGGGAGGACATTGGGGTGGTGGAGAGTTTTCCAGATTCCCATTTCATGCACGAAAAGTGCTCGGGGTGTCGATTCTGCAAGAACCTTGATAGCAACTGCTCGCCCGCGCCAGGTGCCTCTATATACTTCGGAGAAGAACCCGATTCCGATCTTCTCGTCCCTGTCGACTTCGTATCTGGATGGAAATGGTGTTAGGAGAAGGAAGCAAGTCAAGTAGAAAACCCGTCACTTCGTGATCGTCCAGCTTGGGACAATCGTCTCCTCATGATCACCTCCACTCATCCTCCTCAAAGAGTCGATCCCAGTTTCGATGAACTCCAAATCCAAAGTATCCTTCTTCTTCGCATCAGAGCTACTCGAGCTGTCCACGTTAATGACGGTGTCCATGGTCTCTGCGTGCTTGATGGTTCTTCCTGAGCCCTCGGCCTCATTCATCGTGACCTGCCGCACTACTTTCCCTGTGATGATTCCTGGACCTGGTGGGGGCTCTGTCACCCCTCCATCCCGCTCCGCCAGGCGTTCCAACTCGCGCTGAAGAGTTTTGATCGCCTCGGGTATCTCCTGTCGACCGATTTGGAGAACTTCAACCATTTCTGCATCGCTACTGGTTTGGAGAGCGTTGCGCATGAGTTGTCGCAAATCTGACGTGTCACGGGCCGCATCGAGCGAATTTTGGGCGGTGTGTATCGTCTCAAGAACTGGAAGGATTTGCGAAGGAGCGAGGTATCCTGGAAGGGGGGTTGCAGAGCTCCCTTCAATGAGACCAAGGATATTATTTTTAGTGATAAATTCGGTGGTCTCTTCCGAAGAAAGTTCTGTCGACAAAACATAGGGGCTTGGTTCGGGAGAGGAAACCTGGCTTTCGTTGCTAAGGATCGGCTTAAGCTCGGACTTTGGGGCAAGATGGACGTCGTCGAGGATGGCTCTGAGCGACTGTGTCTCGTGTTCTCGACGCTTTTCGGTTTGCTGCACTTTCTTTAGAATGCGGATTTGAACGGAAAGCTAGGTTTCAAATAAGTAAATGTATGGGTAGTAACAGAACAAGCGCACCCCGAACAACCCAAGGGCATCACGAAGAGCACTGTCGCAATCTGCAATATTCCGAAGAATTTCATCTCGCTTTAAGTATCTTTTTAACCAAGGTCGATTCGTTTGCTTTATCATGAAGCGAGAGACATGCATGAAGGATCTGAAGCCACAGGCCAATATTAGGGGATATTGAAGATAAAAAATTGCGAAACTAACTCTTCAAGCTTCGCAATGGGCGCCGCGAGCTCCTGTCCAACCACATCACCTGCCTCGTAAATCTCTTTACGCACGGAAAGGAGGATATCAGCACATCTTTCGGTGAGGCGAAGACAACTAAGTCTGCTCATCTGAAACGCAACATGGTGAATATGAAAACCTTCTCAGGAATATTATAAAACTCACGTCGACGGCTTCCACGGCATCCCAGATATTCAGCAAGGTTTTCGCGGCAGGGGCCAATCTAGGAATTGGCGCCAAATCCAAAAACTCCACACCAATATATAGTGCTTCATGAGCGACATCTGCTATAGTTCCGAGCGAGGCGGAAACGGCTTGAGCAACTTTCTAAAAAAAAAAGCAAGCAAGTATCAGAACATGTCCGAAACATTGATAAAGATCTCATCAGTCAAAGACTCAAGGCTGTTAACCTCTTGGAGTCGATGGCTGTAGAGGAAAACTGCAGGGCAGCAATAAGGGTACATACTTTGCGCGTTTCGTCGAGAGCAAGAGTTTGTTCATACGGAACCGTTTTTTTCTTTTTTGGAGAACCTTGCCACGGGCGGCGCACATGGTTGTCACCGTACCACGAGGATAACATGTCCAACTTGGGACTCGTACTTCCTTGCACTGGCAGCAGCTCCACTTTCTGATCTCTCGATCCACGAGCTGGCGACCGCGATCGGTCTCGAAACGTCGACTTCAAGCCTTCTCCAAGGTCATCTGACAACGAGCTCGATAAAGCTCCTTTGACAAGCTTTAATTGGTTAGAAAGCTCACCGTTTGGGCGTTGACTATACTGAAGCGTTAGTGGTGATGCATCGGGACTGATCCCATCTAGGAAATTGTAAGTGAACATGATTGAAAGTTCGCAGGGGCGAGGTGCACTTACGATCCTGCCTTCGTATCGTATGGCTTCCGGCTCCCAATGATTCTCCGCCCGAGATCTGGTCCCCCTGGTGTGATCCACCAACCTCAATGCCTTCCACAACGAGAGAGCCCACTGGTGTCAAATCAGAGAAATTGTGTTGTGTGTTGAGATGTTGATTCCTACCTCCGCCTTCAACGTGGACATGAGGAGACATGTTCTTCAATGTTTCGCGAAGGTTCTCGCGATTTGGCGTCCCCTAAAAGGACGGGAATATCACTCTCGAGATCACCGAGAAGTAAGTTACACGATTACCTGGAGATACGGCCAGAGGTCGGAGTCATGTGCAACCACAATGTCTGCGTTGGATTCCTACAGAGTATAAGGATGTGAGCGCTTGGTGAAAATATGCCTCAATGATTACCTCCAGCATGTAATCGAGGAGAACCGTGATGAGACTCTCGTCCTATGATAAAACATTATTATCCATTAAATATCCTGAATGTCAATGAGCCCACTTGGGTCGGGGGTAAGAACGACTCCACAATTATATCCTCACTGGCCAACAACCCCCTTTCCACATCATCCTCAGGATCGCGTCCCCCCAGATCGTGGTAACCTGCCCCAGCCTTTAGGACCTTAGGTCCCAATAGAAATCGATCCTTGATGTAGAAACCACGGAGGAAAACACATTGATTGTCGCTCGGTTCGCCTACTTCCCCGTCCTGAGGGGGGCCCTGACGGGTGTTGATTGCCTGATTTCTTGCCCACCCTGTACTCAAAGAGAAGTTGGCGCTGGCCACGGACGCCACTCCACCTCCACCTCCCAAGGCGATTTCGCGGTTGTTTCGAAAATACGTAGCTGTCGCCCATTGGCGAGTCAGGTCACAGCCAGTGACGAGGACAAGGCGTGTTCCTTTCTCAAGTTGGCAGGTCGTCTCGACAAATTCGGTCCAGTTACGATAGTTATCAAGCATGTGCTTTTTGAACGGCCAAGGGTTGACGACATCTTCGCGTCGAGCTTGGTATGGTAAAATGAGCGCTGCTCCTTTTTCATCGTTGAATGTCAGAGATGTTTCTCCGTGAAGTACTGATCCGGTGCTGTGAAAGGAGAGACAGTGAGGACCCAACTCATGTCATTGACGCATCCAAAGCTAACCTTTCAATTCCTCCTGAAATCGAGAACGTCAGCCCCCTCTCAAGTGCGTATACGCCTGCCAGTGGGTTGGTTCTATGAGTGGGTGTACCTATAAGGCGCAATGGCGGAAAATCAGGTTGGGGAACAAATGGTAAGTGACGATTCGGATTGGAGTCATCGGGAGGCAGGATATTGAAGATCGGCACAAATTTTCCGTTTTGGAAATATCCAACATCGCCTATCCTAACGCAATCGTAAAGGGTGTCCGGGTTGGGCTCCCATAATGGGCGACCTTTGCGAAGATATGTGAGTTCTGTCACATAGAGGGATTCGTGGTCGATGTCCATGGGATCGGGTCGACCGATTGAGAACGATTCTTAGGGTAGTCGAGTTGTAGTTTGCGACCGCAGACACTTATGTACATTTTTGACATCGAACTGACTTTTCCACATATATACACGAATCGAACTTGAACACGTGTCCGCCTTTGATGATATGTACCTGAAAAAAATGGAAAGTAGGTGGCGGTCACTGGTATCGAGCCTAAATAGGCACCACTGGATCTGTAATGAACCGATCTGCATGGCCGTGTACAGTTGACACCCTCATAACCCATACTCATCCGTGGACGGTTGCCATCAAGTCGCTACCAAAGCCGAAATGAGTCGCAAATTGTCTTGTCTCTGACAGCTGTATACAAAACCCTAGGTGCATTCTGAAATTTCACCTGTGCATAAACAACCTTTTTTGGTATCCTGAACTGATCACGAGTGGTGTGCACAGCAACCAGATCCACAGCTGTGACGCAAGCTGTGGTGCAAGCGTGTTAGAACTCTTCGATTGTGCTCCACACCACCAAAATATGTATACCTCCTCCGTCCACTGTACTTACCCCAAGTCGAACTCGAAAGAAAATGGACGCACAGCCAATGCACAGCTGACACTCCCTGACCATTAACGTGACGCGACGCGTCCGCGTCAAACGGCACGTGCTCCAATATC
>Ga0307509_10011406_pt1 | contig 10760 bp, 15 predicted proteins | sample 10_EM_MG_FD_202245 | JGI IMG/M metagenome (GOLD analysis project Ga0307509, IMG submission 202245) | Populus trichocarpa ectomycorrhiza microbial communities from riparian zone in the Pacific Northwest, United States - 10_EM | ecosystem: Host-associated > Plants > Roots > Unclassified | place... | reverse complement strand
GACATGGATAAGGACATGAGGTAGGTGTCCCAACTTGGGGATGATCTCTTTACGGCTTGTGCATCTCATCTCACACTTATCCGTAGAATCCGCGACATGAACCGTAAATCGAAAGCAGACCCGCTGACGTCAATCAACTCGCAGCTAGCAAGCTCGTCTTCCCAATCCTCTACCTCCTCGTTGCGGAGGGGCTGGGGACGTCCTCCTAGCGGGTCTCGAGCATCAGACCCCGACCAACCACCTTCACAGCTTGATGCCCGGTTGAATCGAGAGTCAGCGGAACGGCGACGAGCGAGGGAGTTGATTGAGAGGAAGAGGAGGGAGCAGGCTGGAAGCGCCACACCCAGTACAGTTCGTAGCGGGTATGGGGATGTGTATAATCGGGTTGAAGTCGAGGAGGCTCGGCGGTCGAAAGGGAGAGGGTGGGATCGAGGGCGTTGATCGTGGCTCCCCGTACTCTTTCTTTTTTGCTTCATGCGTCGACTGAGGTATTCCTTTCCTATCTTATTTATTAACCCTGTAACGTTGTAATCCTACGGAGACCACACATCCCACGACGTCGTTCGGCGCTGGTTGAGTGATGATCGGACAGGCATTAGGGTTCTGAGGATATGGGTGGGACAACGGATTGCGACATGTGAAACCCGTGGTAGAAGGAGGGGAGAGGAGGGGTTGGCGTTGGGTTGTTGGGAAGGTACACGCGCGGGGAGGGAGGGCGCCATTCTACACGGGAAGGTTGTAGCCGTCCGGATGGGCAAGTCCACAACCGCGACACTCACAGATAAATTTGGATGCCCTGCGGGATTCATAGCCGCCGTAAACATTGCTCATCCTCGGGGAGTCAAAGCTTCCATAAGCGTTGCTCGTCCTCCGAGAGTCGAAGCTACCGAAAACCCTGCTCATCCTCTGAGCATCAACGCTTCCAGACATTGTGCTTGCCCTCCGGGAGTCAAAGCTCCCGGACATCCGCGTCGTGTGGCTGTACTGGCTCGGGCACCCGCCATGAGGAGGGTTGAGGTGCAATAGAGACAGGAAACACATGGAGATGACGGACTTGATTCGACGGACCGTCGCGCGACGGGTTTTCTTGACGGAGGTCATGTCGAACTCGTCAAAGCTGCCCCGGGGAATGGGGTAACTGGGAAAGGGGGCGTTTGCTCGCTGTATCGTTACTTATACGACGGCTCACCCGCTGGGCGTAAATGAAACCAAACCAAACCGGGCCCTGGAGACTGGGGACATTGAAATGTGCCCTCTCACACGCGGAAGTAGGCGACCATCCAAGGGTCCAAACAAAGAGTATAAAGAGCTAGGACGCCAAAGTTCCAGGGTGCGGGGTCTTACGACGGTTTCACATCGTACCGCGAACAATTGGGAGCCATTCCATTGGTCGAGATTCCAAGATGAAGTCAGCGCCGCTCGCGGAACCAGTTCCAACAAAGTTTCAGTGGAGAGTATTCGGACTGGCTAGGTCTCTCGGGTTCCACAACAGATTTCCAGCAGGTGTCAGGTTATGTCCAGGTGAGTGATCGTCTATCGAGGGAGTCGAGCGAATGGCAAGCGCCGAGGTGTCGATCACAGTTTGTGTGATCATCCGCCCGTGTCTCACTTGTTTTCGGATGGACGTCGATATCGAATCTCTGGTCCACTTGGAGCAATCGTGTGTTGTAACAGTCGTAACCTACCATCGCTGACACCACGTCCAAGGTCCTACGACGAAGGGTACGAAGATGGTTTCGCCCACGGCCGAACCCATGGGCTGATCGAAGGTCGAGCCCTCGGTCGCGAGAAAGGGTACGAGATGTTTGAAGAACTCGGGTTCTACGAAGGGTTCGCCTTAACCTGGAAAAAGATCTACGAATCCACCGGAAGATCGGAGGAGTTCGTATCCCCATGCTCACTCGTTCCAACGGTATGCTGATCCTTCGATTTTGGTCCAGTCGAGCGATCCACAACATACGAGTCCTGTTGGACACGATTGCCCAATTTCCACGGACTAACCCTTCACCTTCTGGGGCGTCTCCGGAACCGGACCCCGTTGCGGAGGTTGATATCCCCAGGTTGTTCCGTCAAATTAGGGCCCGATATAAAGCCCTCTGCGCGACGTTGGGTGTCCGTCCAAGCTTGAGGGCAACCGGCAACGGTTCCCAGCAGGACGTGGATGACGGAGAATCCATGCGGCTGGACTCTGGTTCAACCCCCAAGGGGGTGTGGGAAGTGGACAGTATTGGGAAACAGATGGCTGGACCCCAACGGCTCAGCTTTTGATACCGGAACCTTCCATCCCTGCTGGAGTGGCATTGAACGCAGCAAGGTGGACCTTCCGAACACATCGGCCGCCGTGGTTACCTTGTAAGTAATCCTTTGGTTTGTGGGTAATGTCTTCCAGTGACTGGATATCCCTCGAGGGCAGCTTGCAAAATTCAAAGTATGGTCTCAAAGGGTCACCTATATTGACGCGGTAGCTACTCGACGTACTAAGGTGAGAGGGCGGGGGTGGATAGGGTGTCGCGGGGTTACAGAGTAGGATGTGTCGCAATGCAAGAAGAAATCAGAACTGGAAAGCAAACCCGTGCAAGGCAAAACGAGAATTCCATGCGTTCAAATGTATGTTGAGGGTGAGATCTGATGGGGAAATGCAAAATGAATGAATCGTAAAACAAACTAGAAGTCATCGTCCAAGGTGAAGGACTTGGTGGGAGCAGGGGCCTCAGTGTTGGTGGTGGACGAAGTATTGACTCCAGCCTTGGCGTAGTCGGATACACGCTTCTCGAAGAAATTAGTCTTGCCCTGGAGAGAGATCATATCCATAAAGTCGAAGGGGTTCGTCACGTTGTACAATTTGTCGTTGCCAAGAGCCACGAGGAGTCGGTCGGCGACGAACTCGATGTATTGACACATGAGCTTAGCGTTCATACCGATGAGGGCAACAGGGAGGGCATCTAAACAAGAGATATGGTTAGGTAGGAGTTAGCGAGGGTCACGAGAAGGCTGACCAGTGAGGAACTCCTGTTCAATACCAACGGCCTCGATAATGATCTTCTCGACGAGCTTGGGATGAGGGCGCCTCCTTAAATGAGAGAACAAAAGGCACGCGAAGTCGGTGTGCATCCCCTCATCACGGCTGATCAACTCATTCGAGAAGGTCAAACCGGCCATCAACCCACGCTTCTTCAACCAAAAGATTGAGGCGAATGAGCCGGAGAAGAAGATACCCTCGACCGCGGCGAACGCAACAAGACGTTCGGCGAATGACGCGCGTCTGTCCGAGATCCACCGAATAGCCCAATCAGCCTTCTTCTTGATGCAAGGAATAGTCTCCACTGCGTCGAAGAGGTACTCCCGACGAGCGGGGTCCTTAATGTATGTGTCAATAAGGAGCGAATAGGTTTCGGAGTGGATATTCTCCATCATGATTTGAAACCCGTAAAAGCACCTGGCTTCAGCGGCCTGAACCTCGTTCGAAAATCGCTCGACGAGGTTCTCATTGACGATGCCGTCTGAAGCGGCGAAGAAGGCGAGGACGTGAGAGATGAAGTGACGCTCGTTGTCGTTGAGCTTATTTGTCCAATCTTGAACATCCTTGGACAGATCCACCTCCTCTGCTGTCCAGAACGAGGCCTCGGCTTTCTTGTACATTTGCCAGATCTACATGTGTTGATGGTTAGATTAGGTGACCAGGGACATGTATATGCATACCTCGGGGTATTGAATGGGAAACAATACAAATCGCCGCTTCGTTTCCATGAGCAGTGGCTCTTGATCTTTCAAGGGTCGTCAGAGGGTGTGCCGGGGGCGGTGAGCAGCGCCGGCGTACCTTCCGTGATTTCGATATCACCGACAAAGCGGGTTCGGAGGTCTTCGAGTTCGTCGACCTCCGGGGCTTCGTCGACTTCCTCCTCTTCAAAGAGGAGCGCTGGCGACTTCTTCACAGGTTTAGTGGGGGTCTCTATGGACATGACCTTCATAGCAGCAGCAGCCTGTTCGGGAGGTCATTCATCAGCGACGCGGCAGAGCCAGCTGAATAACTGTTACCGACTTTCTTGGAAGGGGTGGAGGCGGGCGACGCGGTAAGGTTACTGGGTACAGTGGACATGACTTGGGTGAACATAGGACGGGCAAGAGAGTGCGTGGGCAAGGGCAGGAGTGCAGAAGAAATATTTAAACGGAGGTGGTGAGACGAGGAAATGATTTTGGCGCGACGCGGCTTTAAACGCGTTTGGTGTCCGTCACGTGACAAGCCAGATGGGAAAAGCAACGGGCATTGGAGGGGTCGTATTCTATCTGATAAGTGGCAAAGATGTGATAAAGACGGACTCAGAATTACGATCTGGTCGCCGAAGGATTAATGCCTATCGTGCTGTTTTAACACCTAACCTGACCAGGGCCCTTTCAAGACGGTACCTTGGGTTTTCTGTCAAGAGACGAAGCGTATGCGATTGCCATGCTTGCGGTAGTGAAGGCACACCAGAGCCGTGCTTGAATACGAGATAAGATTTGCCAAAGAGGATCGAAAGTTGCCTACCAATGGCTGGCTTGTGCCCGTCTTCCGCAGGTTCTTTCGTGATCACGATGACGCCAACTTGTGGCCGATCCTTGCCGCAGAAACCTGTGGGATCCGTCAGCGCCATGAGTGGAATAACTTGTATCAGACTGACGTCGTAGGTGGGTACCAAAGACTCGTTGGAACACATTTTCCACATCAAACCCAGTTTGTGGAGTGAACGATTCGATCAGCTGTTCGGACAGGGTCCTTGCCAGCGCGGCACATATGATCTGTTCTCCGGTTCCTGTAATCCGTCAACGTGGGGCCACAGTAGCGCTGTGTAGTGTACCAAACCCGATATGCTGCAAGTGACACCGACTCGGGAATCTGACTGTGACCAGCACCCAGCACCGAATACCGCGGCCTAGTCCGTGTCAGTAGACCATCAGACGACCGCTCCGCTTGCTCACCTCTCCGATCCTGCCTGAATACTTGAGTAGCAACCCACCACTGCGGACCGAGTGAGCGCGAGCACATGCGGGAGCAAGGACAAACCTTGAAACTCCAGCGGCAAGCCCCCCATTTAAATCCCAGGAAATCGCGCCTACGGTGTCTTGCATTGGCATCTCTGCGCCTTGGTCTCGTTTTAGGATGGAAGATGGCGAGTCATTGAGCATTCTCTTCCAATGCTCCCATTCTGAGACACAACGGGGAGCGGCCAACGTCGTAGGATCGCATGTGGGAACGCCATTCGAGGCAGCGAACGTGCGAGCACCCTGCGAAACCAGGATCCTACACCTTAGTGAGCGTGATCCTCACCCCTGGTTGGGGTTTTTACAATGGAGGGACTCGACCCAGTGGAGATGGCACCCGAGAATGCTTCAACACTTCATGCGCGAGCTGTATGGGATTACGAATCCCTGGAAGGTTCGAGTCAGGATTCTGGGGGACGTATAATGGTGAGGAACTTACCAGACACAGCGCCCACACCTCCAAACCCACCGCTGTCGTCCATGACGGAAGCATCGCATTCAACTTGGCCGTCGATGGTTAGATTGGAGCCATAGCCAGCATTTAGGCAGGCGTCGTTCTCAAGAACGCTGATTGAGGAGATGACAGCGCCCAGTGCAGACGAGTGGCCGCTCAGCGAAGTGATAGCGTCCATACACGCGCTAGGTATTCAATGGATCTCTGGAAACCGAGTGGGGAGGACTCGGAAACCTACAAACGCAAGGCTTGTTTGATTTCGTCCACTTTGGATTTCGATGATGGGTGATCGCCGGCGCCTCCGTGGACAGCGACGAGGAAGATGGAAAAGGTATCGGCGACATCGCTTTTCTCGCTTGGTACCAGCACATTTTCGGCCTCCATAGGATAATCTCAAGGGGTGTTTCGAGGGAATAAGAGTGGTTGTTGGTGCAGGGCGAAAAAGTGTACGGCCGCTGTTCGCCGTCCGAGATGATGACGACGGGCGTGTCCGGGTCGACGGGCCTGACATTCAGAGGCGATCCGCGCCCAGAAGACCCGGCGGGGGCATGGAGATGAGGGTTCACCACGACGGATTTATACTGGAGGTGTAATACGATACAGATGAAAAACTACCCCGGGGGACGTCGCAGACAATGAGGAAGAGCTGGTGAGCATCGTCGGGAACGGTGTCCAAGTGGCCTCGCCGGCGCCATTCCAGGCATCACCCACGCGAGCCAAACGTCGGCCAGCTCGCTCCTCTCCACATCTTCTTTCCCCCCACCCCTCCGCTCGATGTTGTCCTACGAATATGAGGAAGACGGCATCCACGACACAAGCATCGCCATGGACATCGATTCAGACGACCTTGACGACGCCCAGGGAGACATCGACATCGACGCTGACGGTGTCGTCGACTACGAACAAGGCATTCCCCAGCAATACTCTTCACCTTTCGAAACACAGGTAGCTTCCACATCAACAAGAACGGTAAGTGCTGATCTCACATCCTCCTTGCACGCACATTAATATGGCAACACCGTTAGCCCCGCCCAACAGACGAATACTCTGTTCGTCATTCCACCCGCCTCACCCCAAATACACACTTATGTTCACTAGGGATACGAAGACGACCCTCACGAGAGCGAGGAGGAGGACGATGACGACGACGCCTCCTATGCCGACGAGGAATATGGCTCCAAAAAGAAACCGACCAAGAAGAGGAAACAACCCTCCAAGCCCAAAGGTACCGTCCGCCACTACACACTCATATTGGACGCGACTCACCAGCCCTAAACCCCAGTCGTGTCGCGCCCGTCTCGTCCACCCTCGGGGTCCGACTCCGACTCAGATTATGGCTCTCGGTCCAAGAAGAAGAAAAGAGTTCGTATGGCTGATGAAATTAGGGTATCCACCAGAGGTGGAAAGATTCCCAATTATGTCGACGATGTTGAAGACTTTGAAACATTCGAAGAGGACACTCATCCCGGGTACTACTACGCGGAGGCCCTGGCGCAATATCCGCAGGAGGATGAAATTGAGCAAGTTCTAACCCATACTCGCGACGAGGGTAAGGAGGGCGATCCAGAGGACAAATTCTACGAGAACATTGTAGGCCCTCCGCGTGTACGTCTTCTCACAGTGCGCTGAATGACTTCCGTAGCGGTTCCACATCAAGTGGAAGAACTTCTCCCACTTGCACAATACGGACGAGACATACGAATTTTTGAAGCGCTACAAGGGCCTGAAGCGTGTGGATAACTACATCAAGGCCTACAAGATCTATCAAGCACGTTTGAAGGCCCCAGATCTTTCAAGAGAAGACTTCGAAACCCTCCTCCTTGACAAGGAGCGCGAAAAGGAAGAACAGGAGAATTTCAAGAAAGTTGAACGAGTAATTTCTCAACGCCAAGCAGCCGATGGCCAGGTTGAGTATTTCTGCAAGTGGACCGGTTTGGGCTACGAGCATTGTACCTGGGAAACCCACGACATGATTAGGGCTACCTCCAAACCCCAAATCGAGGCGTATCAGAGACGGGAGGCAGAGGGCAAGTTCCCATACCGCAGTACGCATTATCCAAAGGACAAGCGACCTGTGTTCGAACGGCTTGGTTCCGACCCGGACTACCTCTCGGAAACGGGGGGTGAATTGAAGGACTTCCAACTCACCGGTTTGAACTGGTTGGCGTACCTTTGGTCCAAGGGTTCGTTTTATCTGTTGATCCCAGTATAACGTGCTTATCCGGTTTGACAGGAGAGAATGGAATCCTCGCGGATGAAATGGGCCTTGGAAAGGTGAGGTCGGCTCCAATTGAATCCGCTCGTCCTTTGACGCGTTTTGCAGACTGTGCAGTCGGTATCATTCCTGTCGTACCTGTTTCACAGCAGGAACCAATATGGCCCTTTTCTTGTCATCGTCCCCCTCTCCACCATCACCGCCTGGCAAGCACAATTTGCATCTTGGGCACCAGACATCAACGTTATCACCTACATCGGAAACGCTCTGGCGCGGGAGAACATAAGAACATACGAATTCGGAGAATCCCTCAAGAAACTGAAGATGAATGTTTTGCTCACCACCTACGAGCTCACCCTACGCGACGCCAAGGATCTGGGGGAGATCAAGTGGCAGGTTTTGATGGTCGACGAGGCTCACCGGTTGAAGAACTCCGAAAGTCAACTGTATGAGGCACTTCGCTCGTTCCCTGCGGCCTCCAAGGTTCTGATCACCGGAACACCCCTCCAAAACAACGTCAAAGGTCAGTCCGGTTTTCATTCGAGCCCCGCGCCCGCTCTGAAGAATGTTTCAGAATTGCTCTCCTTGATGCATTTCCTCATGCCTGACAAGTGTGGGTCTCGCTCAACTCCGAGCGGTCAAGAGCGAACTGATTTATCCTCCCTTCCGTGCCAGTTCACCTCGCGAATGAATTTGACCTCACCGACGAGGACCATGAGGAGAAGATCAAGGAGTTGCACAAACAACTCGAATCGTACATGTTGAGGCGTTTGAAGCGCGATGTCCTCACATCTCTCCCGACAAAGAGCGAACGCATCCTCCGCGTGGAGATGAGTTCTCTGCAAACCCATTGGTACAAAAACATCCTGACGAAGGTCAAACAACTCCCGCAGTTTGGTGCATGTTTTCTAATCTTGCGTCCAGAATTTTCAAGGTCTTGTTAAGAGTGCCAATGGGAATAACAACATCAGTTTACTCAACATCGGTGAGGTCTTGTGTGTGCGCCGGGGTGTTCGGTCACTTATGTAACACCCGAAGCCATGGAACTCAAAAAGGCCGCAAATCACCCATATTTGTTCGATGGCGTCGAAGTTCGTACCGATAACCAGGAGGAGACTCTAAAGGGTATCGTAATGAACAGCGGGAAGATGGTCCTTCTAGATAAACTCTTGGCCCGTCTCAAACAAGACGGCCATCGCGTCTTGATCTTCAGCCAAATGGTTCGCATGCTCGACATTCTCAGCGACTACATGGCACTCCGTGGCTACCAGCATCAACGACTGGACGGTATGGTATCCTCAGACGCCCGGAAGAAATCTATCGCGCATTTCAACGCCGCTGACTCACCGGATTTCGCGTTCCTACTCTCTACACGTGCTGGCGGCCTGGGAATTAACCTCGAGACTGCCGACACGGTGATTATCTTTGACGTAAGCCGACCGCCTCGACTCGATCACCGCCGCGATTTCTCATGTCTGTTTTACATGCCGTTGCTGCACGGATTTTCTGGTGACCTGTAGAGCGATTGGAATCCACAGAATGACCTCCAGGCCATGGCGCGGGCCCACCGCATTGGTCAGAAGTCCCATGTGAGCGTGTACCGGTTCGTGAGCAAAGACACGATGGAAGAGGACGTCCTTGAGCGTGCCAAAAAGAAGATGGTGTTGGAGTATGCTAGTGGGTACCACGTTTCAGCCATTCTCCCCCTCTTTATCTTTCTAGTCCCTGTTTCCTCGTCATGCTCACAAATACACATACCGTCCAGTCATCAACCAAATGGATACCTCCCAAGCACATCTCAGCTCGAAAGGTGGCTCATCCATAAAGGATAACGGAAAGGCGAGCGACCTGAGCAAGGACGAGCTCCAAGCAGTTCTCAAGTATGGCGCCCAGAAGATGTACGTTTATCCGTCCGTCTCAGAGAACGGTGGCCCCTAACCTTCTTTCACCACCCCTCAGATTTGACAAAGACGACAACCAGCAGAACCAGAAGCTCGATAACATGGACCTCGACGATATTCTGAACCACGCCGAAGATCACGAGACTCTAGCTTCCGACGGCGCTGGTAGCACCTCCATGGGTGGCGAAGCCTTCTTGTCACAGTTCGCCTCCGTTAGCGACATCAAGAACGACATGAGTTGGGAGGACATCATTCCCCTGAAGGAGAGGCAGCGGTTAGAGAGTGAGGAAGAGAAGCGACGCATCGAGGAGGAAGTCGCCGCGCAGGCGAGGGATCGGAAACGCGCGACAGTCCCCGTGTCATACGAGGGTATGGATGGCGATCAAGCCGGCTCGAGTTCCGCTGCCAAGAAGCCTAAAGCCCCCGCTCCTCCCCGCAAGACCGCCAGCCAGAAGGCGATGGAGCTGAAGGAGCGAGACATCCGTGTCTTGATCCGCAGTATGCAGCGATGGGGCGACATCCGACAGTGCTACGATGTGATCGTGCGTATTCAGCTTTCCTCGTTTCTGTTCCACACAGCTAACCTTACCCCAGGTCCAAGAAGCCAAGTTGACCAGCAAGGATAGGGGCATGATCACGGATGTCGCCGACGACATCGTGGAAATCTGCACCCAAGCGGTTGACGAGAGCAACGCGACGAAACGGGCGAAAATGGATGCCGGCGAAACCCTCACTAACGCTCAAAAGAGCAGGGCGGTCTTGGTTACGTACAAGAACGTTGGGAACATCAATGCAGAGACCGTGGTCAGCCGCAGCCGCGATCTCAAACTCCTTCACACGCTCCTCGGTGAAATGGTCGACCCGGTTTACGATTGGACCATTCCCGTCGACAATATCCGACCCGTACTGAACTGGTCTGGCCGTTGGGGGCCTCAAGAAGACTCGATGCTCCTCGTTGGCGCCTTCCTCTACGGGTTCGGTAACTGGGAAGCGATGCAGAAGGACCCCAAGCTTGGCCTTGAGGGGAAATTCTTCCTCGAGGAGGCGAAGAAGGGAGAGGACGCTTCATCAAAGCCGATTCCGAACGCCATCCATCTCGTCCGACGTGGTGACTTCTTGCTCGGCATTCTGCGGGAGCACGACGAAAAGTACCGTTCCTATGAGAGCAACA
>Ga0307509_10011404_pt1 | contig 10760 bp, 9 predicted proteins | sample 10_EM_MG_FD_202245 | JGI IMG/M metagenome (GOLD analysis project Ga0307509, IMG submission 202245) | Populus trichocarpa ectomycorrhiza microbial communities from riparian zone in the Pacific Northwest, United States - 10_EM | ecosystem: Host-associated > Plants > Roots > Unclassified | place... | reverse complement strand
GAAATTCCCCTACAAAACATTGTCGAACTTTTCAAAGAGTTTGATATAGATATTTAGGCGCAAGCTACTGTCTACTGTGACTTCAGTTCTTACAGTATAGGAACGCAGCGTTGTACCTCTTCAGCGGGTCGCTTATTGTGGATAGGGGCATCTGAATCTTCCGGATCATCTGTGACAGTTGCTGTTTGTGAGCCAGGTGAGGATGGTGGTGCAACAGGTTTCGAATTCTGTGATGGATGACCTTTTCGGGGAACTGAATTGGTTGAGGTACCACGAGCACAATCTTCTGCTGCTGCTTTGGATGCCAAAGCAGCCTCTTCGACCGCTTTCTCGTGAGCTTGTTGGTGTGAATGGACTTCAAGTCTACTGGTGTTGTTAGGGTCCTTGATCTTGGCAGAGGATTTGATGGTACACAAAGGGCGAGAGTCGGACATGGTAAGGAAGGATAGCTCAGGGTTCGAACTTGAAGGTGTCCCGCCATATTTATCAAGCTGTCCTATCCCCTAGAAATTTTTCAAGAGCTCCAATTTTCATTGGATGGTGACAGTGTTTTGCGTTGGAGAGAAGTCGAGTTGAGGATCTCATAGAGAAGATTCTATGAATCTCTTCCACAACCCAAATTTGGAATTATGACGTTGGGCTTAGGCCCTGGCTCAGGGCTTCACCAATCCCAGCCTGAGCCCTGAGCCCTGGTAGGCCGTCATTAGGGCTTGGGCTCGGCTGGGCTTGAGAGGGCCAGCTTGGGCCGGCCTAGGGCTCAAAGCCCAAGCCTGCACATCACTACGAGTCCCACCAGATGCCTCACAAGCTGCGCACACCCAATTTCTGGGTTTCTGCTCAAGATCAACGCATTGGAGGTGGTACTGACACATAAAGTAAGCCATGAAATTCAAGCACGCTTGAGTGGGACTGTACTTACCCACTGAGTCTCACAGCCAGCCTGGTTACATGGGAGTACCCCATCCATTGAATGTGTTACGCACTTATCACCTGAGATGCTCGATCAGTGAAGGTCACTATGCTTGCAGTGTTGAAACACTGGTGAACGGTCGTGTTCACTAACGACAGTGGTACCCAAGTCTTTGCAGGCTCGAAGTGTGCTGAGAGAATCGATCAAGTGACTCAGTGAGTAGACCTGGTTTGCCTCTGAGAGATATGGCGTGATTCTCAAGGTAGAACAGGTAATAATAAACTGAGTATGTACTGACTAATCAATAAATCCTAAGTATACTATGCAAGAGAAAACAGCGACAATCAACAGAATAAAATAAAAACGTAACATTATCCTCTTTCTAAGAGTATATGACAAACCTGTATCATAAGCCAAAAATCCAACCTAGCATGCAACACGTTCGTCTTCGTAGTGTGCGTGGTGATTATGAAATGAGTGTGGAGTGTAGTCTCGTTGACAAATAAATGCCTCAAATAACAACAAAAACAAACAAAGGATTGTTGTGCAGTGAATGATTGTAGCGGTTTTCGGTGTTTATACTGCCACGTCTTGACAGTCCCAGTTTTTGTTGTGGACAGACAGGAGAGAAGCCAGCCATGCATAACTAATCCAGAGGAATTACCCATTAAGCCACTCTGCCTTCTAGGGTGGCACCATCGACTATAGTGGCATGTTGACTACTTTTGGATCTGGACATGCTGCTTTGTCTCAGATTTTAACGACTCGTGGGGTCGGGTTCACAGTTTAATGACCTGTCCAGGTCACATCTACCATCTTCAATGATAGAGGTCTCCTTATTAGCTTCCGCATCTTCAATGCGTACTGGTCCCTGATACCGTGTAGAGGTTAGGAGACTTCGATTTGGTAAGGTTGAAGTTGTCGGGGTCGTATTGAGATGAAGCGGGGTCGAGCTTCAAGATCTCGGGGTGTACTGGCAGGTCGTTGGGGTCGGTGTCAAGCCTAATGAGGTCTTCCTTGCTCTTGGGCTTGACTGAGGCAGGAGCGAGTCGGGAGGCGAGGGTGTCGATGAGCGTGGCCTGGATGGGCTCTTCGTCGAGTGGGAATCCTCCATCACGGATGATGCCCATGATATGGCCAAGGGTGCTTTCTTCGGAGGGGGAGCGGATGTTGTCTAAAACGGACATTGCATTGACGGTGACCGGGTCAGACGATTCAGTAGGGAGGTCGACATTAGAGATGACAGTGGCATTCCAGGAGTTGACGCGTTCGTCTATTTCATGTTGGGTCGGGTATTGACTGGAGTCGGCTCCAATGAGCTCGACGAGGGTTTGAGCACGAGCTCGGGCAGCACGGCGAGTAGCACGAGAGAGGGGTTGAGCAGAAGTAGAAGGCAAAGACATTGTTGGCTGTGGTGTGTAGAAGGCTTGAATGCAAGATTTCTGGGTTGGAATAGTCCTCAAGGTTTGTCTTTTATAGCCTTTTGCTTCATGTACGATTGTGTGCTTGTGGAGCGGTATGAGGTGTTGATGATGTAGCTGGTGAATCAGCTTCGATATTGGGTGCTTCGGAGTGTTTCTTGCATTTCCAGTAGTCAGCAAGGACTTCTGGGGCGTGTTCGAGGTTTTCTTCGGGTTCCCATGTGTATTCTTGGAATCCCTTCCATTTAACTTGATAGCGGCGATTCTTTTCGCCACTGTGTTGGATGATATATGCTCTATCTCCCATTCTTCTTCTCCATCTATAAGGTCCAGGGGTGGCCTCGTGTAGTTCGGGCCGTGGACTTTGTTCTCTTTGTACGGTGTTAGAAGAGAAGCATGGAATGTGTCGTATAGGTTCCATTGTTCTGGGAGTCTCAATCGGTAGTTAACCGGGGGTAAGACTTCCAGGATTTTTCGAAGGGTCCTTCTCATTTCATCATTATCTTCTTGTTGTATGATAGGGAAAGGTTCTTTCCACTAAGCCATACTTGTTGTCCTTTTTCGAAGGGTTCGTAGGTGGACTTGATCTTTTCCTTCATCTGTTGCCTAGCGTATTCATGCGCTATCTCGGCATCCTTTCTCCATTGATCGAGTTGTCGTAATTGTTCTTGTGTATTAGGCTTCTCCCGATAATCGAACGGTGATGGCATAACCTTTGGTTCTAGACCATACATGAGTTGAAACGGCGTCTGCGTTCAATCGGCGTGAGTGCGGTTGTTGTATATGAATTCGGCTTTCTTCAGTGCCTTTGTCCATGATGTTGGGTGGTTAATACAGAAAACAGAGAGGTAGAGCTGGACTTCGCAGTTGACTCATTCGGTTCCACCGTTTGCTTGGGGGTGGAACACGGTCGTCATCGAATGTTTGATACCTAGTCCTGTGCAGAGCTCTTTGAAGAATGCAGAATCAAACTGCGGTCCTCTGTCACTGATCATCTTCTCAGCTAATCCAAAGCGAGAATAGACATTATCGATGTAAAGTTGGGCGGTTTTCTCCGCTGTAAGACCAATTTTTGAGCAAGGGGTCAGTACTATCCCCTTACTAAGGCCATGGTCTACTACGACCATGATCAAATCAAATCTGTCCTCGTCCATCGGGAGGTTAGTGATGAGCAGGGGTAACCCCTGGGTACAGCAAGCCATACCCTTACCCTTACCCCTCAAAACCCCTACTCCTCACCAGGGGTAAGGGTTTTTGAAGGGTCTCAATATTCATACCCTTACCCCTACCCCTCATACCCTTGACTAAAACCCCTGGGGTTTTCTCTATAATTACAGTTCATAATACCATTTCAGTGCAATGATATGATTTACCATGGAACTGTGATGAAAAATACATTTTAGTGAGCTCACATAGGGTATTACACTACTCAGACCAAACATTCTCCTAAAAAAATAGTGTATTCTTTTTTAACCACTGGACTTCTTAAACCCCTGTACCCCTGGTGAGGGGTAGGGGTTTTGGAGGGTCTGAATATTCATACCCTTACCCTTACCCCTCATACCCTTGACTGAAACCCCTGGGGTTTTTCAAACCCCTGCTCATCACTACGGGAGGTCGGTCATGAAATCGATCCCAACCTGGCCAAAAAGGCGGGTGCTAGAAGAAGCGATCGGAAAAAGCGAAGGCTTAATCAGATGTGTCGATACTTTAAACTGCTGACAAACAGCGCAGCCAGCCACGTAGTTCCTCACAAAGGACTGCAGGCCAGGCCACCAATAAGAAAGTTTAACGCTCCTCGTCGTAGCCAGGGCGCCTGGGTGTCCTGCCACCGGAGAGTCATGATGATTCGCAACGATCCGTCGTCGCAAGTCGAGATCGTTCGGGATATATAGGCGATTGTCATAGAATAGACAGCTAAGTTCGTTTGGGCCTTCCTCTATAGACCATTTGCCAGGGGGGTCCGATGGATCAGATAGGCGGCGAAGAGCTTCCAGAGCAGCTTCGTCGGTCTTCTGAGCCAACGCTACAGCGTCCCGTAGTTCCGTATCCAAGGCTTTGATAAATGGTTCTTCTGGAAGGGCAGTGACGTCTTCATTGTCGTTTTCCACTCCTTTCGACCAATCAGCGCGCCGACTCAAAGCGTCAGCCACTATCATCTTCTTTCCTGCACGATGCTTCAAAACAACATTGTATTCCATCAACTCTACTACCCATCGCACTTGTCGTCTTGTCAACTTCTGAGGAAACTGGAAATATGTGAGATTGTGGTGATCGGTATGTACAATTGTTTTGAACAAGGATCCTTGGACGTAGTGTCGCCATTCTCGAAGAGTGTGAATAATCAATAGGAATTCGTGATTGTAAGTCTGATAGTTTCGCTTGGGGGCGGTTAAGGCCTTAGAGTAATAGGCGACCGGGTGTTGGTCCCCATTGGTGTCGCACTGGAGCAGAACTGCTCCGGTGGCAAAGAGCGAAGCGTCAGCTTCTATTTCAAAGGCTTTGTCATAGTCGGCGACCATAAGAACTGGCTTCGAGGCATAGGCGGTCTTGAGGATCTCAAAGGCGGTGTGTTCAGCATTCGTCCATTTCCATTGTTGTGTCTTCTTCGTCAGAGCGGTAAGCGGTTGACATTTGTCTGAATAATGATCAATAAAGTGATGGTAGAAGTTACAGAAGCCTACGAAGCTTCTGAGTTCTGTCAGATTCTGTGGAGGCGGCTAATCTACAATCCCGTCGACCTTGGTCGGGTCCATCTGGACTGTTCCTTCGTTGATGATGAAACCTAAGAATTTGACTCAGGACACGAAAAAGTTATACACTTTTCTGGTTTAACAAACAGATCATGCTCCCAGAGTTTCTTGAGGATGTGCAGTCCTCGTTTGACCAGCGTCGGCCAGTCTACCTTGTGTCCACACAGTAAGAGATCATCCATATAGGCTTTGAGCCAGCCTTGGGCAATTTCGTCATGGAAGATATCGTCCATCATCGCCTGGAATGTGGCGGGGGAGTTGGTTAATCCAAAGAACATCACAGTTGGTTTGAATAGGCCAGCTTTGCATGTAAATGCGGCCTTCCATTCATCTCCTTCCTTGATCCAAACATTATTGTATCCCCAGCACACGTCCATCTTTATGAACAGGTCAAACCCGCTCAATTCATCAATGAGCATGTCGATGCGTGGGAGGGGGTATACATTCTTGATCGTTTGTTTGTTCAGATCGCAGTAGTCTTGTACCGGACGGGTCTTTCTGTCTTTCTTTGGTACAAAGAAAAGTGATGCGGCCTGTGGTGAGGTCGATTTTCGGATAAAGCCTTTCGCTTTGTTCTTCTCGATGAACTTCAGCATTTCTGTGTCTTCCTTCGGGTTTGTACGAAATTGGGGATGAGGTCAATGGCATGGTCATACGCCGTTCGCGGCGGTAAGCGACCAATTTTTCTTTCTGCGAACACTGTCTTCAGGTATTTGTGGAATTCTTTCGGTATGATTTCTTCAACGGGCTTCTCTTCCTTCTTGTTGTTCTGTGCGAAGAGTTGCGAATGAGACATCCTTGATGAAATCCAATCTTCAGTTGCTTGTGGTGTCATTTCTCCTTTGATGAACGAAATAACCAGATTCTGGTCATCGGGTTCTTTGTTCTCGACTGGTCAGATCATCGCGTAGATGTTTCGGTGTGGTTTCGTTCGCCACGTCAAAGTGTTCTTCCTCCAATCAATGTCTGGGTTTTCGTCTTCTAGCCAGGTGTATCCCAAGATGATATGTTGCTTTCCCAGAGCGGTTGCTAGCAAGACAAGGTCCTTTGATCGTCCGTCAATCTCGACCTTTACGGTCACTTGTTTGTGGATGATTCCTCCCTTATTTGGTGTACCGTCAACGTTGTACACAGGGATCGGCTTGTCTAGCCGTTTTAAGGGTAATCCAACTTGTTTTGCAAAATCTTCATTCCTCCTGCTCCAGAATCGATAAGGGCTTGGGTTTCGACAGTTCGACCAAAAGTTGTGAACAAGGAAACTGAAATTTCTAAGCTTTTTCTAGGGGTTACACAATCTGTCTGATAAATCGAAATTGAGGCAATGAACGTCGAAGCTTCACCGTCTACTGTGAAAAACCCTTTTCCTCTACATCTTCGAGGAACCTCTCGTATTCTGGATCATCGTCGTCGAAATTTTCTTCGATCAAGGCTCGGATAGTAGTACGCAACCTGGTCGGAGTTGTACTGTTGTTTCTTGAAGGGGCGCTGAAGTTGTTTTCCCTTTCCCTTGTGCTGCTTGTTTCCCTGTTGGGGAGCAGCGGGAAGTGTTCCGTCGCGATGAGCGCTCGCGAAGTGTCCCGGCTTTCTGCAATCAAAGCAAAGTTTTTCTTTCTTTCTTCTCTCGTTTTCTTGAGGAGAGAGGCGATCAATATCCATCGGTTCTCCCATACTCTGGTTTCAATTCGAGGAATCCCCATAGAAACCTTTCGGCTTCTGACGATTGTTGCCTTTCTTTTTGAATGAAGAGGCGCCTGCAAAGAGCCAATTTGATCTTTTGTATGTTCTGTCGATCTGTGAGGCTTTTGTCATCCATTTGTCAAGAGTGGTGGGGGCTCCAGAGAGTATAAGCTGGGAAGCAATATTTCGGTTGATCACTGATGATGCTGACAGTCGGGTAAGCATGGAAAACACAAACCAAAACTGCTGGCAGGTGCGAGTGCGGGATCTTCGAGAACTACAACGACAAACGGGGTCACGAGTGAAGAAGAAGTATGTAATTATATATATAGTACGTGTCGCGCGTGCTAGCGTGTTGCGGAACGGAAGCGGGACGGAAGCGTGTTTAAGCGCTCGTCGGGACGGAGCGGGAGCGGACAATAGTGGTTCGGAGTGCCCGACAGTGGCACATACGAGAGCGATAGCAAGAGCGGGACGATAGCAGAACGGAACGAGAGCGGAAGCGGACGATGTTTCTATTTTTAGCTTGTAACTGGGTGATTCTCTGTTTTTGTTCTAACTACTACATGATATATATAGTAATAAGAAAGTGTGACTTATTAAGTCAAAAGGAGCGCGATCGCACTGTGACAAATATGGAAATGAAGAAAGGTGTCCGCATTCGGCTAGACGACTGCGGCAGCTCGAAACGATACTAAGCGGCGGCGGCACGGCATTGACGACACGTGTACATACGGAAACGGTTCATTGTGGGATCTAGACTTTCTACTGCGGACAATGGGCCGGAACGTGTCGGAAGGCGGCGGATCGATGTCGGGAGCGGCGGAAGACGACGGATTACAGTGGAAGCGTGCGGAAGCTTTCGGAAGACGACGGGAGATGCGGGAGTGCGACGTACTACAATCGCGTTTTCGGCGGGCGGGCTGAGGTCATGCGTATCATCGCGCTTTCATACATGCAAATAATAAGTTCTGGATTTTGTGTCGGGTCCACTCCTGCTCGTTGGAGCAAAAGTCGGAGCTTGGTGTTGAGCTCATCGACATCCATTTTTCCTTGATGGATCTCTTGGAGCTCTTTCTGCGCATCTTGTGTTTGTCCTTCTTCTGTGAAACTATCCTTCAATGCCTTCCTAAATCCAGCCCAGTCTACTATTGGGAACTACAAACGCTCATACGAGCATTCAGATCGTTTCGCCGCAGTCCTGTCATCCGGAGCTTGGTGCTTCCGGATGTACCATATGGTACGCGCGCCTTCGTGCGTATTCTTCTTCTTTTCTTGCTCATTCTCTGTCTGTACATGCCTCGATTGCTTGCATGTATTACTTACATCGTCAATAGCGAGCGCTCTTTACGTTCTTATTGTATCTACAATTGGTAGATTAGAACTTGTACTTACAAAACTCGTATATAAAAAATAAATGCGCATATCGATGCGTCAGTTTTCCCTACAATAGGTTATGAGCCCTGATTAGCTGCTATCTGCTCGTCGTTGTCACCGTCGCTCGAACTGCTGTTACTGCTTTACTTGTTAACGTCTAGCTTAACCTCTGAATCTACTTGGACAACTTACGATGTCAACCTCAATCACGACCGCTTCGCTCTCCGATGCGTTACCGTCGTCCATACCGAAACTTGATGCCTCTGGGTCCAACTGGGCCATTTTCGTCTTCCGTTTTGAGGATGCGATCGAAGCCAAAGGCTTTTGGGGGCACTTCGATGGCACGGTAAGTCGTCCGGTGCCTGCTGATGTTGCTGCCCCAACGACAACCAAGGTTGCGGCTATTGCCCAATGGGATAAGGACGAACGGTCGGCCAAATCGCTGCTCACGCAGAAACTGCCGGATTCGACCGTCGTGATGGTTCATGGGAAGAAGACGGTAAAAGAGAGATGGGACGCCGTGGTGATGGAATTCTCAAAGAAAAGCGCTTATGCGCAAGCGGACATGTGGGCCAAGTTTATGGCCATGAGGTGTCCGGATAAGGGAAACCCGAGGGAGTTCTTGGAGGGGCTGAGGGTGAAGAAGGAAGAATTAGCTCAAGCAGGAGTAACGGTGGAGGAAAAGGATTACTTCTCAATCATCATTTCTTCCCTTCCCTACGCACTCTCTAACTTCGCGTCGAGCCAACTTGCGGCGGCTCAGTACCTGTCATCGAAGAAGATGACCCCCGAGGACTTGCTGTCGATGCTCTTGGAAGAGTCCGATCGTCAACGAGCGCAATTCCAACACCGACGAGTTCCTGGGAAGGGCAAGGAGGATAGCAACGAGGCTTTATCAGCTGACCAGTCTTCGAGATCGAAGAAGGGAAAGGGGCACGCACATAAATATGTGGACATTACATGTTGGAACTGCGACGATAAAGGCCATATAAGTCGCAATTGCAAGAAACCGAAGAAACCCAAGTCGAAGGATGACTCTGGGAAGCAGGGAGTAGGGAATGTCATGGGTTTTGCCACGGGTTTACCTGGGGTACGGGTCAGGGTACAGAGTTTTATACCCCCGAAAAACCCGTACCCGTGGCACGGGTAGGCGGGTTTGATCCGATTTCAAACTCCGCTCGAAAGTGCGGGAGACTGCCAGCTCAGCACTCAAAATTGTGCATTTCTGCCCACCACAACCACCAACCACCACAGTAGGATAGCAAAGGAGGGGGAATGGGTGGTGCATCCACCCATTTCCCACAAAGGTATGTTGTTTATTGGATAGTATTCATAAATTTTGACTAATTCAACACATTTCAGAATCAAGTTGTTCCCTACAACCAACCACCCTCGAAAACGAGCACACGTGCTCGTTTTTGATGGTGGTTGGCTATTCTTCAACACCACCATCTCACCACCCTCGAAAACGAGTCCGCGCACTCGTTTTCGATGGTGGCTGGTTGTCCTTCATCACCACCAACCAACCACCATTAAAAACGGGCATTCACACTCGTTTTTAATGGTGGTGGGTGATTCCTCATCACTATCACCCCACCTACCACCACCTAACTGCCCCAACACCCACAAAAACGAGCAGGTATGCTCGTTTTCGACGGTGTTTATTATTTTATATATATTAAATAATTTATTTTAATATTATTGTTACGGTAATCTAGTGGTGGGAAATTTACTCTTTATTTACTAATAGCTAGTTCGAGCATGTTAGTAGATACTCAGTTTATTATTACCTGTTCTACCTTGGGAATCACTCTATATCTCTCAGAGGCAAACCAGGTCTACTCGCTTAGTCGCTTGACTATTGCTTGATCGATTCTCTCAGCGCACTTCGAGCCCGCAAAAGTCTTGGCTACCACTGTCGTTAGTGAACACGACCGTTCACCAGTGTTTCAAACCCCGCAAGTAAAGTGACCTTCGCTGATCGAGCATCTCAAGTGATAAGTGCGTAACAAAATAATAAACTCCTACTCTCTCTTCTTCGTCACAAGAAGAACTGTCACCCCGCCTAACGTCATTGGCATTCGGTTGCTAAACCGGAAGAATTAGCAGTGTTGTGCCCAGCGTGGACAACGAACCAGAAAGGCCGAAATTATCATCGCAGTATCGATTACCGCCTAAGGACGCAACGAAGAAGGGATCTGTTATTACAAAGTCACGAACAGACCTTCTCCTTGAGGCAGAAGAAAGACGCAGAGAGCGTCGCGCCCTCGACCAAGCCGCTGGTAGAAGCATAGACGCTTTTACCAACAGGGACGATACCCCTGAACCAGAAGGAGGAGTCACCTCCGCAGTAGAACCCAACCCCGACAGACAGAGTAGCCAAGCCACAACATTTTTCGCTTCATTCACAAGACCCCTCGAACCAACAGTCAATCCAACACCCGAACGCACAATGGCCCCACCAGAAACGCAAGCAACAAACAACTTCAGCCTCATTACCATGACGGCACCACAACTAGAAGAACTTGTCCAGCGCGTAGTACGAGCAAACGCAGGACCGGCAGGTCCTGCTGGACCACAAATTGCGAATATTACGAAGGATCTCCGTATCCCCGATCCTTC
>Ga0307509_10011403_pt1 | contig 10761 bp, 8 predicted proteins | sample 10_EM_MG_FD_202245 | JGI IMG/M metagenome (GOLD analysis project Ga0307509, IMG submission 202245) | Populus trichocarpa ectomycorrhiza microbial communities from riparian zone in the Pacific Northwest, United States - 10_EM | ecosystem: Host-associated > Plants > Roots > Unclassified | place... | reverse complement strand
TGGAGAAGACTTACCTGCAGCAAAGAGATAAGGTGAGCACGTGTATGGTCAAGATTGGACAAGAAGCACTTACGTGGAGGGCTGAGATGAAGAAGCTCCTGCGGCTGACAGCTGGCAAGGGAGTAAGTTCAAAGGCAAACGGCACTGTTTGGGAGAAGAAAAAGAGTCCAAATACAACACAGATAAATAAAACAGTTGTCAATTCTATCTGTTATTCTTAATTCTCAACTAACCAAGAATTACAATAAAAGAGGGAGGAAGGGGCTGCAGATACCAGATAAGCAAGAAATTGTTTTGAAGCAAATCTCATTCACCCAGGAGGCCCGGGCTACCTCGAAGCTGCCCAAAAATCTAGATTAGGGTTTATCAACATTGCATTGTTCTTTCAATTCGAGTTCTTTAAGATATTTTGTTTCAGTTGTTATTTCAATTTCTCCGATTTTCTTTTTTTAAAACCTGTAAGGTTTAGGTCCAAGAAAAGTTATAATAAGAATTCCAGTATTTTTCCCTTACTTATCAAGTTCATTACAAATTTATATTTTAAAATTGAATTGGTTTTTTAATATAGTATCAAAGCTTTAATGATGAACCGGTAATAAGTTCGAATCTTATCATTCTTATTTATTTGATAAAAATTAATTACAAGGTAGAATGGCTATATACAAGTTTTAAGTCCAAAGAGTTTTTATTTGAGAATGTATGTTAGAGAATAATATAAATTATATTTTAAAATTTTATTTAATAGTTCAAGTTATTGAATTGAGATGGTTCTTTAATATAATAATTATTTGACTATGAGCATTAGGGATATTTTAAAAGCGTATTTATGTTTTTTTTTTGTTTTTTAATCTTTAGGATGAGTTTCTTTCTTTCCGGATTTCTTGTGCATGGGAGTATTTGTTTTACTCTTTTTTTCATTATTATTATTCGGCTAAAAAAAACTAGATCCACTTAACGATAGACCGTAATTCTCTAGGAATAACATGTTAATCTTACCAAGTTTTGTCCCGGTAATCGCCTCTGGCCCTCTCACGTTCCACTGCATTATTTGGTAGGGTTCGATTTGTCGATTCTATGTTTAAAAGTCAACCATTACAGGTTGCAGTATAACTACAAAATAAAGTTAGCACAGGTGACGTTTCATTTATTCACACTGCCAAAACCATACTTTAAATTGTTTTAGTGTGGTAGCGTATAAATTAAATTTTAAAAAATAAAAAAAAAATATTATTTTAATATATTTTTAAAAATAATTGTTATTATAACGTGAAACACATGTTTGACATAGATTATTCTTAAACTTTCAGAATTTAAAAAAAAAACAAAAAATAATTTAAAAATCACATGTTGCTCCCAGGAATTAAATAAGTGACCTGACCATGAAGCGGTGATTTCACCCCTAAATCAGAGTGACATGTTTGACATAGATAGATCTTAGAATAAGTGGGGAATAAATCCGATATTCTAACCGATTCATTGGCCGGAATGATTTTCATAGGATGCTTAGAATCACTATGATCTTTCCTTGTTATTTAAGCATGTAATTATTGGAGAAAACGGGCTATTATTTTTATAATACAAAAATAAACTTGTAGTAATATTTATATTAACAAGATAATATAAGAGAAAATAATGAAGAGTTCTATCCTGTTAGTAACTACCAAAAATTAGTAACCCTTCACCTGTATAAATATGTAGTTTAGCAGACAACACACAAAAATAAAAAAGAATAAAAAATAAAAAATAAAAAAAGAGAAGTAACTCTAAGATGAAAACTCCATTGACAAAAGAATTGTTTATACAAATAAATTGCATTTAGGCCATGAATAACAAGCATAATTTATTATTATTTATTGTGATTATATTTATGCTCGTGATAGTTACGTGAGGCATGTTTATATTGTTTTTTTCTACTGATATTTTCTCTCTCTTTTTTTTCAAGCGAAACAGTACACGAGAAAAGTTAACATGACAGCACAGATGTCCAAACTTCTCAGCAGTAACAATGATAGCTGCATCGGAGCGATATAAGCAACATACATGTAACTTCAAAAAATACAAAATTTCTTCCCATTAGATCATCCCACAATAGTTTGAATTACTCGGTGAAACTTTAAATAGCCAAGGATGTACGGAAGACGGCTCAAAAGGAAAAAACAAATCAAGCAACATATAATTGACTTCACGCCATTAAAATGACCTTTTAGAGAAAGAACAGTGCATCAGACATCAATTACATCGACCACTGGTATACAGAGTGAAACAAAATGCTGCAAAATCTACAAATAAACAAGGTTGGAAACGAACGAAACAGGTGGATTGATCCACCTTAAACAAGTTTGGAAAGTGTACTTACTGCTCTTCTGGTTCCTACTCTCTCCATAATGACATGTTGGTTTGAGCAGCACTTTCATACCCTCTACTATCACCTGGTTCGTTTACACGCTTTTCCGTCCTCATAGGTTCCCTGCTGACTCTGCAGTCCTGTAAATAAGAGCAAAAGGCATTCCTGATGGAGCCACCAACAGATATCCATACACGAAGACTTGTGGCACAGCTACTGTGAAAAACTTGCTGATTTGCTTTACATGTTCCACCGAGAAAATTAACCACAAAACCACTATTGCAATTTGCACAAAGTATAGTCAAACATGTAGACGAGCCTAAATCCCAGAAAATCATATGCTTAGATGGTACAAGAATTCTATACCTAGAAACTGGATTTTGAAACTATGCTTTTCTCTTTGAGTTCTATTTCAGAACGAAGCAAACTTTAATAGGAATGCATACTATTTTGACAAGATCACCTTTAGCTTAATCAAGGTAATCAGTTAATTCGAGTCGTGAGTTGATAAAAAAACATTCTAAGAAATGCATTTATTAGAAACTAAGTGCAATTAACACACATTAGAAACTGAAGTGAGCACAAAATATTGCCAAAATTTGATTGTTTAGCCAATATCGCATTTCTTGCTTAAACTTGTAATTAATCCTAATTAAATTGATCTGGGAACGCCAATCTCATAAAAACAAAGAGATGGAAAAGGAAGATCAGGGTGCAGGTTCAGAGACAGTATAGATATTGAAGAACTATAAATGAAATAATTAGTCAAAGAGATGGAAAAGGATGATCATGTATGACATGCCCTATTTTCGGTAAAAAAAATATACTTAAAAATTCAATAAAATAATATTTTTTTTTAATTTTTAAAATTTATTTTTGATGTCAGAACATCTAAATGATCAAAAAATACAAATAAAAACAGAGGTTCAACCCCTACACCAAAACAGGACCAAAATGAATTTGACGGTGGTAGTGGTAGCAATAGGTTTAATGGTTTTATTATTAGTTTTGTTGCGTTTAGAAGTGAACCAGAGAGAGATAAGGAAAAGAAGAACTATAGCAGCTCCTGCACTAAAACGAAGAGCTGCCCATGAACGTAAACCAGAGATTGAGGTTTTCTTTGATAGCTCATCGGTCAAGAAATAATTAGACATTACCACTACCACTACTACTTGTTTTCTCTCTTCTTTGTTTCTTTAAACAAAAAGAAGAATTTGTTGATTTTCGCAAGTAAACAGAAAGAGCGAGGGAGGAAAAGAGGAGTCGTGGAGTAAGCGTTGTCGCGGTGGCAAAATGACAGAAAGAAGTTGAGACATTGAGAGCAGCAAGTTGATCAAGGATAGAAGATCCAAATATCATTAGACAATGAGCGTAGCAAAAATGGTAAGGATTATATAGCATCCTTCAACTTCATTTCCTTCTTTCAAATACAGATTTCAAACACAGTAGCAATGGAAACATTCATCCAATCTAACAGAATCGTCTTGGTTTCCTAAATAATTAAACAACTAAAAAGATTTTGGACTAACATTTCTAATGAAGTCAAAGGATGCTAGGAGTTCGGTTCTTATAGTTGTATCTAATCTGTTATAAATAAAATAAATGACCTGGTGAAGGGTGAGAAGTCAGTAGTTTTGAGGAACATTTGCAGCTCATAAGGTATTTGGACAAACGGTAACTGTTATTGGTGGCAATTTCATTGATCATGTATTTGAAGAGTAAGACAGAGCTAGGACACACCGGATGGAGAAGTCTTCACAGTTTGATTCATCTCTATTTGTGCCTGTGGTGTTGCTTCCCTGCATATTTCCTTCACATCACCAAAAAATAGTTCAATGTTAAACCAGCGATTCTCATAAATACTCTAATGGTTGTTTCTCAGAGTTTACCTTTGAAGATGTGCACAGATTGAAGGGTGCATGGTTGACATGGATCAGTGGTTCAAAACCAAAGCTAGTTTCTGATGAGGTAATGTTTGTCCCTGAAGGAATAGCAATTGGTTGATTTGAGACCGTGCACTGGCTTGGAAGATTAAGAGAAGTTTGCACCGAGCTTTCTTCATTTGCAGAAAATATGCCTGTTAATGTGTCTGTAGTTAACAACCCATTTCCTTCATCAAAGCTCATTCCTGACAAGGGCGGCTGCATTGGCTGTAGTGCTCCTGGTAAGCACATCGGGTGCAAACTCAATCCATTTCTCATTGTTAACATCTGTAAACCAATCATGCTATGAATCATATAATATGCTGAAGTGACAATAACTGCATCGTCCACTCCGTGACCAACCTATTTTTGCTATTTTTCCTATTGGACTTGGCAGGAAAAAAAAAAGATTCAAAAGGAGGATATTGATTTCCAGGGTTCAATAATTTCTAAGGGAAAGGACTGGGAAAAGGATGTCCATCCCAATCCAGCTCTGTAACTTTCCAGCTTCAGTTCTATCCTTGGAAATTTAAGCAAACAATGCGCACCCAGGGACAGAAAACCAAGTTATCCAACTTATATTATAAGTGATATGAAGTCATGCTCAATCATAACTAAGAAGATTCAGTCCTGTAGTCATAATAGTAGCATTCAGAACCATTGTAAAACCAAATTTGAGTCAGAGCCATCTCTGTAATAAACAAGCTGAAAATTAGATTAATTTTTGCCTATCTCGGCCAATGTTGCAAATGGTCAATTTGCTGCTCTCTCTACCAACCAAGATATGAATTCCTTGAGCCTTAAAATAAAAGTTAACAAACACAAACATATACTATAAAATGATACCGTTTGCTTAATGCAGGCCTATCGGTATTTGATTATGGATTACAAATGTCAAAAACTTTTATGATGCTTACCTAGATGTTAGGAATCTGGAAAGATCTATTAGAGAAGACATGAAACAAAATACATCAGAAATGGATGGCATTCATAAACTTCTATGATGCTTACTGAGATGTTCAAAATTTAATAGAGAAGACAGGATACAAAATACAACAGAAATGGCTGTGTCAATGTTCTAACCATTTTAACCAGATGCTCTAACTATTTATAAGGAGTGTATAACCTACAAAGTATCAGACCCTTCAACTGACTTTTACATCTTCTTCAAAGAATCAAAGCAACATTCTTGCACTTAGCTGCCTAAGGCTGTTGCCCTACTACAAGAAAATGGCCCCGGATCTTTAGAACTAAATAAGATTACATTAATAACTAAAAGCTCTAAAAACCAGGCTTCTAGTGAAGGGTAGCGCATAGAGCAAAGCAACATTCTTGCACTTAGCTGCCTAAGGCTGTTGCCCTACTACAAGAAAATGGCCCCGGATCTTTAGAACTAAATAAGATTACATTAATAACTAAAAGCTCTAAAAACCAGGCTTCTAGTGAAGGATAGCGCATAGAGCAACAAAGTCCAAAATAAAAAGGATACAAACAAAAGAGACAATTAAATAATCAGAGTGGCTTCAACCAAACAGCCAGGTAAAAGAGTGCTAGAAACCACCCACCTGCACTTGAAGCTGAAGCTGCTTCAAGTATTCAATGGCCTCATCCAGCATCGAAGCCTTATCCGTCTATCAAAATTAAAAAATATAACTCCAAATCAAATAGTAATTCTTTTGAATTTGAAACTCCCTGCATTCAAGCTTTTACTAATTAAAACTCCTTTGCTGTAAAAGATAGTGTACCTTATTAGAATTAGGAATTAAATTCTGTAAGGCTTTCATTTTCTCATTGATCCTACTCCTCCTCCTCTGTTAAGAAAATAACCCACATAAATTAAATCCCACATTTATCTCACAATCAAAAAATAAATAAACAAAACAGAAGGAAGAAAAATTAGAGTGGGAACCTTTTCAGATAAATTATGAACCTCCGCAGCTCTACTCCTCTTCGATGAACTTCGCGGCCGCACTGCATTAGCTTGCACCTCAGCCACCTCCGCCCCCTTCTATATTCAAAATACTTTAAAGCAGTTACTTATAAAAAGTAAAAAAGAAATTATAACTATCCGCACACTAAACAAAAAAAGAATTAATAATAACTCAAGTATTTGCTTGAATGAGTTATTAAGTTACCAAATTACCTCGCTATCGCAGCTAAAATCACCTAGATCATCCTCCACGGAGGCTCCCCTTCTCTTTGAAATACCTGAAGAGACCGCATTATCCACGCCTCCTTTAACATAATAACCACCGGGATCAGAGAGATTGACACCGGAGTTTCCAGCACCGGCTCCGCACTCCGTCCCCGACCGTCCAAACAGGTGGCAATCCAAAAATTCCACGGCGGCGGAGCCAGTCTCCACCGGCGTAGAGAGAGCGTGATGGATGAATTTAGAAGAGGAGGAAGAAGAGTTGTTGCCGAGGAACTGTTGGAGGAAAGTAGAGATCTCTTCTGGCTCAGTGGTCGGTGACCGTGCCGGTCCGTACAGATCCGCCATTTATATATTAATTAAAATATTAAAAAAATAGAATGAAAAAGGAGAAAGCGAAGAGCGGAGAGTGGATTTTATTTTAATGTTTTTGGTGTTTGATTCCTGTGTGTGTGTTATCTGTTAGCTGATTATTCTTCTTTGCTGCCTTTATTTATTTATTTGGTGAGTGCTGGCTTTTTGTTTTTGCTGTTGAAGGGGAACGGGGGGGGTTTTTAAGGAGGCTTTTGGGACTTTAGTGGAGGTTTTGGCATCACGGAGGAAGATGATATTTTGATTGTAATCAATTTGGATTAATCTCCCGCCCTTCTTTTTGCGACCCCACCCTCCCCTTTGGTTTCTGTTATTCTCATAGGCCTTTACCTTTGCGGGAAATCCTTGGATGTGGGCTGTTCCGTTTTTCTTCTTTCCCTTTTTCCTTTTTCCACTTTTTCTTTTCTTTTTTTGCTTCTGGTTAATCTTTTTCAAATTTTGATTTTAGATTTAAAAGAAAAGGGTAAGTTTATTTTGTGAGGACTTTGAATTCCCTGTGCTTTATAACTATTGTATTATAAATATATATACTAGTGTAAAAAAAAAAATATTACATATACACAAAGACACTCTAAAAAAAATACAAGAGGCCACCCATTACAGCTGAAAAATAAAGAGGGAGAGCAAGAAAAGAAAAAACAAGAACAATAACAGCCTCATTAGCAGTAGCAACGACGGAGAGATCGAGAGAGAGAAGAGAAGAAAGACGGTGAGAAGTTCAAAGCTTTAGGAGGCTTGATCTCCCTCCACAAGGAGCGTAAAGGTGCACCATCGATATTCTAAGATTAACAAGAGAAGGGAGGCGTTTTAGATACGGTAGGTGGCCTCTCTCCAGTAACGGCGGCGCGCTGTTCCACGCGCCGGCAATGGTGGTTACGCTTGAGTCTATGCTTCGCCATTGTTCTAGGGTGTTCTGGTATCATTCCTGAAGCTCCAGCTGCTCTTACACCCTATGGTGACCATTTAGGTCCAGTCCAACCACTTCTGGAAGGTCTATTTCATACTTTTGCGTGATTTTAATTTGTTGCTGTAATTGTTGGTTGATTATTTGATGATGAACTTGTGTGAGTGTGTGAGAAGATGGTGTAGTTGGATTAGTGAAGTGATATTGTTCGTGGGTGGTGCATATTTTTTAGTATGTGTTAGAATAAATGGATAAACAAGAAAAAAGGGAATACTATCAAAAAAATCTATCAATTTGCATAACGCCAAGTCCTGCCAGAAAATCAACAAAAAAATCTCTTTGAATCTACTTGTGTTTTTATTAGCATTTGAAAGAAAGAAAAAACGCTCAAAATATTTTCTTGCATGTCTTTGATATATATATATATATATGGCATGTATTTTGAATTTTATAATAAATTTATAAAATTCATTAGAACCTTGTCAAAATTAAAAGCCTCATTGGGCTGCATACCTAAAATTTCAAAATTCCACCTTTGATTTTAAAAACCCATTAAAAAGAAAATTTTGCTATTCATTTTTAATATTTGAATAAAGAGACTCGTAACGAGCCAATACTTGAATATTAAAAAAAATAACCTCTTATTATAATTTTTTCTAAACAAAATAACGATAAAATCTTTGTTTAAGAGTAAAACTGAGTTTCCTAGGATACTTAACAGTTAAGGGTATTTTTAATCTACTATTCCATGATACCAGAGTTAGAAATATCCAATGTATCTTAGGACAAGTGAAACTTTTTGAGGCACATTTCACAAACTTTCCTGAAATTTAGGCTGGGTTTCATGAACTTAACATAAGTCCAGCGATATATTTATGGTTATAACTTAAGTTATGATATGAGATGACCACCTTGAAGTAGTCAACTCACCAAACAGTTAGAGTGACAAAAACCAATTAGACTTTTAGAATAAATAGGTGTTGGATTTTTTACCAGAGTTTAACTCATCGTAATAAACCCACAATACAGCCTCTCTCAATAAGAATGCTCCAAATGTGATAATATCTTCTCTTTTTCATAACATATCCTTTACCATAAAATCTCTCATGACCAGTTAGAGTTCTCTAATTACTATGATACTGGGTGATCACTTTTTTTTTACACAACCTAAGACCTTCCCCACCTCTCTCAATCAAAAAGACTACTTTGCTTTGGATTTTAAGGAAAGATGGTTGGTCGCAGGCGATTTCGTGTTTTACAACCTTCACAATAAAAATATTAGATATTTTATTTTCATTGAATATCCATAAGAATTTATTTTTTAAAAAAAAGTCATGCACATTAGGTTCATATATAATTACTCATAATGTAATTCCTAACATTGTCATTACAAACCTTTAATCTTGAAAAGCATGGTTTAATCATAGAATTTTTAAAATATTACTATAATTATTTCATTAAAAGGGTATTTAATTTTATAATTTTATAAATTCTAAAAATCAAAAAATTAGGTAAGGACTACCAGAGTCAAGCCTAAGCCCGCTTGTTTTTTTTTAAATAAAGTAAACAACACGTAATTCACCTGAACAGACAATGACGTGACATTTATTTTAAGAAATTTCAATTATTTTTGATGACCAGAAAGTGATGTCCAAGTTTTTGGACCTCTAAAACCTAGATTTAAACTTGTTTCACCTAAAAAAAATCAATAAATCAATTTCCAACCCTATATAACATTCTAATCAATCTAAAACCTCAAAATTAAATAGAATCTAAAATAAATTTCTTAATGGCTAAACTAATTTGGTGCTGGGCAATCAATGCATCTTTTACTATCATGGTCAATTTTAAACAAAGCGAGTGCGCAAAGCTCTGGTCTAAAACAACCGTGGCCTCTTCTTTGAAAACAAAAGGGTAGAGAAGACACGTAACAAATAGAAAAAGAAAAAAGAGAGACGACCAGTCCAAGACCGAAAGCATTCTGACAGTGGGCGGAAAAATGTAATTTATGTGTCGTGAAGGGGGCATTAATTATACTCATCTGCTCAACTCAGAGATACTTCTTTCCATCCAAAACGTCACCTTGGCCCGACCAGAAAACAGAATTTATTTATTTAATTATTTCTTTTAAGACCAAAAGTGCAATTCCCGAGAAATCACTTTTAGCTAACTTTTCTATTCAACCCATACGGTTTTATCTGCTGACCGGACAGTGCCGGTCGAAATAATTGCTGACCGCAGGGTTTCTTCTCAGGTGAACCTCGATTCACTCCCTTCCTCAATTAGACTCCAAACCTCTAATTCTCAATTAAGGTTCCAAACGTTTCCATGTCTCTCAACAAGTCCTTTTTTTTAATATTTGTTTGTATTTTCTATCTAACGTGCACACTATATGCTGTAAAAAGATGCTTCCTAAAGATAATTTGACAGAAGAGTTTGCAAACCGATGAGGCTGGGAAAAATCCTTTGGTCAAAGATTAGGGTGTTTTTCACTTGCCGATAAATTGAGTTTGGATGACTTTATGAACCCAGCAATACCCGTAAGAAAAACAATCTGATACTTAATCCATTATAATGTTTGTATAGGTGACGATGTTTTTCAAGCCTTATTCAAGTCTTGTGTTGTGTTAGAATTAAAGTCTAAAGTGATGAGTTTTGGTCTGGTTTTATTTTATGCTCTAGAAAGATCTGTTTATACAGGTTATTTTAAGATAAATATCTTAAAAAATGTCTAGGTTTTAATATATTTTATATAAATATTTCATAAATATCTAAGTTATAAGATATTTAATATAAATATCATAGATATTTATAAAAATGTATATATTATATAAAACATTATGTAAGTTTGATTGGACTCGGTCAAGAATTAATATTTCTATATCATCACAAACATTAGCAAAAGAACATAATTGAGAAGTGTCTGGAATACTTGGGACAGAATTGATAATATTTATAAGTTTGATATCCTATTAAAAATGATTATACAGGTTAGGGATTAAATTGAGGTTTCACATTCCTTTCTTCCTCCTCCTCCTTTTTTATCCAAGCAGGGAAAAAAACAAAA
>Ga0307509_10011402_pt1 | contig 10761 bp, 18 predicted proteins | sample 10_EM_MG_FD_202245 | JGI IMG/M metagenome (GOLD analysis project Ga0307509, IMG submission 202245) | Populus trichocarpa ectomycorrhiza microbial communities from riparian zone in the Pacific Northwest, United States - 10_EM | ecosystem: Host-associated > Plants > Roots > Unclassified | place... | reverse complement strand
TGTTGGGGTGGGGAGTTTTCTTATGGGCTGCACATCTGTGGAGGTTTTTTGGTTCGTTGTATTCAGGCCTGTACGCTCTTCTGTAGTTTCTACCCATAGTACCGGACGCTTTGGTGTCGGGCAGGGTGAGAGGGTTTTAGCACAAGGGATGCGGGATGGACTGTAGGTGGAGGTTTTTCCTGTCTTAGAGCGATCTGCATACGGGAGTTTGTACCTTAAACAATACTAAAATGATACTAAAAACAAAAAGAAAAAAAAAAAAGGTACAAAGATAGCATTTAGCTTTAACGCTATGGCCAACAAAAGCCATATCCTCCTCACCCCAGGAAACATCCAAACCCCCAAGTCCCTGTGGTATGAGAGCAACCGGACATCTCGCCTATCGCCCAACCAAATCCTACGAAGATACACGTACATACGAAGGAAGTAGAAAGGAAAGAAGCAAGCAGGAAGGAGAGGAGAACCCTTAGCGACATCTACAAAAAGCCAAGAGGGCAAACAAAAGGAATATATGAACCCCTGACAAAGGAAAATTACGTCTAATAAGTGACGCATATCAGCCTGAGCTAGGAAATGAATGTAGGGACCTGGACACCAGAGCGGTGCAGGGGGACGAAGCGGTCCTCCGTGGCAGGATAGGACGGTGTATGGCGGCGGCTCTGGTGAGGGGTCGCCGGAGGGTGTGCCAAACCGGCATTAGCGACAGCCAGCAGGACGGGCGTAACCGAGGCGGGTTTTTGTATAGCGACCGAAGATCGACGGCGGGAGGGGAGCAGTCAGCTGCCAGCTGAAGGGGGTGGGAAGGGGGGGCGTCGGTGAGGCTGTAACCGAGCAATGGGACGAAGACCACGAGTGTAGAGGGAGGGGGAATGTGAGGAGGAAGGACAGTCCGAACACTTGAGACGACCGACTAGGGTAACCGCGGCCGATGCTTTTCCGAATCAGAAGCGAAGACAAGGTGCTGAAGTTACTAACCGAAGTGTTCCCTGACAGGACCACATAAGCGAGACGGAAAGGTACTTCGCAAAGGGCTTGGAAAGCTCAGCACCGACCCTGAGCGAAGAGGACAGAATGCCGACCGGGCAAAACCTCTGCGAGGTGCAAAGGAAGTGCGGGGTAAAGGGGACAATTGAACTTCATGAGCGGGCGTCAACGATGAACAGCAACAAGAACCTCGTGGAGGAGGGGGTAGACCGCAGAGTGAGAGGGGGGGTTGTAGCATCGCTCCCTAGGCAGAAGCCATCAAGGGGGAGGAGATGGGGGTGGTGGTGGATCCCACGATGATTTCCCTGGTGTTGAGATTTCAATCTCTGGAGGTGTAGGGGAGATGGTTCGTGCTAACTACTGTGACCGTTTTTCTTTTTTCCTTTTTTTCTTTTTTCTTTTTTTTTAAATCATATGTTCATTGTTTCTACGGTACAAGAAATGACATGCATCTTTAACGACATGGCCAAAACAAAACCCCAAAACAAAACAACAATCAACAAATGAAACAAACATAACTATTTCCCCCAACGCGATCAATAAGCGTCGCAGAGCAGCCGTAGCGAGTATTAAGGAGAGTAAAAACCGCCTAACCAGCCTCGAGTTCCGGGGGCGGGGAGGAAGGTAACGTGAGGAGAGGATTCGGGGGGTTGTGGAGGGAGGGAGCAAGCGGGGGCATCCCTGGGGGAAAGCCAGTGGCGGTGGTGCGTATGAACTAAGCCAGGGCAATGAGCAGTTGCTGGTCGGACCAGACCTGGGCCTTGGGGGCCAGGTCCGAGACCCCTTGGAGGAGGCGGGATCTCTGAAGGGTGGACGAGGGGCAGGACAGGATGGCGTGTTCGAAGGTCTGCGGGGCCTCAGAGCACAGCGGGCAGGACAAGTCGGCGTCAGGATTGCCCCATGAGGGGTGAGCCGCAAGGTAGCTTTTCCCAGAGCGCATCTGGTGTATCCTGCCCGCACCAAACTTGCCCAAGCCCATGAAGGGATGGGGGCGCGTCGATGGTGGATAGGGGTAGTACAGGGGGCTGGGATAGCGGCCCAGAGGGAGAGGAGGTGTTGTTTGGCCCTCAATTTGAGGCGGCGTAGGAGGGGATGACCCCCGGTACCGGGGGCAGGTAATCTGTTAGGTGGAGGGAGATGGGTGGGAGTGTAGAAACGTCATCTACTAGGGGGGCGGCCACGTTGACTAACGCAGTGATGGCGTTGTGTCGGTATCTCGTGTTCCTGGCCTTGTCCGGAGCAGAACGCCACTCGAGGTTGAAGAAGAGGTAGGGTTGAGAGGTTATCTTCGAACGCGCTATCAAGGCTGCACGATGGGGCAAGAATGTGGGGATGGACATCGGGAGGCGCGCTGTGGCTGGGTTTATCTCCGGGGGGGGGCAGATGAGCCTCAGGCCAGCAAGGCGGCGTTGGTGGCGTACTAGGACAGGCAGCGGGGGAAGACAGGCCTCCCTGTGCAGACAAGTTATGTTGGTGGAGGAGAAACAGTTGGTAATCCACCTACAGACACGATGCCAAAAAACGGACATTGGGCCTAGGATAGACGGGGGAGGTTACCAGATAGCGGATCCTTATAGGAGAATCGGAGCAAGAAGCGAACGGGCCAGGGAGAGACAGAGGTAGGGTTGAAAGCCCATCCCAGGGGGGGAGAGGTGGTGAATCGTGGCCAGGGCGGCATTGGCGAGCGTCTATCTCCTGGAAAAGTGGGACCTCGGGTGAAAGGAGGGAGTGAAGATGAATCCCAGCCACTTCAGGCGGGACTGTGGATAGAAGAGCTGCTCTTCTAGCTGCACCGGGAGGGAGCACGGCGGCTCATTGCTCCTGGTGGTCCTCCAGTGGATCAGCTCGGTCTTGGGCACGGAAAAGGAGATGTTGATTGGGGAGGCCTTTCTCTTGAGTGCCGAGAAGGACATCTGAAGGAGGCGGACGTTAGTCCTGTAGGACGGAGAGGCCACTGTGACGGCAAAGTCATCGACGTAGGAGATAATGAGCGACCTGGGGATTACCAGGGGGAGGGAGGAAGCATAAATGACAAATAATAGGGGGGAGATGGGGGACCCTTGAGGGACCCCAACTGAAACGGGAGTGAAGATGCGAGGGGACCCTTGAAAGGTCAGGCGGCAGGTGCGATCTCTGAGAAAACAGCCAACCCACTGAACCAGGAATGGGCTGACCCCTTTTGTGCGAAGGAGGGAGAGGAGAGAGGGAGATTCCACATTATCGAAGCCTCCCTTCACATCGAGAAAGAGAGTGGAGACTTTGTAGCGGAGGCGGTGGAAGGATTCAACATTATGTTGTAGGATGAGGGCGGCATCGGTGGTGGACCTCCCAGGGAGAGACCCGCACTGAAGGGGGTGGAAAAGGGAACACATCGTCGCTTGGGCCGAGAGGCGGGAAGCTACCACTCTCCCAAGGATTTTAGAGAGCGTTCGAAGGAGGACGATGACCCTGAAGGAGGAGGGTGATGACCCTGAAGGAGGAGGGTGAGTCGTATGAGGGTTTGCCAGGTTTGTCGAGAACGATACCAAGTGCTTTCTTCAGGCAGGGGGGGTGGAATCCGTGGGATAACAGGGGGTCCAGAAGGGAGGGAAGGAGGGAGGGTTTGATGCGGTGTACAGATTTCCATACCGAGTATGGGATGTGGTCGGGCCCAGGGGCGGAGGTGTTTGAGCACTTGGAGAGGGCCCTGGAGACCTCTTCGGAGGTGAGGGGGGTGTAGTCATCATACTGCGTGAGGTGAATGAGCGGGGGAGGTGGGGGTTTGGAGGGAAAGAAGTGGTCCAGGAGCGTTTCCGCCACCTCGGCTGGATCGGAGGCCCCTGGTAGGTCCGGGAACCTTTGTGGTGGGCGGACGAATGCAAATCTCTTGGCCGTCCAGATGGAGCGCGGAGTGGCCGAGGACAGGAAGTCCAACCAATGTGTTCTCTTGGCCGAAGCGATGGCCTTGAAGTATGTTCTTCTCGAGCTTTTCACATTGCTCCAGTTGAGGGGGGACGGGTCGAGGCGGGATATCCTTGCAAATCTGTGATACTCCCTCCTAAGAGACGATAGGCGCGGGGACCACCACGGCTTTGAGTGGGAGCATGGGAGCTTCCTCGGGGCATGGGAGGTTAAGATGGTAGTGAGGCGGGTAGAGGAGATGTCGAACCATCTACTTAGGGAGTTAGGCGTGGGTTTCGCCGGACAGGATAGTGTTGTGAAAGAGTCCAGTGCCTTCCCCACTGCATCTAGGTCAAGAAGGGCCTAGTGTGGTGTAGGGGGGGGCAGCATAACCGCGGGCAGTCTTAGGGTTATCACACATGGAACGTGGTCAGACCCAGTGGAGGGGAGGGGGGTGTCCCAGGAGGAGACAAGGGGGGAGAGGGAGGTATTGGCGAAGGCCAGGTCCAAAACAGAGGTACGCGAAATGGCGTCAAACGGGAACCAAGTATAAACCCCACTGGTGTTGAGAAGATGATATGGGACGTCGAAAGCGGCGTCAAAATAGCGTGTAGAGATGGTAAATTCCCTTTCGGACAGGGAGCGGCAGGGATCTGCCAACGGGTGGTGAAGGTTGAAGTCACCTAAAACAAGGTGGGGATAGGAGAGAAAGGAAAAAACCTGTTCAGGCAGTATGGAGCGATAGGGGGGACGATTCGTGCGAAGGAGGTACACCCAGATGACTCTGAGGGAGTGGTGAGGTGACCCAAAAACGGCCTCCGGGGAAAAAACATCAACCGAGAGCATCTCCGAGGAGTTGTAAAAAACGGTCGAGCAGGACAAATGTTGGTTTAGAGCATGAGACACATAAATGGCCACCCGCGGTCGGCCAGGAGGGGGGGGGGCGAAAGAAATAAACCCTGGGAATGTAGGCAGAGTCGAGCGTCTGGAGGGGGGGTCTTGAATAGCAACAAGCAAAGGAGGGTGAGGCAGCATGTAAAGCTGTGAAAAGGTGAAAGAAAAACATCCCAGCTCCCAAGGCAGTTATGTTGAACGATTGGAAAGGAAGGGAAGACAGCACTGCTGTCGGTGTATCGAGTGAAAAAATTCTCCATTATTGGGCAGAGCCCGTGGAGGTGTCGGACTCTAGAGATTCATCACCGCTCTCTCTTGGGGCGAGATCAGTGATGGTGATTTTCCATTGGGCTCTCTGCCTAGGTGGAGGAGCATCGCAGGGGAGTATAGAGGCCTTCGGGGTTCGGGGAGTGGTACCTGGTGCTGGGGGAAGGATCGTTGAAGGGCCAGCCTGGTCCTCAGCGAGATCCATGCTGTCCTGCGTCTGTCGAGATCGCACCTCTGGTGCCTCCGGAGTGGATTTTGGGCGGGAGGGGCAATCCTTGCTGCGGGCAGAGTGCTCTTCCTGGCAGTTAGGACAGCATGCCACCGAGGATGGACAGCAGGCGAGGACAGGTCGGAGATTGCCACCCTTAGGGCAGGAAGGGTTAGGGCAGCAATGCTCTGCCTTGGTATGGGAGAGCGAGCAGAATGGACAGACTGGTAGTGTGCTGGGACAGCGGGGGGCGATGTGCCGGAACTTCCAGCATTTCTTACATTGGGGGTTCTTAGAGGAGTTGAACATCTGTTCCACTCTCCGGTTCCGGGAGAAGAGGTTGATGGAGGGGAGGATGGCAAAGGCGTCGGGCGGGGCCACGGTGACAACAACGGAGGTTGCTGATTTCTGATCACGGGACTCCGGGTCCGGGTTAAGGTAACGTGCTGAGAGAATGGAGACTCCCCTGGCATTGCGGATGGACTCATGAAGAGAGGGGAAGAGTTGTTCATCGTCTGAGGGGAGGAACGCAAGAGGAATGGAGTGAACCAAAAGTTGTGTTTCGTTCGGAGCGGGTTTGAAGAGTTCCCAAGGGGAGTTACCCACCGGAAAGGCCTTGTTTAACCTCGAGGTAAGGGGAGCGAAATACGAGGTAGAGGAGGAGGCGGGGGTGTGAAGGTCGGTACCGAGGAGTGACACTGAGCCTTTGTCGTTGACCGTGCAAGTGAAAGAAAGGGGGAGGGAGCAGTTGGCCTCTCTGAGGACAGAGGCAGCAATATCTGGGAAGTGGGCTGCTATCTTGAGCACTTCTGGGTGGGGTTCGAAGGTGGTTCTGGAGGCGAAAGATCTGCGGACAGCTTGGGGGAGAGGAGGGGGAGATTTCGTAAAAACCTCACCCAAGGCAACCGCAACGGAGGAAGCCGAGACATGTCTTCTCGCCTGGCGACTCTTCTTTCCTTTAGCAGGGGGTGCGACAGCCTGAGCGTAGGTGGGGGTGGTCTTGGGGGCCATGGTGGTGGGGGGACGCCAGTCGGGGTCCAAATGACCGGGGGTCCAAGCGGGACCGGGGGGGTATGTCCCTCTCCCGAATTCCTCCGCTTCCCAGGTGTGGGGGTATTTCTTGGCAAACGCCTCAGGGTTGTCATATAGTGTGGGAGGGGAAGTTGACATGTCGTATCTCGGGAGATCCGGGTGAGCTGCGGGGGAGGGCCACACCGTATTACGTGGTGGTAGGGGTGGAGCCGGAGGAGCTCTTTCCTTCCCTTTCTCTAGGCGAGCAGGGTTGGTGTTGCGGGTAGGGGGCGGGGCGCGATCCTCCGGAGGGGGTTGTGGTCTGCTGTGGGACTGTAGGGCGCTGGGGGGGAAAAAGGGCCTGAGCAGTTGACGGAAGACGGGAGGCAATGTCACGGAGAGATGCATGGGGGGGGCGAGGTTTGGGGGTTGCGGGGAGAAATCCCGGTTGGCTACCTGAGAAGAAAGGTAATGGATCTCAGTCGAAAGGTTTTCAAGAGCAGTAGCGATGTGGACGCTTGATCGAAGCAAGGTGCAAAGTAGAGGGAGGAGCATTTGTTCCCTAATGGAGAGTGTGGAGATGTTTGTTGGAGTAATGGGGGGAAAACCTGCGGCGGGGAGCCCTAGGTCGGTGGCAGTTTGATGGAAAAGCGAGACCAGATGGTGGCGATTTCCAGTGGTTGGGAGGGGAGAAAGAGGGGCTGGAGTACCGATTCTGGAGGGGACACCCTGATGGGAGGCCATGTCTGGAGGTGAGGGTGGGGACGCGAGGCCCAACAATGAGGACAAAAAGTGTGGGAGAGGAGATCGTGCGCAGAACGACGTGGTGTTGAGAAATGTAGGGGGGGGGGAAGAGGGGAGCGGAAGCGTGCTAACTACTGTGACCTTTCTTTTTTTTCTTTTTTTCTTTTTTTCTTTTTTTTTTTTTTAATCTCGCTTATTTATTGTTTCTATCGGGGCAAAATGCACAACTGTGCTCATCCCACGGGGTTAGGTACAAGGGTCCTCGGCTGGAACGTAAGCCATGTGGACCAAAACCTCCAACTACAGTCCTTCCCGCTATCCCCAAGCTAAAACCCTCTGACCCTTCCCGACAAAGAAAGAATCCCCCGCCCGGTACTATGGGTAGAAACTACAAGGAGATGAGACTACGGGCCTGAAAGCCACGAACCAATAACCCCCACGAAAGCCTAGCCAAAAAGAAAAACATCCCCAACCGACAGTAGACACAACCAACAAAGAAAAACAAACCCACTCCCCCAAATCAAACAACCTATAAGCTAAACCGTAGTAAAACTCCACCGGGCCCAGCTCCCGAAGGAATAGGGACTCCTGAATATGGGTCTCGGGGACACAACAAGGGGAGGTAACTCCCGGGGGCACATAGCCCCGCCAGCCGAGGCTCAGGAAGAGCGATCGAGTTCGAGAAGATGCCGCCTAAAGAAGGAAGGCTGGTGGCAGTCGGAGGAAGATCCGGCCGGCCATTTCGGGAAACAGGACCCGGAGAGAAGGTTTAAATATGCGCCCCTAGTCCAAGGACATCAGAAGGGAGCAGAGGTCTGAGGCTGGGCGTAGAGCAGCGAGCAGTAGGGTGCCAGCCGATCCAAACGTCGGGGAGTGGGAAGGCGGAAGGCTAACCGACACGAGAAGTGCGAGGAAGGCTGACGGAAACGGTGTCACAATGTTTCGAAAAGTCCGACCGTACCAGCAGAGCACACAGGAGATAGTGCAATACCAGAGAGCAGTGCCACCGGGGACAGCTACTTTGTCGATCGACCGAGACTAAAAACCGACCGTTGACGTGTGAGGGGTTGCCGACCGTGGGGGGCTGCCTAAGCGAGCCCGGAGAAGAGGGGGTGAAGGCAGACTCAACCAACCCCTAGGAACAAGCTCGCCAGGCCTGACCATCAGAAGGGAAAGGAAGAGGGAAGGGAGATGGCTTCACCCAGACAGAGGCAATGTGGCGTGTCTGAGGAGAGGGGGGTGGATAGAAGTGACGATGATTTCTCGTGGTGTTGAGATTTCAATCGCCGGAGGTGTAGCGGAGACGGAGGATGGCTAACTACTGTGACCGAGTCTCCTACTTATATAGACTCTTCACGCCAACAACCCTAACCCTGGTGACTCATAACTTGGTTCACGCGGTCCTATGACTCATAATGAGTCATGCCCGAAATCCATCAGATGACTCCTATGAGTCACTGCGCAACATGCCGTAAACCAATCATAAAACATAAAACATATCAGATGCGCAAAGCGCGTCACCTGCGTGGAACTCGTGACTCATAGTGTGAGTCACGCGCGAAAGTCATTACATCATTATGACTCACAATCGTGAGTCATAGAAACATCAACCAATCATAACATAACGATGACACGCAAGTGCGAGTCATGTGAGAACTATGAGTCAACTGACTGCAAGCGTAAAACACAAACATATATGACTCACAATCGTGAGTCATAGAAACATAAACATACCTTATGACTAATAACTATTAGTCATGTGAAATCTGCCTTGTTTAGTCACGATTTGTGACAATGTCCTCCTCATCGTCTTCTTCCTCGGGATCTTGTCCCTCTGGACCTTTCCCCTTTTCTTTGCGACTCGGGCCTCCTCTCAGATCCTGCCCGTCGTTGTCGTTGTCGTCATCACCATCGTCTGGGTCGGGATCCCCTGCCCCGTGCATAGTCGTTGGTGGTAATTGGCCTTCTCTATTTCCTCATCCTGGTTCAGGAGTTGGATTTGACCTTTTTTTGGGAGCTCTGTCGGTATTCCGTACGGGCCGTTCCCTATTGTCAGTAATTACAGTTGGGGCTGCTGACCTTTGAGCTGATATAGCTCCTACCTGGGCTTTTAGATCGATCAGGATATCATGAAGCTTCGCCATTTCCACTTCATGACGTCCCTGTTGATCTCTTGCCTCCTCCATGTGTTCCTTCTTGTATCAATTTAAAACCGACACATAATTGGCATTGTCGTTTGCTTGGGCTTCCTCTACTTCGAGGATACGGTCCCAGAGCTGCTCGTCTTGTCATTGGCTTTGTTCCGCCTGTTGTGCTTGGCGAGCTTGTTGGGCTTGGAACTCTGCTTGGACCTTTGCCACGATTTCCGCCTGAATAGTTTTGGATTCTTGGTCCAACATGTCAATGGTCCTTTCGAACATGTTTAATTCCTCGACCAGTATGGACTCACCTTGTCCCAACCGGCGCTGGAGCTTTCCTAACGCTCTTGCCTGTTGTTGGCCTTCGCAAGATAGTTGTCCGATATCTAGGTACATGGATTTCTGTTCTCTAGCCATTCGTTGGCTAAATCTTCCGAGAACTCCTCCAAGGTGGCCTGCCAATTGGATTAACTCTTCCCTTGGGACAAAGTTAAGAATACGTGTCTTAAAACGTCCTCGCATCAGTTGTCCAAGAGCTACCTTTCCAATGGTACTGGTATCCAGTGGACCAGGAGTTTGGCTACTACTATGGATGATGGTCTCATCCCTTCCGGTCATTTTGGAGTTGTGGGTTTCTTCTGTCATGTTTGGTAATCGTGATGTGTCAGGTCGCCGATGCCCCGAAGAATTCCTGTGTGCTTACTTGCACCAGTTGGGAGATATCGGATGATGCTTATCGAATTGACTTGGGGTTAAGCCAGATAAGCGGAATCTCGTTGTCCCTAACGGACGGAGGATATGGGGTGTTCCAGAAGTTGTCTGGAAACTCGTAGGTTTTTATATCCCTCGTGGGATATGGAGTGTTCCACTCCTGGTCTGGTTCTTGGACCAGGTCTTCGCTTTTCTGAGCAACTGTAGGGGCAGCGGCAACAGTATTGCCGTGCGGGAAAAGGTAAAGGGTTTGGAGAATATGAGGTGAATCTTTTAAAAGTTCTTCGAATGAGTAGAATGGATGTTCGAAGATAGAATCGGTGAGAGATAAGGGTTCAAAAATAAATGCTACACTTATTTCGCCGAGCAGAGTTGTCATATAGTGAGCCTTGGTAACAAGGAGAATTATCAATATACTGTTAGGCGGGAGCCTATCTCAAAGTCTTGCAAGATAACTCAGGCCGATAATCTTAATCGTAGAGGGAGATTGTCTAGCAAGGCTCAATGATTCAAAATAGAGGTAGGTAAAGTGATAAAGATTTTTCTAGCGTACAAACCGATAGTGATAAGATCTCTTCTCCGTTGCTTGATGATTTTCAAATAGCTCGGGAGGCACCTCGATATTTGTATGCCGCGTCTGGGTGGTCGCGGGCGACATCTAGTTCTCATACTAACTAAGTACCGACTAACAAACTCCAGTTTCTTCTCAAGAGTGCGAACACCATTTGACCCTGACAATTCTCTTATCTCACTTCGACTTCCCAATCACAACACCATGAAATTACCTGACGGCACTCCCACATATCAGTCCATTGGTTACGATCCATCTTCGTCGGCATGGAGTCTTGCTTACCATTTGCATATGCAGAATGGTCTCCATGATCGAACCAACAAAGGGGCCAGCTTTGTTATCGAACCTCTCAG
>Ga0307509_10011400_pt1 | contig 10764 bp, 9 predicted proteins | sample 10_EM_MG_FD_202245 | JGI IMG/M metagenome (GOLD analysis project Ga0307509, IMG submission 202245) | Populus trichocarpa ectomycorrhiza microbial communities from riparian zone in the Pacific Northwest, United States - 10_EM | ecosystem: Host-associated > Plants > Roots > Unclassified | place... | reverse complement strand
GTGACCATATACGCCAGTTTGGCAATATTCCGATGTATTCCACGGAGATCGGAGAGCTAGCTCACAAGACGCAAATCAAGGACGGATGGTGACAATCGAATAAAAATGATGCCGGGCGCCAGATCGTGCACAGCTACGGTCGTCAACATGCAATCCGGATGAGACTCTTGAACTTGGAATCTCTGCAAGCTCGTGGAGAGGATCTCTCGGCGGACGTGCTACAGCATTTAGATAGGACAACCAGCACGGTATCACAGCCGGTCATCCGGGGAAGGGTCCTGAAGGGACGTCGGGAGGATGTGTCCAATATCGTGGATTTTAGCCGGATCTCGGGAGTCTCACTCGAGATTATATATCGTGAATTGATCCGATATAGCCGACATAACCTGCCCGCAGCGCACCGTCTTCCTGAGGACCAATCCTACATCTTGATACTGTATATACTAGAAGATATAGAAGCGACTTTCTTGAAACCCAGATCATTAGTTCAGCAGACCAATGAGGCGTGAGATGTGAGACGTGAAAGGTGAGATGTGAAAAAAAAAAGGTGCTGCCGCCCCAGATGCCGGCCGACGTCTGAGGAAGCAGCGAATTAATTGAAGTTGTGATAGCGGGGATGAGGGGCGGGATACATCAGGACGTGGAGAAGAAGCGAGGAGGACGAGATCGAGAGTCTGGGGCAGTCTAGACGTCGGGAGGATGTGACGTTGCATCAGGATGCAAGGAACGTTGGAACGCAAGTCAGGACGCACAGGACGCAGGGGACGCAGAAAATACGTCGCTTGCGTCAGGACGCAACGCCGACAGATCAGACGCAGGATCCGTTTTTGCTGATGCACTAGGGGAGAGGCCTACTATTTACACTAATCTTCATGCTACTTTGACTTCTTTAGTTAAGAAGTACTTTCTTAACAATTTAGTTTGTCAAGATAAAGTGTAAACACCGTTTGACCCTAAAATATTGTCCAGCTCAACTCAGAGAATCTCCCAAACTAGTATTACATCTGAGGGTGTCCCCACACCATCCGAGTCAGTAGGCAGTCTTCGATCTCTTCGTCATGATAGACTATATATGAATAGACGGTCCAAATGTCTACATACCAATAGTAATATTGAATATGGAGTAATTAGTTCAGACATCCAGCTATCAAAGCATTATGCAGTAATATACATATGCAACTAGAAAATGAGAGGAGTGGTGTTCTCTAAATATCGTTCCAATCAGTTAAACATATCTTGAAACATGCTCTAATCCAGTGGCCTGAGTGGTCTTCCAGGTGCCTCTAGGAAGCTCATAACTTCAGGAGCATAGGTTCGAATATATGGTTATTGTATGAAGCCATATACCTTACTCTTAGATATTAGGTAAGCTATTCCCGCTAGGGTAATAGTAGAAGAGTCATTAATGAGATGCTTTTTCTGACTCTCTCCCTACTCTGAAGTCGCAGGCCACTGACTGAATTTCAGAGACAAAACTGCCCAGTTCATCTATTTCTTCATATCGTGTTCAGGTTTTACCTGGCTATCCCTGAGTTTAGCAAAAGAGAATCAGTGCCTGAAGTCGCTGATCCCATTATCCGGTAGGTTAAGGTCATGTACCGAATTGGCAGTAGAAGGGATAACGGTATCATAAGTGGCCTGGGACTGATTGGCTTATAAAGCAAGATGCTCTCCTATAAGTCTCATAACCCTAAGCTTTGGAGCAGTGACAGGTGACACTGGCTTGCCATTTGGGCAACGATTTTCAGCCCTGTCTGCTTCTTTTTCAGCGTGTTCAAAATTGGGGATGCCCTCCTGAAGCCTGATGGTAGCTAAATCATAGATCTGATTTGAGATGTCGGTCTTCTCTTTCGGGGTGGAAAGCATGTCCACTAGCTCAACAGTAGAAGAAGACATATTAGAAGCCCTCTCAACACCACTCCCACTGCCTTCTAGGGTGGCAAGGTGGCTTGGAGGTTTGATAATCTTAATTTCATGATCGGTGTTTGGAGATAGACGTATCATTGATGTAGAAGGAGCTGTCACCGGAGGAGTCTCCATAGTTGCTCTGATAAGTGGCAATAGTAATAGTATTTTTCCTGGAAGCGCAGAAAGGGTAGTGTTGGTGCAGAGAAATGAGTTGGTTGGACTGTGCAAGAGGAGAGAGGAAGGGAAGAGGCAGAGGGGGAGAGGCAGAGGGGGAGAGGCAGAAGGGGAGTAAAGTTGAGTTAAACTAAGTAGGGTATCTGGAAGCGGGGATGAGTAAATTGGTGAAGGGAGGGCCTGGATAAGGAGGGGGCAATATATGTTGGAAGTGATATCAAACTTCGGGTTAATGTGAATCTGCATTATTAGCGTGAAATTCAGTATTGGGGTTTGATGGATGAGGGTTGCTGGTAGCCATAGTATCATACTATAATTGTACGTATATACTACAGAACCCCTCAGTTAATAGCAGTCAGGCTTCCAGCTTGTTAGGCACACGGACTCCCCGTAAGGATTTACAGGGCAAAGTTACCCTACCTTGACGCACACGAACTTTGAAGGAAAAAGATAACACCCCCCTGCAGCCCCGGCGTTGGGATGGCGCGTCATCACTGGCCGCCTGGGTAGTTCCGTCCCAACATCAAAGACCACTATCAATGGAACACATCTTATAACACCGTATACATCGCGGCCGTCCGTCCGACCGGACCCCGTTCGCAGGATATATGAGGAGAGACCTTCAGGCACCTTATGCAAGTAGAAGCAGGTGGATCGGACAATGGCGCATAAAGGTACAGACACTTGAAGACAGACAGTCAGAAGAGTGGGTCGAATGTAACAGGACGTTTCGCACCAAAGTTAGTCCCCTCGTACCTACAAAGTCGTGTAGAGTATGAAGGAGGTAACTATGCCCAGTAAGTGGATCGGGTGCATCCACAGAGGACAAGTTGGTAAAAGATGGAGCCCGAGGGAAAAAGCCTATAGGTACGATCCTGAGGACATGTTGTGTAATGCCGGAAGACCAGAATACGATATGCAGTTGCATGACGAATTCTCAACGGAACCAACCAAAGAAGAAAGGCCATCTTCTGTCCAGCCAGTTAGACTACCCTCGACAAGCACGAGGACAAGATAATTCGTAACCATTGTTGCCAACGGATAAACGGATGCCCTGACACCTGACGAGGTCTCCACACCCTCAGGAATAATGAAAGGGCAGACTGATAAGTTGACCATGGGAGCAAAAGAGTGTGGTAGAGAGTTTTCAGGGTCTACGAGAGTTCACGCTCAGGTAAAGTTCGTAAAAATATGAACAAAGTACTTAGTTAGTATGGAGATAGCATGTATACCGCGATTGCTCAGACGCGGAATATAAATATCGAATCTTCACTGCAATTAGAAAAAGCAGCACGGAGAAGAGATCTTATCAATATAATAAGTTTTTATCTTATCGTTACCAATACTTCGACTATCTATCCCGAAGTATACCATTATATCTAGCCTACATTACTTGCGTCTTCTTAGCGAGTTCTCCGATATAAAGTGATTCAGGTCCTAGTTGTCGGAATACATCACGCCGAAGTTACCACCTAACACAGCTCACTGGTCACTTGAGGGTTCCCTAAAGCGGTTGATATTAACAAAGATTTAGGTTTATTATATATATTATCATTTTCGTAGCTTTTCTAGAGTAGCTGTAAACCATACATACTACTATTAGTGACTTTAACAACAGGTATTTTCTCCTGCCATCACACTTTTACAAACAGAGGAAAACTTGAAATCTTGGGATTCCATCATGCCCCAAAATATCGCTTATTGAATACACCTGTCCTCCGACCCCGATTTGACAGATGAATAATTGCTGGAGAGGCATCTGGAAAATGAAACTTCATACGCTAGAGTGACTTCCTGTGATGCTGAAGCCGGTGTTTAACCCTTCGGCCACCACACTATCTTTTCTAAAGCTTTTATTTCAAGATCATCCAGTACGAATGCTTGTACTTGAGTACTCCCTGTTGATAAACTCTTAAGCATTCTAATAGTGACTGGCCAACAGAGAAATTAGTATCATACCAGTATAGACTCCACCAGTGCTCGAGAATAAACAGCTCAGCAGCTCAAGCATCAAGAGCACAAGAAACTATAGCAGGCTGGCGACAAAAATCACTGGTAGAATTGCTTGTACCACCAAAACTAGTCCACTTGGCACTTTCTATTTAATACATTTTGAAGCTGGAAGAAAAAAAGATCTGTAATTGATAGTATGGTCCAAAATTCCTTTAAATATCTCCTTAAGTGCTCACAGATTATTAAAGAATTGCTATACTAGCAAATTTGGCACCTACTGTTGTAAAGTTGAGGTCGAAAACAGCGCTAAGCCTTGCCATAACCTACTTCTATTTTCATCGTTTACTCGGAATTGGGGCCTGGTAGGAACACTAGTCTCAAAGGGGGTTCTGTCAGGGGACAAAAACTAGACTCTTATGCTTATCCCGATTGATTATTTTAACAATAGATGGAGTTGAGAGGCGGGGGAAACCGGGGGCAACTAGTAATATAAAACAAAATAACCGCCTTCTATCTAGCCTTTTTTTCAGAAGTTTCACTGCCGGCCCACTCCCTATTGACCTTTCATCCCACCCACTGCCCACGGTCTGCCAACTTTTCCAAAAAGCCCCTCCCCAGTATACCTAACTTGTACACCCATTCCCCAATACATTAAAATCTGTAAATCCTTTCCAACTCTTTTCCTTCTCTTCTTGCTTCCAGCTAGCCTTCAGCTCTCATGATTATCTTGCTCCAAGCACAGTTAGTCTTCAGTTCTGGCATAGTTTTGCCTGGAATTTTTCTGCCCTTTCTGAATCACTGGTTTTTATACTGCCTTTAAGCCAACAATTCTTGTTACCTCAACTTTAATTCATTTGCGTTACCACTACAGCCATCATTGTTCCTGTAATTATCGCTATTATGATATCTCTAATCTAATTTTATCCCATTTCTACTAGTTCAGGGACACTCCTAATAGTTGCCTGATTCCGAATACACGATGAGAACATAGGTACATAAAATAGTTAGAAATTGTGCTAAGCTTGGTGTACCAACTATAGCTCTCTTGATAATTTCTTAGTCAGTTTAGATACAGCGTTCAAAAGGGCTAGAAAGTAAACACCAGGGAATTTCTTCACAATTTCATGTAGATGGAGATTTTGTTTGGGATGCATTACTAGAGTAGTGGTTGGAGGGTCGTGAATATGGCTGTTTTCGGTGGAAAACCCTACACTACCGGTGATTTCTGTCGACAGCCTCGTACTTCCAGATCCAATGTTTAGCCCATATTTCGGTCTTGCTCAAGGGATGGCGCAATAGTAGCCTAATACCGATGCTGGTACTGTACTGTAGATCAAGAGGTCCCGGAACTGAGCGAGCCCACCGCCCCTGTAGGCACGGGAGCCTTATTAAGCCCACCTCAACTCTTGTTTCTAAGGGAATGTACAAGTGTACTTGTATTCGCTAGGGCTGCACTAACGGCACATCTTAACCCCGCAGAAACACCCCGCAAGTTAATCACCTGGTGGCAGAGCCATAAAACGAACCGCAAACTTCAGGCACCATAGTTCGATACCAGGAATCCCTAGTTGATTGATCCCTGCATAGTGTTCAACGTCTAAAATGACTGGTGGGGGATCATCTACCTTCCCTACTGATGAGAACACAGACTAATAGTAACAGCCGGTACGTTCATTCTTGAAGGGAAAATTGCCGAAAATATACTAAAAAACCCACTGGACAGCTTCGCTTTGGTTGTGCCCCCCGGCAGGAAGTCCTATCGAGGCTGCCCTCCAAACGCTCATCACTGAAGCCATTCCACTCCACTTCGGCGATGAAAAGGTACCGGCCTTCCGCCCGCACATGACAATTACATCGGATATTCCAGACAGCGTAGGTCCTGAGGAGGTCTTGAGGAAGATTTCTTTGAGGGGTTTATTGGAGGTTAGCTTCAAAGAGTTTGTCATTGGGTAGGTTCCCCAAAAGATGGGGATGAGTTATGTTAAAGTCTCTAGGCAAACCTACTACACCCGCGGAACCCTCCACTTGGAACGCACTCCAGCAATCATTGACCTGGCTAGACAATGCCGGGAATTATTTGCTAACGGTGGGACGGAAGAGGAGGTTGTGGATAAATGGGAGAAGGAAGTCTTCACCCCGCATGTTTCGTTGGTATATTCCGCCATGGATCCAGTCCCAGACAGCATTCGTAAAGCTATCGGGCAAGACCTCAAAGAGGCTAATATTGGGGTTTTGCACTGGAACGGCCCAAAGGGGGAGATGAGGGGCTGGAGGGGTGGTAGCATTGCTCTGGTAGTGGTTTTCATTCTACGAAAGTATGCGGCAAAATATCCTGACATTTCTGATAGGTCTCAACTCATAAACCCATTGGAGAGTGGGAGATCATGGCTGAGAGAACGCTGTAGCCACCCCCGAATAGCCCAAAGGGCCACTTTCTTGTTCGGATAAGGTTTTATGGGTTAGTTTGGTTCTGTAATTCACTCTCTAGTTATTGAATGGGTGGCGCCGTCGCTAGCAAAACTCCTACAACTCTTATGTGAACACTGCGCGAGTAAATTGGGAGCCACGCTTTTGAATACGTAAGCCCATATTGGTATCAAACGTGCTATATATATATTTATAAAATCTCCCCCCAGACCAGACCTCCAGACTCCCGATACTTCTTACCTTCCGCCATCTCTATTTTGTGCGTCGAAGCAGCCCTCGATCTTTATCTCTTGAAATTGAAAGACGTTTCTCTAACCGGTAGTTATTATTGTCTGCTAGAACCCCTAGCCGAGCTAGCATCCACATCACTAACAGGGATGGTTCTGGCAATAGATTACTGAGCCAACCAGACCTATATTTCAGCTTCTGAGATATCGAGTGTCTTCCTTCGGGCGGCTTCCTAGAATGCCATCCATCAACGGAATCGGGGCTTCCATCGCGACGCATGACGGCTCACTTCCAGAGATCGGACAGGGTGAATTCAGCGGTGGCCTCAGCTGCTATATCCCGGCCCAATCCGGTCAGCAGTTCTGGCTCCGTTATGCTATCTTACAGCCACTATCGTGCGAAGCAGCTAGCGTGGAATTTTACGTTGATGGTCAAAGGATTGACGCCCAATTTCCTTCATCACAGAGAGGGCCCGGAAGTCCTAAAATTCAACCACTGGACTCCAAGATAGCCTCCCAGTGTGTACAGGGGATGTGCAATCGAGACGGGACCCCGGGAAAGATCTGGAAGAGGGATGTGTTTTTCACGTTAGTTAAGATGGTCACAAATCGTTCAGCGAAGGCACTGATGAGCCAAGAACAAGCACTCAGGTACGGCACAATTGAGTGCAAGGTATATCGCGGAGTGAGGCTACCAGATCGTACCCATGCAGTTAGCTCAGAGGTGTTTGCTCCCCCACCGTCTGAATTATATCGAGGGTTTCTGAAAGGACGTCACATTACCCATGTTTCGCGACTTGGAGCAAAGATTGAAACAACCCCAAAGAGAAGACATCATGTCAGAAGTATCGACCCGGAGGAAGCACCTTTTGCTTGGTTCAAGTTCCATTATCGCTCGCGAGAGTATCTGGAGAAGAAATTCAGGGTTGGAAAATCCTGGCAGTATTCGGGAATTAGAGAGAATTTTTACGAGTGGTTTATTCCACAGCACCCAACTGGCTCCCCTCGCCAAATATCCGATGTTCAAACTCCTCCAAGGGTCAAGCCTAGAACTCTGGAATCAGGCTCTCGGAGCCCTATTGGCTCGCTTGAGATCACAATTCACCAACTAGAGAACGAGCTTGCGGAAGCAGAGCAAGCTGGAGCTGAGGATCACCAACTCCTTGCCAACCTTCGCGAGCAAATACGAAAAGCTAGGGAGAATGCGGGGAGACTGCGGGCGGGCCGCTGCACGGCAGAATAATGGAACACTGCAGGCAACCATTCGAGAGGACTTATCGGATAATGATGGATGATGGGAGTTCTTTTGGCAAGGACGGTGTTCCCTAGGCCAATTGCAAGGGAGGAAAAAGAAAAAGAAAGAGGAAACAAATGACCAAGGCTAAGCTCAGCTATCGCTCATAGGATGGATAGAAAGAGCATGGGATCGGCGAGGCAGTGGTCTGATTGTTTTAAGTGGCCTAGAATACATTGAATCAGACCCAACAGGAGAAAATGCTTCTCTCGTCGTGTGAGCTTGCCCAATGACTCACCCGGTCCTGACACTCATCGATGCTTCTCCTGCTTGTGGGGGGAAGTGAGCCATCGAGTCTTATGGACTCCATAGTCGAGTGAGACGATGTGATCGGCGGTTGTAATTATTGACATGCCATAAGGGATTACCCCCCCGGCTCACCCTTGGGCAAATAGCGGTAGTAGGAAGTGTTGAGGCAAGACCGCCAGGATAATAAAACTATTGGGCATAGGTCGCCATAAAGCGTAAAAGTGAGCGGTATGTTATGATCATGTCACTCGACTGCAGAAATATAATGAGTGACCAAAAGCGTATATATTTGGTGATCTGTCCAGATTTCCATAGTAATCTTCGCAGTAATCGGGCTAAGCTGTAAGTCGGACGGAATAAGGCGAGTAATTTCGCCGACCGAGGATTTCCCTAATGTGGATAGGAGCAAAGGCCTCAACGCGCATGATATAATACATACAAGAGTGCGTATATACACAGTCCACAACCGAAATCTCAAACCCCAACCTTGGTCAAGGACCCCTAAGGCGTTTAGTCGCTGTTCGTCCGACCATGATTGTAGCTCTTACTATCGTTGGTTGCAGCCTTGATCTTTTGGCGCCGGTTTGAGCCTCCTTCCTCCTCTCCTTCGCCGCGGCTATGGTCCAGGATCAACAGTAGGATCGAGGTTAAACTTGAGTAGGAAACCTCCCGGCCTAAATAATACCGGCAGACCACACTCTCATCAAAACACACCCGTGACAACCCTCACCCTCCTTGTTGGCCATTCTGTTCCTGGAGTCGATGAAATGGATGGATTACGGAATGGTGGAGTCGGGTTGGTATGTTGTTCATGCGTAACATATGATACCTTGTTTTATTTTATGCATTGCTCTGGCTGGGCTGCTTTAGAACTGTCCAATTATGAATGGACATGTTGTTATATTTATGCAGGAGACCAGGATTTTCACCACCAGCAGTTTGTGAGCATGAAAATGAGATCGATGCCGGAGTGGGAGGTATCATCGTGCCAATCGATATCATTCCCGTCGCGGTACAGGGGAAGTGGGGGAGAAAGGAACGAGCCCAAACCGATAGAATGAGATGTTTGGGCTCAACAATGTGATGGCTATCGCCGAAGTTGTGAATCTCAGTTCATCCTTCTGGCCGTGGGTTGGTCTGGGCCCGAGATAGTATTATATGATAGCAAGTTAAGTTACCCAGAACCCGGCTTCACTTCCCTAATCCCCCCACCACCACTCCTAAAATAATGTCATACCGGAACTGTAATTAATCGACGAGCGGGTCTACCCGTAAGGGGGTCCATGCGTCACATCCGAGAATGAGATCATCATACATACATTTTCGTCAACAACAAAGCTTCAACTTAGCACCACTGTCGGTACCGCCACCACAATATCGTATCGTGAATAACAAAATAGAAATAACAAAAATACACACTTCGACATCGACCCCACCAACCCCCCCCCCGTCTGTGGCACGATGAGCTTGTTGAGCATACTAACAAGTACGACCCGCATGCTGCTGCTGTCGCCTGCACGGTTCATACTCAGGCTTGTGATAGCGGCGTTTTTACCGGTGATTATCATCGGGAATTACCTGACCGGCTTGGTGTTTGGCATGCTGAGTTTGCCGTTTGTGGTGTTTTCGCGGTTACAGGTTTTTACTCCCCTCCATATCTTCTTGCTATGTTATCTATCCTACCGTATCATATCTAGATTCTAGGCATGTAGGAGATGGATGGGTGGGCTGAATTAATGACGGATACGCGTTAACAGGAATTATACGTCTTTTGCGGCGTCGCCGCGGTCATCGGTAATCCCCACTCCCCTCCGAAAAACTGACTAGCTAACCAACCCAATAGGAATATCCGCAGGCGCAATCCTAGGCCTGGCAAGCTACTTCCTCACCGACACTCTAGACTTCCGCAACGAACCCGCCGCACCCAGAGCACTGGGGCAAACAAAACCCAAGAATGAGCGAATCAGGAGTGCGGCGAAGGATGCTACTACTATTGCCACTGCGAATACGAAGTTGCCTGCGAGGGTGCTTTTCCCACAGGTTATACCCACGATACTCGAAGAGGAGGATGAGGATTCGCCGTTTTTGGTTAGTGGTGGCGGTGGCGGGAAGAGGAGGACGGGAAGGGTAAAGAGGGCGACCGGATGGTCGAGTGAGGAGGAAAGCGAGAGCTCTGGGTAGATAGATGGGTCCTCTGGATACGATGCGATGCAGGGGGAGTACCAGTAGGGGAGGCGTGATCGGATAGACGGATGAGTTAAGATGGGCTATGATCAGTTTTATTTATTTGTTTGTTTATTCCTTTTGTAACTCACGATAGGCCCTGATTGGTGCTTGTTCTGGTCGAGGGGTTGTTTTTCTGTCCTCTAACCTGACTCTGGCGTTGTCTATTGTGCATACATGTGTACCGGTGTGGGGCAGGGTTTGTACTAGGGTAGTCTGATGTGATGGGTAGCATATCTGGCAGCGGCCAAAATTCATGTACTAGTGGGTCTTGGCACAGAGGTGCTTTGCCTATAAATATCTCCTTCC
>Ga0307509_10011399_pt1 | contig 10766 bp, 14 predicted proteins | sample 10_EM_MG_FD_202245 | JGI IMG/M metagenome (GOLD analysis project Ga0307509, IMG submission 202245) | Populus trichocarpa ectomycorrhiza microbial communities from riparian zone in the Pacific Northwest, United States - 10_EM | ecosystem: Host-associated > Plants > Roots > Unclassified | place... | reverse complement strand
CCATCGAAGGCGCGGTCGCGCTGAAGCAGGAGGCGCAACACGACCTCTCGCCGACGGAAAAGCTGGAAGCCCTGCAATGGAGCAAGGCCGGCACCCACGCCCCTGCCCCCAGCAAGGCCGAACGCCGCGCCGAAGCCAAGGCAAAAGGCTATGAGGGCGAGATGTGTGGCGAGTGCGGGAACTTTACGCTGGTGCGGAATGGCACCTGCATGAAGTGCGATACGTGTGGGAGCACAACGGGGTGTTCGTGAGGGTTCATCATCGTGATGCCCGGGCTTGACCCGGGCATCACGTTCTTGGAGGGAGCTATGAAGGACAAGCGCGTCTACGTCGAGCAGCGGCCTGAGGGCGATTATGCCGTCCGGCGGGCCAAATCGGACCGGGCCAGCGACGTACTGCCCACCCAGCGCGAGGCCATCGAGCGAGCCAAGGAACTCAGTCCAGGGACGCCGCCTCACGTCGAACGCGTTCGTCACACATCCAAGGGTTCACCCGACAAATGGCGGCGACCGTAACAGTCACAGCGAGCGTAGCCCAGGTGCGCGCAGCGACACCCGGAGCCCGGACATAGCTGCGCTCACGCCACTCGCTGCTCGGCCGCCAGGCCGACGCGGCCCTCGCACCTGAAATATCGAAAACAACCCCATGCAAAGTAGCCTGGCGGTCGCTGGCATGCGCGATCCCGCGAAAACACTTTGACACGTCGGGCAAATCACCTGCAATATTCCATCATCGCGCAATTCGTAAAACACCCATGACCCTGCCCGATACCGGTTTTGCCGCCATATGCGAAATCAATTCGCAAGGTGGGAATAGCGTAGCGTAGCCCGGGTGAGCGCAGCGACACCCGGGACTTGACTCTGAAATGACGGGCCCCGGGTATCGCTTCGCTCACCCGGCGGCCCGGGGCCTGTTGTCGCGATACCAATAAGAGGGCAATAGCGGTCAGAACCATCCAAGCCAGACTCCGGGTTGCGCCGTATCCTGTGCCCGAACGATCGTGACGGCACCATCATGGCTACTCTTTCTCAGTTCCAAATATGTTCGGCTTGCCTACCCGACGACCTCAAAATCGTGCACGAACTCTTTAGCGACTACATTCGTAGTCTCGATGTCGATCTTTCCTTTCAGAACGTCGAACATGAACTCGCCGGTCTGCCCGGGAAATACGCTCCGCCAGAGGGAATGATCCTGATTGCATGGAGCGCTGAACGGAAGCCGGTCGGCATTGTTGCGCTCCGTCCGACATCGGCGCGCGGCGTATGTGAGATGAAGCGCCTCTACGTGAAGCCAGCGGCGCGTGGCCATGTTCTAGGACGTCGCCTAGCGGAGCATATAATCGCTTGTGCACATGATATGGGATACAAGCGCATGCTGCTCGACACCTTGGCGTCGATGCAAGCAGCGCAGAAGCTTTATGCCGAAATCGGATTTCGGCCAACTGAGCCCTACTACAACAATCCGCTTCCCGGGACCGTTTACCTCGCGCTCGAGCTCTAGGGTTGGGCCACGATTTCGAGTTTCCGCGCCTCTTCTGCCAGAATTTCGCAGGCGCGTTCGAGCATCTGAGCTGTGTGCTTCGCCGACGGCTGAAGTCTGAGCCTGGCCGAGCCTCTCGGAACGATCGGGAAAGTCATCGCGGGGGCCACGACACCCCGCGTGGCGGCGAGCCCGGAAAGCGCCTGGGCTTTCTCTTCACCGCCGATTAGAACTGGAACGATTGCCGTGTCGCCTCCAAGCAGCCTGAAACCTGTGTCGATCAAGACCGACCGAAGATACCTCACATTGAACCTGAGCGCCGCACGACGCTCCTCGTCGAACTGCGCGCGCTCGATCCCGACGAGCGCAGCACCGACCGCGGCGACGTGCATGCCTGTGTTGAAGATGTAAAAGCGCGCCACCCGCTTTACCTCGTCGAGCAGATCCTTGGGACCCGCGATGTACCCTCCGCCGCCCGCGCCGAAGGCCTTCGCGAACGTGCCTGTAAATGCCGCCACGTCACTTTTCGCGTCGAGGCCGCAGGCCTCCGCCGTCCCGCGTCCGCGCCGTCCGATGACGCCCGCTGCATGTGACTCATCGAGGACCAGATTGGCGCCGTTCTTGGCGGCTATCCTGGCAAGATCTTTACCGGGGGCGATGTTACCTTCCACTGAGAAGACGCCATCAGAAATAATGGTCGTCCTTCCTCCCGGAAGAGCATGCTCGATCCTGCACTGAAGATCTTCCGGATCGCGAGTGCGATAGACGTATGTCCTTGCCTTTGTGAGTCTACATCCGTCGACGATGCTCGCGTGATTATTCATATCAGAGAAGATCGCTGCGTCCGCTTCAGCGGAGAGCGTCGTGAGCACCGCGATGTTCGCGGCTGTACAAGAGCCGAACAGCAGTGCGGCCTCGGTCCCGTAGAATGCGGCTACCTTCACTCGGAGCCGTTCGTGCAGGGGCGTCGTGGCGAACGGCTGGTTCATCGCGAGGCCGGTACCGTGGGCCTGCATTGCATGGATCCCCCCGCCGACGACATCATCGTCTCCGGCCAGACCCAAGTAGTCGTTGGAACCCAGCATGATCATGTCGGAACCAACGGTTTCCGACTGTGGTCCCTGACGACCTTTGACAACGATCATTTTGGTTCTATGCCGCGCCCAGCTCACGCGCAATGATCGCGGCGTAGTACGATGCGCCTATCCCCAGAAGGCGGTCATTGAAATTGAAAGATGACTGATGCAGGCCGCCACCCGGAATGAGTGGCCCGGCGCCCACCCACGCGTATGCACCCGGCCTGTGCTGCAGCATCACCGAAAAATCCTCCGAGCCCATAGACGGACGAAATTGGGTGTCGACGGCACCATCGCCGACAACGGCCCGCGCCGCATCTTCGGCAAGCCGCGCCTCACGAGCCGTGTTGACCGTCGTCGGCATCCGCCGCTCGTAGATGAGCTCGATGTTGACGTCGAGGGCGGCGCTTAATCCGCTTGCCAACGCATTGAGACGGGTCTCGATGCGGTTCTGCACCCCATCCTCGAAGGTCCGCACCGTACCGCCGATCATAATCTCGTCGGGCACGACATTATGGACGACGCCTCCCTTGATGAAGGTCACCGAAACGACGCCCTGCTCGAATGGGTCGATGTTACGCGCCACTACCGTCTGCAACGCATTTAAGAGCTGGCCGGCGGCCACCGTTGGATCCTGAAGATGATGGGGCAGCGCGGCGTGACCGCCTTGCCCGCGGATAATGAAGTCGAACGTGTCGAAACGGGCCATCATTGGTCCCGGCCGAACGGCGACGCGTCCCTCTTCGAGGCCGGGCCAAATGTGGACGGCATAAATCGACTTGACCGGATACCGTTCGAACAGTCCGTCCTCGACGATCCGCCGCCCCCCACCTTCGTTCTCCTCGGCAGGCTGGAACACGAACACGACTTTGCCCGCAAAGTTACGGCTCTCCGAAAGATGGGCCGCGGCTCCGAGAAGCATTGCCATGTGGCCGTCATGGCCGCATGCGTGCATCATGCCTTGATGCTTGGACGCGTAGGTGAGCTTGTTGATTTCCTTGATCGGCAGAGCGTCAAGCTCGGACCTCAAGCCGACAGCGTGATCGGACACACTCCGTCCTTCCAGGATGCCGACAACACCTGTTCCGGCGAGGCCGCGCTCCACGCGAACGCCCATTTCGGTGAGCCGCGCCGCGACGAAGTCTGAAGTCTTCTTCTCCTGATAGGCTATCTCCGGTATTGAATGAAGCTCGTGTCGCCACTGGCGCATTCGATTGATGGTTTCGTCCGAAACGCGCTCGCTCATTGCCCGTTTACCCCTCGCATCAGAATCAGGAAAATGCGAGTTCGCTACTAGGGCTGCACGCGCCACCGGGTCTTGGATGGATCGTACCTAGGAGGCTCCAGCCCAGGCCATGCGAAAAGTGCCGGGCGTTATACCGAGCGTCTTCACGAACTCGCGCGTCAAATGCGCTTGATCGTAAAAGCCGGCATCTAACGCCGCTTCGACGGGCGGCGCATGTTTGCGCAAGAATAACTTCGCCTTGTGCAGGGCGAGGAGCACATGGAAATTGTGCAGGCTGGTCCCTGTCTCTCGCCGGAAAGCGCGCGACAGGTAGCCAGCCGACAGGGAGCAGGACGCGGCCACGGACTCGATGTCGGTCTGCAGAGAGTTCCGACCGGCGAGCAAATCCTGTACTCGCGCTCGGAGAGCAGACTTCAATTCACCCTTTGTTGCGCGTCCGTCGGTGGCACCTTCAGAGACAAACTCCGACGTGAACGCCCACCCCGCACCATCGACAGGTTCGAACCGATGGATGATTCCCGCCGGAACGACGATCCGCTCGCCGGCTTCGACAAGCACGGATGCCGCGGCGAACCGTAGACGCGCACTTCCCTTGTTGATGCGCACAATTTCGTCTCCTTGGTGATAGTGCGCGCGGAAATGCCAGCAGAACCGCTCGCCACCAATCGTTTCGACCCACTTCGAACCGGATCGCCGCACCCAAAAGGATGTACGCCCGCTACTGGTTTGCATTTGCATTCCGGAGTTCAAAAGTCGCCTTAACACGCGCCACCTGGCACATCCATGCGTCCCGGCCACGGCCGCCAGCGCGATTTTCCGGCTAGGGCCGTCGATCGTCAAGGTCCGTTCCGTCCAATACTGGGGCGAGGAGGCACCACATCCTTTTTCTCGCGGGCGCATGTTTGCCGGCCCGGCACTGGAAGATGCGAGCAACCATGGTGACGACGGACATTGGAGCGGTGATACCTACGGGGCGGACGATCGATACTCGCCAGCTGGTTCGCGTCTTCGCTTACGGCGCAATCTGTGTCCTTTTCGCAGAACTAATCGGTTCAATCACGATCCCTCTCGGTGGAAAAGTAGAGGTCGTCCTGCTACCCTTCATCTGGGCGCTTTTCCGTTAGCCGGGGTTACGGTGACAGGCCCGTAGGACGGATTGAAGCCGAAGGCGTAATCCGCCGCCTGTCTCGTTTCAACAAGGCGGCGCAATACGCTTCGCTATTGCGCCCTACGGACCTCCTTGCAAAACTCGATGCCGTGGCTGACAGCTGGGATCAATAAAATGACCGATATTGTAGTGGCGGAGCGCATCTTCCGTGATGCAACTTCCAGAGCAAGCGTGACGGCACGGGTTTTCGCGCCCAAGATGTTCGAGGGCGCATCAGATTGGTCCTGCAAGATCGAGATTCAGGGCCTGGCAACGCCCTTCAAAAGATCGATCTTCGGGGTCGACTCATTTCAGGCCCTGGAATTAGCAACGAGCCTGCTCTGCACGCTTCTGGAAAGGCATGAGGCGAGTCTGGCTTTTCTGGACGGATCACCGGGGGATTGCGCCTTGCCGTTGATCGCATTTTGCCCGCCGTCGTTGAAGGCGGATGCGCGCGAATTCATTCGCGGTAAGATCGAGGATAACCTCAATTCGCACCAGGGCGCGATCGCGCCACCGCCAGCATCGGAGGCCACTCGCGCGACTGATAGCGCGGTGGCAGAGCGTGTCTTTTGGGATTCCGTTTCCGGAGAAAGCGTGACCGCCCGCATGTTCACACCCGAACGAACCGGACAAACCGAGTGGAGCTGCAAGGTCACCGTTCAGGGCCTAGCCGTGCCCTTCGAGACATCGGTTCTCGGGGTCGACTCATTTCAATCCCTGTATCTGGGATTGCGACTGCTCTGCGCGCATCTGGAAACGTACGAGGCCAATCTGGCAGGTCCAGACGGTACCCTAGGCGATGGCGGTTTGCCACTGATCACGTTGTGTCTTCCTCCATCGCTGAAGCCGGACGTTAACCGGTTCGTGGAGGCGAAGCTCCGCGATCATCTCAAGCACCGTAGCCTGGATCAGCAAGCGTAGCGCCTGGAGATCAGCCAACTGATCGAGGCCGGCAGCAAAGAGGTTTCGCTTTTCGGCGACGATCCCGAACTGTCGCCTGAAGAGGCATCCGACCTGCTGGGAATGTCGCGGCCGATGGCGGTCCAAAGGATCAAGCTTGGCGATTTGGCTGCGCGTAAGGTCGGCTCGCACCATCGCATCAAGATTTCGGAACTGCTTGCGTTCAAGTTACGCGAAGCGGAGCGCGAGGCCGCGCTCGCCGAATTCGGCGAGACGACCGACGAGCTGGCCATGAAACATGGATCATCACGCGCCGGTCATTGACGCAAACGTCCTGTTTCCATTTCACGTCGGTCACATCCTCGTCTTCATGGCGTCCCGGCGCGTCGTCGTGGCGAAATGGACCACCGAAATCCAGCAGGAGTAGTTGGACAACATCGCTGAAAAGTATCCGTGACGCGCGACAAGACGCAGTTCACCGCGAGCTAGCTTCGCTGCACTAGCCCGGACGAGCGCAGGGACATTCGCAGTCTCGCTTCCTCATCCGGGCTAGCGCATGATTGTCCAAAGGGCGGCAAGCGCGTTCGCGTTAGGCCGCCTGCTGGTGGTTCAGTTACTGGCAGGGACGTTGCCGACCGTCTGCATCGCGAAACGTGGTGCCGGGCGTACAGGCAAGGCTATTGCGAGCGGCGTAGCTCTTCCAGTCGCGGCCCCCATAGCCGTAGCCGTAATAATTGTCATAACTGTTATCGAACGCACGGAAGGGGGCGGTCGCGATCTCGCCTGCCGCTTCGGCGGCTCCGCCGACGATGGCCCCCGCCGCGCCGACCGGCCCAACAGGCCTGCCATACTGATCCCCCGTTGCGAGGGCGTTGCCGCTGCGGAACCGTTCGCTGCGATATGCCGCGTGGTGTTGCATGTGCCTGTAGGTTTTGTGCGCGGCCACCTGTTTGTCGTTCGCATTCCTGGCCGTCGTGCCCTTGGCCAGCGCGGGACCGGCCAGCACGGAGGTGAGGATGGCGGCGGTGCCGAGGATCGCAAGACTCAGTCTCGTCATGGAACGCTCCCTTTCCTGTGATGTCGTTCTGTAAGAAGCGCCGGAGTGACAGATGTTCCCCATTTGGTTGCGGATCAAACCGATGTGATTGCGCCCGGCGGAGCAACCCGTCCTACTGGCTACGCCAGCGACCGCAGTTGCTTTCCGCTCGTCTCCGTTCGTGGATCAGTCCGGCGACCATCTTGATCGTCCCCGGCATCAGCACGGACGCGATGCACATCAACAGCAGTCACGCCAAATGACGTGACGCGCAAGGCTGGCGTTAAGATTTTCTTAACCATGACTCAGGCACGTTTCGGAAAGCTGGAGGCGAAAGGAGCAATTTCATGGAAAACCTGGAAGAAGCAATTCGCGAACGCGCCTATCAACTTTGGGTTTCTGACGGTCGGCCCGAAGGGAACCCTGATAATTATTGGCTGAATGCACAGCGGGAACTGCTGGCGTACTCCGCTGATCGTGCCGTTGCCGAAGACTCCGCCGTGGTCACGGCGAAGCCCGGCAAGGCAAAAGTCGCCCGACCGAGAAAAGCCAAGCGCAGCGCGGCCTAATCCTACTGCGTCATTAGAAGCTCATGGTGAAGAGGCGCGCGTTCGCACCATCCACACGTCACTTGGCGTGGCGCGCCGTCTTCGGACGATGCTTTGCATCGCTCGGAGAACCATGAAGGCCCGGCTGTGGCCTCAATCCTTCGAGACGCATCGCGTTCCGCGATGCTCCTCAGGATGAGGGGATAAAGCAGGTTATGACGCAATAGGGCTAACGCAGCGACGGACGCGCACGACGATTCATGCGGCCTGGCCAGGGAATCAGTTCACGACACGCGGCTAACGACCGGGGCCAAGCATAGCCCGGGTGAGCGCAGCGATACCCGGGTTTGACCCTGAACGACCTTCCCGGGTTAGGGCTTGCTGAATCCCGCACAGGCGTCGGCTTCCGTCACTCCGGCAGAGCCCGCCAGATGCTGCTACTGCTAACGAGGCATGCGCCCTGCTCCATACCGGAGCCGCGTCGAAGTTCCCCGTCATCACGCGTCCCGAGGGCCCGGAACGAATCCGCGCCGTGACCGTTGGCCAATCTGGATTTTCCAGAGGAGGTGCGCATGAGGCGATGTATCCTGACGCTCGCCGCGTTGGTAACGCTGACTGCGGGAGCAGTCACCACGGCAAACGCCGTCGAGTTTGGTGTCGGGCCAAATGGTGTCTACGTCGGGCCGGACCGGTACCGGGATTACCGGGCCTACGACAGGTACGACGACCGCGGACGCTGCCGGGTCATCATCACACATCGGACCAATCGCTACGGCGAGGACGTCGAGGTCCGCAGGCGCGTCTGCGATTGATCGTGGTGGGCCAGGCTGGCCGATCTGACATCCGCCGCGGCCCCATTGCCAGCGGCGGTGATGTCTTCGCGCCCGTGATGCCCGTGTCGATGTGAGACAACATCCGGCGCTGGACCACTCTGAGCACCATATTCGGTTCGCGAAGATGATGGGTTTCGCGAAGGCGCTCACCCCATCCTCGGGCCACGCCAGTGAGCGTAGTTGCTCTCCGCTCGTTGTCGTTCATAGGTCAGGGCGACGATCAGAATTTTGATCGTGCCCAACGTCAGCACGAACGCGATGCACATGAACACCAGGCCGCGTAGCGTGATCAACGGTTCCGCCTTCCGTCGTTCGGTGAAGACCCGCGGCGCGACGGGGGCAGTCTCAACTGCACGCGCCCCGAGGACAGTTGGCTCGACATCGACCCAACGAAGCGCCCATGGCGTGCCAGTGGCAGCCTTCTCGTTCTCGTCAGACCGAGTGCCCCGGGGCGGCTGGGGCAACTGTGCAGGGTCGTCATCAGCCGGAATCTCGGACCTCGAGTCACGCCACTCGGCTTGTTCAATCCTCGGCTGAACCGCCTTTCGCTGTGCTTCTTGCGCCGGCGTTTTTCGCTTGATACCGCCGATCCGATGGCGTTGCGCCGGCGTGGCGTCCCAGCAATGGCCGCGGCCGTGCCAGTAGATGTGAACGGACCCAAATTGCTGACGCGCTTCCGCCTTGCTCATGCAGGCCTGAGAAGCTTCAGTGGGTGTGGCAGACGATGCGGTGACAACCGACATCGCCACAATGATCACGGCGATACGCATGGAGGCGCTCCGTCAAAACGATGGATACAGACGTCGCTTCGCCGCCGCGAAGTATACCGGCATTTTGCGATCGTGGGCGGTATAGTCGTACAGCACCCTGTCCTACCGACGACCGCGCCGCCTCATCGCGCCCACAATCGATCGATTCTGGAATTACGGTGACAGTGCATTTAATATGACGAAGCCGCACACTCGAATGAGCGGAGCGAGATCCTCGGCCAAGTCTCAATGCGTCAATCCCGGATTGCGCCGCGTTCGATCGCGGCTACAATCAAGGTGTGACCATGATTCAGCCGGCGCGATATCCGGGACTAACCCCTGAAAAGCAACCCCGGATGTCGCCGCGCTCCTCCGGAGTTACTGAAGTTACAGTGACAGTGCACTTAACTCGCGAGCTGCGGCTCGCCGCGGAAATGAGATGCATCGCGGCAGGCGTAGCTCGTATGAGCAGAACGACATCAGGGAACGAACTCTCAATCGTGAGGTTCGGCATTGCATGGTGATAGTCTCGACTAGAATCGTGCGCTTTGACGACGACGCGATGTGGGTCGAGTTGGCCGACGGACGGACGCTCGGCGTTCCCTTGGCATGGTTTCCACGATTGCTCCGCGCGACGCGTGACGAACGCGCCGAGGTGGAATTGAGTCGTGTCGGCCTGCATTGGGAAGCGCTCGACGAGGATATCTCGATCGCGGGCCTGCTCGCCGGGCGCTGCGACGTGACGCGCTCGACGATCGATGCGGCCTCGCCAGGGAAACGCTGAACGACACGCGGCTGACGACCGGAGTTAAGAGGGCTCGCAGGCGGATTGACGCCCACCGGGTCCGCGCAAAGCGCGCGGCCCGATGGCTATTGCGCCCTACGAGCTAACGAACCCAACAAGCGGTCAGTAGTCCCAGATGGCCGGTACCCAGCGAAAGGCGTCGCCGGCGACGGCGACATGGCCGACAGACGGGAACGGCATGTGAGTGGCCACCAGCAGCCCGCCGGTCGCCGCCAGCTCCCGCAAAAGACTGATACGAACGCGGGCCGCCTCCTCGGGGTCGTGTTCGAAGCCGTTGTACCAATCGGGGTGTTCGAACCCGACCTGGAACACGAGGTCGCCGGCGAACGTCAGGCGCTCGCCGCCGGACGCCAGGCGGACCACGCTGTGCCCGGGGGTGTGGCCGCCGGTGCGATGGACGGTCACTCCCGGCGCGACCTCGCACTCGTCCTCGAAGAGCCGCAGCTGGCTGCGGTACTCTTTCACGAATTGTTTGGCCGTCTTCCGAAGCGCGTCCGGGAAGCCCGGCGGCATCGAGACGCGGGAGAAATCGGGCGACTCCCAGAACTTGACCTCGGCGGCCGCCACATGGATCCGCAGGTCCGGACGCAGTTGCTCCTTCACCCCGTCGACGAGCAGCCCGCCAACGTGGTCCATGTGCATGTGGGTCAGCACCACGTCGGTCACGGATCCGAGATCGATGCCGGCGGCCGCCAGTCGATGGATCAACTGCCCGGCCCGCGGCAACGGGAACTCCGCCCCCATCCCAGCGTCGATGAGTATGGTCCGGTCGCCGCTACGCACCACGACCGCGTTCAGCGCCCAATCGAAAGCGTCCGGTGGCAGGAAATTGTCGTTCAGCCAGGCCGCGCGGACGGCCGGTTCGGCGTTGTGGGCCAACATCGCGCCTGGCAGCGTCAGCACCCCATCGCTGACCACCAGCACGTCAATGTCGCCGATCCGCT
>Ga0307509_10011397_pt1 | contig 10768 bp, 11 predicted proteins | sample 10_EM_MG_FD_202245 | JGI IMG/M metagenome (GOLD analysis project Ga0307509, IMG submission 202245) | Populus trichocarpa ectomycorrhiza microbial communities from riparian zone in the Pacific Northwest, United States - 10_EM | ecosystem: Host-associated > Plants > Roots > Unclassified | place... | reverse complement strand
AGCCTATGAAGCCCCAAAAGTTCAGCAAGGGTTATCGTGGGAGTTGTCGTGGTGTTTTATCCCGGGTCCACCTTCCCAAACAGGAAGGTGAAAAGCGGGGTAGGAAAATCGTGGGAAAGGAGCTTGAATCCGACTTTAGCCAGATTATACGGTACTTGTACCATACTGAACCAGCACACGAATTCCAAGCTCTCCCCGCCCAAGGCTCAATTACTGCTTAGCTTGACTTTCCCTCTCCAAACTCATGCCATGATCAAACAAGCATTGTACTGGCACTTCTACATGGTTAGGGCTTCACATTGGTATTGGGGATGATCGAGTCCCAGATCCCGGAGCTGTGGTTGCAATGGAAGCACCGGGTTACAGAACATGCCAGAGAATGCAGGCGCCAGGCGCCCAAACTACCGCAGTCGGCAGGCTTCAGTCCAGAAAGCCCCTGATGCCGAACCGGCCCCCGTCACCTCGTTGAACTGCTTAGTCATTCATTGGCTTTGTAAGATATTTGAGAGGTTGGTCCCAACGGCTCGGATGAGCCATTTCCGGATATCCGTACAGTACCGTATTCGTTCTCGATCTGTTAACCATTCTCCTCGAGCATAATGCCGAGCCGGTTGTCCAAGGCACTCTGATAGGGGCCGGAGGGACAGTTACGATACCAGGCGCTCTCCCAAAAAAATAATGGTCCCAACTTTTTTACCTTTCGTAGTCTGAAATAGTACGAGTACGGTAAAATTCATCACAAGACGCGCCAAACCAAATCTAGCCGTCAAACAGCTGTTATTGGTATCAAAATCGGACTCTTTAGATCTTAACTGACTCAGCACTTCCCGAGCTCTTGAATTCCCAACGAATCACAGAACCAAATTAATTCCACATCCGGCTTAGTCTGTCCTGTAACGAATTTTGCTGTTTCACACCACCCAAGGAGGATGATCCAAATAATTTACAATCTGTTGGGTTCTCTCGCTGCTTGCCCATCTTTCGCAGCACCGGTACCTCACCCTCCTTCTCGGCTTCCCACCCATCGTAGTGCTCGCAACAATACCGCACCTGTTCCCAGCATTCGATCAATATACTGATCTACATACCGGCATCTGTCAATGTCTTTACCCCTGGAAGAAGTTCGGGGTCACCCAGCCTGGTCCACTGTGATCAAGCCACAAACTCCGAACCGGCAGGGTGCTGCTCTCATCGCGAAGAACAGGTCCGGCGGGCCGATAAATATCGCCTACGAAGTTCATGGTGCAGGCCCAATTCATCTTGTGGTACGTATATTCGGTCATGCCTCCGTTGGAGGAGATGGCGAAAAGGGGGAATGATTCATACAAAGCAGAACTATACTGACATGTCCAATCAAAGTGGATTATGGGGTTAAATGCTCCCAAAATAGCGTGGCATCGTGTAAGTTGCAACGGGCATTGCGTGCAAGGCTTTCCAATCCTCCTCCACCATTTCGCATGAGAACAGTCGGGATGAATTGTAATCTAACCCGTTTTTACCTGCTTTTTCCTTTTCGCCGGTGTTTTCATTTGGTGTTTCTAGCAAACCAGATATTTGTAAGTAGATCTTTCTGGCCCAGAATAGTTTCTTTTTTTCTTCTTCTTTCTTTTGTTTCTGCCCTCCTTGAAAAACTAAGCTAGTGGTTTATTCACTCATCAATTTATCTACCTATTCCATCTCTCCTCAATACCGCTATTCCTATTTCAAATCTTACTTTTTTATTTATTTTATAAGCTAACTATCACGATTGCAACCTCGCTTGGTGATGAACAGTGGTCATGAGCACAAAGACAAATATGTGTCATTGGTCTTTGATAATCGAGGTATTCGTGGTCCTATATTCCCTGAAGGAGATCCCCCAAAGCACATTTACTGCCGGTGCCTCAAACGTCATTTTTTTCCTTTGATAATTAGAGTCGCAAACCACACTTTCAATGTTACTGGGGTAATTGTTAACCCAACCCAGGGGTCGGAGGCAGCGACAAGCCTTATGCTAGATACTCCACGTCCGAAATGGCAAAGGATGTAATCGACCTTCTTGAGCATGTGGGATGGGCTAATTCAAACCAATTACACGTGATAGGAGTATCTATGGGGGGTATGTACATTTTTCCCAACTGGTAGCCTGCGCGACCCTGTCCTTTGGCTCTCTAGGCGCAATTCACTCACTTAGTCATGAAGGAATGATTGCTCAGGAACTGTAAGCCCCTCCCGGCCCACTCCCGGGCCCTCTCCTCGGCCCTCTCTTCGAATGATAAACCCTCCACCGGTTTGGGTTCCTTTTTTTTCTTTCTCACCCCATTGTCTTGCCTATGGCGCTGCACATACCCATATTACTGCACTTATCTGATGGGTCCCATACCCTATCTCGAGTTAACCTTTATTTGTCACTTGAACTTTGCATTCTCTCCTTTCGTATCAGTTAATCAACATTTCGATTAGGGCTTTCCTGATTCCGGAACGAATCGCCTCTCTATGTCTGCAAAGCACAGCAGCCTGCCTTGTCAGCTCTATCGTAAGTTTGAATCCCTGCGTGCACCATTACTCGTATACGAATACGAATACGAAAGGGAAACATTGAACCTTGCTTCTAACTTCTGCCCTCTTCCTCCTCCTTCTCCTCGATATAGCCATGGTATAAGCATCTATATCGCCGCGCATACATGATTATGCCCAAATCATTGCCTGCCCGCCTCGCAGCCGCTCAGGAAAACATCTTTGCAGCAGCGTGGCTGAAAGCCCCCGACGACCTTAGCGTCTTCCCGACCAACGGCGACAGGTACGTGGCGGAGGAGCTTTGGCGCCTAGAAAACCTCCCACCACCTGTCTACCAGGGCTTTCTCCTCCAGGGCCTCGCGGCCTCTTGGCACTACATGGGACCCGAGCGGCTAAAGGTGCTCGGCGAGCGGATCAAACACATCCTTGTCTGCACCGGCGACGTGGACGCCATGATCGAGTGCAAGCATTCCGACGTGCTTGTCCGGGGCATCGGCGCCGGGGGCAGGGTTGCGAAGAGGGTCTTTGAGGGCTCTGGGCATGCACTCCAGTTTGAGTGTGCTAGGGAGTATAATTGTATGATTGAGGAGTTTGTCATGGCGGCTCATGAAGATGGCAAGGAGGCTACCATTAATCGGTGGATCTGAAGTAGGGTAGGGTTTTCTTTCGGTTTTGCTTTGAAAATGGCGTTTCTCCACCCCCCTCCAGGGGAGGGGGGGGGGAGGGGAAGGGGAGTAGGGGCTAATTCTTCGGATACCTTTCGCTTAACTTAACCCCACACTTTGTCTTTCGATCGAATGCACTATGTTTTTGCCCCTCACGAACAAACGTCTGTGACAAATTGCTCTAGCTTTATTTGCACAATAATGCACTACTGGTGCAAGTACTGTGAGTTTGGATTGGAGCTAAGTGTCGCTGGGGGGAAGCTGGAGTGAATGAGCCAACCAGACGCCGAAGAGCCTGTGGATTTGCCACACGGTGGTGAATTTGCTACGTTGTAAAGAAGCAAAGAAAAATGGTTTGGCAGAACAATAGTATAACCACTGGCGAGCGCCAAACCGGCTCAGAGAAGATAATAAGATACATACCATATTGGCACAACTTCCTGCCCGATTCTTCGCAAAATGTATCCCAAAACAAAACCACTCCACATATCACTACTACCTATCAGGTGCCTTCCAGAACCCTTCCACTCAAAGAACTCAAAAACCGCTATTATAGGCAAAAATACCATACTCCCTGCTCCCCGGAGAATACCGTAAAAAAAGACCCGTGAGATCCACTATCGGATTCCGTAGCGGAAAACTGCCGCACAAACCACAAATAGGCTTAAGTTTGGCAGAATTACGAATACTGTACCATCCAACGAGATGCAGCTTATACAAGTTACATATACCCCGTCCAGAAAAACGTTCTTCCCGCTCGGGGCGTCCTGTCTCCGATCGCCGAGATACCGTAGACTAATTCCAGTTCTTTCTTACTACCAGTATGCGGTATGCATGCATTCTTTACTATCATATTACAGTACAGTATATACCTTCTCCCCATCCCTGTTTTCGGCCACCCTACAGTACTTTTCCGTACTTTTTTTTCTTTTTATAAACCTTTTCCCGCTTAGGGTTTCCATTGACAATCCAAGTTTCAACAACCCATTCTTTCGGTCCTACAGACTAACTACCCTGCCCTTCCCCGCCCTGTTCTCTGCTTCTCGCCTGGGACATGCACTGTACCTGTCAACTACAACTACCGCAGATCCATCCATCCATCACATCACATCCACTGGGTTTGATCTTGAACGGTTACCCGGGAAAACGCTAGTCCTTCTCTGGAGCTTCTACAGTACCGGTATCCGCGAAGCTGGAGAATTGCGGGGTCTCGCGGAGATGCCGGTAAGTTAGTGGATTATATAAGAGTTGCAGGGCGCCATGCGATATGGTGAAGACTTGCCGGTGATGTGTGTGCTGTACTAACTTAGTATGATAACTTGTGCTCCACAAGTTTAAGTTTGATTGCATATCGCTTAGGTCAACCCCTCCCACCCACCCTACCCCACTCTACTTCCATACTCGTGTCTTGATCAGCTTACGACCCCGCTTTAGCTTTAAGACTTACCCGTATCCCGGAGTCGATCATGGGGTATCACTCGTCGGGGAGGCAGGCGGGGCGTGGGGGTGGGAGGAGAGGTGGTGGTGGGGGGAAGTGATGGGATTTTTAAGGGAGTGGGGTAGATTTTGGGAGTGTGAGAGGGGGCGTCTTGTGTGGAAGGAGTATGGTGAAGTGGAGGATGGAAGGGTATGTTACTAGACTCGTACTGATATGGTGTGGCAGGTGCATACATGCAGTATCTCCATACTGTAGATAGACAAATTTGCCTGTAATAACCATACGTCAAAAAGACATACTCCAGTGAAGACTAAATTGCACTATTTCGCACAGTCCTATGTACTCCCCAAATTGCGGCATTCCTCGAGGGTCCAACGACAACAGCAGCATGGGTGGGCGCTCACTTTGGACAGTAGCATGGAAAGAGAATCCTTTGGATTAAATTTCTACAGTAATTAATTGTAGGTCATAGATAGGAGTTCAGATCCAGGCTTTGGTGGTGGTGGTGGTGGTGGTGGTGTTGAAATCATAATATATCGTGATTGGGAGCTTAGCTTATGTCAAAAGGATGGGGAGGAGGGGTAAGTCGCCTTTGGATTCGTTTAGTGAGGCACCGGTAGGAAAGGCAAACTAAGCATCTAGATTTCATAATATGAGCGGAAGAGATGTGTTGGTGTGATGTGTTGTTCCAACTTACGAATGTTTCCTTTTTTTAAATTTTTCTTTAGTTACGTCGTGAGGAGGGCACCGCGATTTCTCTGGCAGAAGCTTAACAAGCTCCGAGCTTAATCTATCACGTTCTCCGGCTACTTCTATCACTTAATATCATAATATTATTATAGTACCTCCTATAATCGAACTTCGAGGCTACGTTTTCAAATCCGGTCACGCTATAGGAATCATCTTCGGGGTATTTATCTTCGGGGTATTTCACGGGATGTCTGGGGGTGTTGCGGGATGACATGCTTGATCCGGAATTGTATCTGTGGACGATGCGGGGAGGGTCTTCCGTGTTGAACTTTAGGGTTGTTCCGGTCCGTTGCGTCGAGTGTTAGGTATCGGTACTATTTTTTTTTCTTATTCCCACAGAAGTGCCCTGCAGCTGGCAGCAAGGCGGTTACGGGTACTGGTGCTCGAGTGCTTGTATGTATCGGTACAATATCTGAAGAAGAAGCTCGGGCTGGTTCAGGACTGAAAGGGTTGATCATATCATCATGACTCCCCTCCTTCACCTCGCCAAACAGAATTTCGTATAGATAGAGGCGAATCGCACTGGATGATGCTTGTACTTGTAGCCCTCGATATCCCCCAGGGAAGTTCCCTTCCAAACCTGTACCCTAAAACACCCAATGGCACTTCCGCGCTGTATTTAACCGCTGCTCTCTATTCATCGTGAGGTGGTTGATTGGAACCAGCGAATTTCGTTCCGTCGACTGACCGGTATCTAGGGTGCTTGTTGGCTTAGTCATCCTTCTAGTTTGTCGGGAAAGGTCTCTCTCTCGAAGCTACGCAAGCCCGACAACATCTGCGAGGTGAGAGGGAAAAGCCCACTATTGACTCAACGCAAACACCCCCACCAAACACCCACCCCACTATCATCACCATCCTCCCCACAACCAACGCAAGCCCCCTGGGAGCGGAGAGTGTGAGAGAGGAAAAATCGATTGATAAAATCACAATGCTCCCACGGTCCCGAATCCTTACGAGGTGTCGTACGGCGTGCCCGGGCGTGGCACGACAACGGAGCAGTCTTTCACTTCTTCGCCACCGCTACCCACCGCGATGGTCCACGGCGGCGGCAAAAACAGCACGATTGGGAAGACTACCGGCGCCGCTCAACCGGTGGAGAAGATGCTACGCTACCGTGAACAACAGAAATGGTGACCCGGAGAAGAGGGGAAATGGGAAGCAGGATAGTGGGGGCAGTGACGATAAAGGCGATAGGAAGAGCTCCGATCTCCCACCGCTGGAGGAATTCAAGCCTCAGGATACGTTCGACAAGTTACACCCTGAGTACAAGAAATTGCTTGCGAGGATCGTGAACGATCCCGAGACCGTGTGGAATAAGTGGTCACCAGCTGAGAGGTTGTCGTTCGTGACAATGCTCATCAAGAGTAAGGAACTTGGGGAGAGGTTGCATCAAACCCCCGGCTCGAATCTGTTTATGAAGGCTCTGAATAATCTTCTAGGCTTTGGACCCCCGAAGGTTGATTCCAAGAAGGATTCGAAGGAGGGGTCGCCCGGTGGGGCACAGCCGGAGGAACCACGAGAAGATGGAGGGGAGAGAAGCAGTGGGAATAGTCAGCACAAAGGGGGACAGCAAGGGAAGAAGGAGGGCGCAGGTGGTGCCAGCTCGGGTTCGGGTTCGTACTCTTTCAGATTGGATACCACTTCTTTAATAGTCTCGTCGATCCTCTCCTACATGCTTTACCGAATGATCCCGGGAGAGCAGTCGAGGGAGATCACTTGGCAGGAGTTCCGGAACACTTTTTTCGATAAGGGGCTTGTGGAGAAGTTGACCGTGGTCAACCGGAGTCGAGTGAAGGTCAACTTGCACAGAGATGCTACCGCCCAGATGTATCCTGACTCCCCGGCTGCCAATGGGAACTTCTTCTACCATTTCAGCATAGGATCGGTGGAGGCTTTCGAGCGAAGATTGGATGACGCTCAGAAAGAATTGGGAATTCCTAGTTCCGAGCGGATACCAGTTGCTTATAGGGATGAGATTTCTTGGACCGGAACTGTGCTTTCTTTTGCCCCGACCTTGCTAGTAATAGGCTCAATCTTCTGGTTGTCACGGCGTGCTTCGAGCGGATCTGGGCAGAGCGGGATTTTTGGCATTGGAAAATCTCGGGCCAAACTCTTCAATCACGAGACGGAAATCAAGATAAAGTTCAAGGATGTTGCCGGTATGGACGAAGCAAAGGTTGAAATCATGGAATTCGTTTCGTTCTTGAAGCAGCCTGAACGCTTCCAAAAGCTCGGTGCCAAAATTCCACGTGGTGCAATTCTCTCCGGACCCCCAGGTACTGGTAAAACGCTCCTTGCGAAGGCTACTGCTGGGGAAGCCCAGGTCCCTTTCTTCTCAGTGAGCGGTTCGGAATTTGTGGAAATGTTCGTCGGTGTCGGTCCTTCCCGTGTACGAGATCTCTTTGCCAAAGCTCGGAAGAATGCGCCATGTATCATCTTCGTTGATGAAATTGATGCTATCGGAAAGTCACGCGCCAGGGCGAACATTGGAGGCGGTAACGATGAGCGAGAGAGTACGCTGAATCAATTGCTTACCGAAATGGATGGTTTCAATACTACGGAGCAGGTGGTTGTTTTAGCTGGTACTAACAGAGCGGATGTTCTTGATAGGGCACTTATGAGACCTGGGAGATTTGATAGACATATCATGATTGATAGACCAACCATGGATGGGAGGAAACAGATCTTTTTAGTTCATCTTAGGAAGATTGTAACCTCTGAAGATATGGATTACTTGAGTGGGCGCTTGGCTGCATTGACTCCTGGTTTCTCTGGAGCTGATATCGCGAACTGTGTTAATGAAGCTGCTCTCATTGGTAAGTGCAATCTCACATCATTCTCAGAATATGTTAACCAGCTAACAGCTCTATAGCTGCACGGGGAAATGCCGACCAGGTAGTAATGACCCATTTCGAGCAGGCAATCGAGCGCGTCATCGGTGGTCTCGAAAAGAAATCGCTTGTCCTTTCACCAGAGGAGAAGAGAACGGTAGCATATCACGAGGTAGGGCTTCCATTCCTCAGGTCACCCAAGCCAGATAATAGCTTACCAAATACAGGCCGGCCATGCCGTTTGCGGCTGGTTTTTAAAATATGCTGATCCTCTCCTCAAAGTCTCCATAATCCCGCGAGGTCAAGGCGCCCTCGGCTACGCACAGTACCTCCCACAGGGAGAACAATACCTCCTGTCATTGGCCCAACTAATGGACCGAATGGCAATGACTCTCGGAGGGCGTGTCTCGGAGGAACTCCACTTCGACACTGTCACCAGCGGGGCCTCAGACGACTTCAACAAGGTGACCAGGATGGCGTCAGCCATGGTGACAAAGTGGGGGATGAGCAAGAACATTGGCACACTATACTACGACGACGACGAGCAGAAGCTGCAGAAACCATTCTCGGAGGATACGGCGCAGAAGATCGACTCAGAGGTGCGAAAGCTGATCGACGAGGCGTACGATAAGTGCAGGAAACTGCTCACCGAGAAGAAGACAGAGATTGGGCTTATTGCTGAGGAGTTGCTGTCCAAGGAGGTGCTTGGGCGGGAGGACATGATTCGGATATTGGGCAAACGGTAGGCGTACTTATTAAATGAAAACGACTTCTGATAATTGTGAAGAGCTGACGATGGAATAATAGACCGTTCGAGGAGCATAGGGACTTTGAAAAGTTCTTTGATAGGGGCCATCATACCTCTGCTCCTCCGTAAGTTCATCCCGCCTCCCACCCACCTATAAACGCCGTGTTAATTAAGAAAACAAAAGACCCTTTCCTAGCGAAAAAACCAACCAAGTCCCCCCACCACCCCAAGAACCCGGCGTGCCAACACCTCTATAGCCATAGCGAATTCACGTTTTCTCTGCTCACTCTTCCCTCCATGCATGCATGCATACATTGAATTTAAATTCCTGTAAATCAAAATTATAAAAAAAAAAACTTAGCATGCCTGGATCAAATCACACCTTGCTATATCAACGGGGGTTTCTTCTCCTTCCCTTCTTCTTTCGATTGATCGATTGACAGTATGCAGAATAGTCCGTGCATTGATCTCCACCCCCTCTAGATTCATGTAAAAAAACCCTCTCGTGGGCCTTTTGTTTATTGTTCTTGTCACGCTCTTTTTTCACTATCCGATGGGTGGGGGTGTATTGTATTGTACCGTAGAAATGGAATAGTGACTAGCTAATTGATGGCATGTGCTGTGATGTGCTGTGGTGCGCGATGCGATGTGCATCTTGTGCGATTCGCAGGCATTAAGGACCATGAGGTATCACCCTCTTTTTTTTTTACACAGATCAACCCCCAGGATACTGGCACGCGGGAGGCGCACAGCACTGCCCAGCGCTTCATCTGCGCCAACGGCGGCAATAGTGGCGGCTTTAGACGGTATCATAACGGTAGTATGGTGGTGAGGGTATGGTATAATATGTACAGTAGGTAGATTTTATTGCAAGGATGATAATATGGTATACCGGCACGGTACAGTACTGTACTTGTACAATAGCGACATAAGGTCATATTAACCTTAGTTTAACACTATTTTTTACCCATTCCATATATATACATCCATCTATTTGGCCGTGAAGTGTGTAGCAGTAGTAGTGCGTTTCCTCCCTCCCTCTCTCCCTTCCCCTCACCCTGCCGCCAATCCCACAAATAGTGATGGCCCGCCCGCCGTTCCCTCCATATCCTGTGGAAAGAATGGGGGAATTTGTAACACCGGATTCACAGATAATCACTCGGTTCGGTTTGCTGTTTGTTGTTGGAATATGTGGCTTCTCGGGATCTGGTTACCGGTGGTTGACCTCATCGTATACTTTTGGGATATGGAAGCCGAGTTGAGGACACGAGTACATTTTGTTGTGACTGCTGTTTTGTAGTATATTAGACCTCTCCTCTCGCAAGTAATAGGAGGAGGTTGAACGACTGTTCAACATTTTGAATCGAGATACGCTATTTCTTTACAACATTTGTTTTCTTTGGATGATTCCGGGTATGATACCCAAGTGGCGCCGGGGGGGGGAAGACAGGTATCATAGTGCACCGATTGGGCAAGTACCAGCTGTGCATAGGAAGGCATTGCGAAGGTGCCTGCGGGCCTCTCCGCCAGTCCTTCCAGAAGGCGTTATTGCCATAACCAAGTTGTCGTCTATTAAAGCACTAGTAACTGCACTGCAGGTAATCCAAGAGTGAGATGCGCTGGTAGCTATGCTAGGCCAAGTATTTAGACGCACATTCTAGACCCGACCTCGGTGAGTTTATCAGATTCCGTCCAGAGCAGGAGCACAGTACTTGTATGGTTCCGGAAGCCTATACTCTGTACTAAGATTCTGACAAAAAATGTGACACTTTTGAATGTAACGCCAAGTGTAACACCATCACATGACTTTACCCAAACCCTTAAATGTTTCTCATTAAAG
>Ga0307509_10011396_pt1 | contig 10771 bp, 15 predicted proteins | sample 10_EM_MG_FD_202245 | JGI IMG/M metagenome (GOLD analysis project Ga0307509, IMG submission 202245) | Populus trichocarpa ectomycorrhiza microbial communities from riparian zone in the Pacific Northwest, United States - 10_EM | ecosystem: Host-associated > Plants > Roots > Unclassified | place... | reverse complement strand
GCATGGTTGCGAGGAAATTTCTGAATAGGTAGTGTTTGTTTGAAGGATTTGAGCCCAAATGGCCTGGGAGATGGATTTGACGATCGCAATTCTACAATATCTAAGAATGCATAAAGTCGAACAAAAACCCGAATGTGTCCTCATGAGTTTCCATCTGCTTTTGCAAGGAAATTCCCTCGAAAATCCTGCCCTGCATGGTTGCGAGGAAATTTCCTCGCAATACTGGACCAGCTTTAGCAAGAAAATTTCCTCAAAATCCTCGCCGCTCCACCTCTGTGAAGAAAATTCCTTGCAATGTGGCTACTCTATGCTGTGAGGAAATTCCCTTGCAGAGCTGGACCAGCTTTGTAGCAAGGAAATTTCCTCGCAATACTGGACCGGCTTGGTCGCAAGGAAATTCCCTCACGGAGCTGTGGCGAGGAAATGTCATCGCAAAGCTGGACCAGCATGGTGGCAAGGAAATTTCCTCGCAATACTGGACCAGCTTGGTCACAAGGAAATTTCCTTGCAATACTGTGTGTAACGTACCGTTACTCCGAGCCTATCCCGTGGGCCATTTCCGCTCCGAGCCTCGGACCAAAACGGCCCATGCCTCGGACCAAACATGCCTCGGACTAAATCCCCATGCCTCGGACCAAATCCCCATGCCTCAGACCAACACGCCTCGGACCAATGCTCCATGCCTCGGAGCAATGGCCCGAAATTCCCACGGTCCGCTTCGGCCCAAAAGGCACATCCTTGTCCCATTGTGCTTTGGCACATTATCCCTTGTTATCATTGTCTTCATTATCCTATCCTTGTCCATTGTAGTAGCTTACTATTGTTTGTCTATTACTATATATAGTCCCCTGTATTAGATAGGATTCCCTAGCCATAATATCAAGTACCCTCAAGTATTCTTCCTGTTCCCGCTTTTCCTTTTAGTCCTGTTCCCGCGCGTCCCGGCTGGGCCTTGGCCCAGCCTTGTCCATCCGAAATAGGGCATCGGCATCCCATGAGGGCGCAGCCTCCGGGCTGAAGCCAAGCCCTCTGTCCCGCGCATACCCGGCTCCCGAGAACGCTCCGAGGTACCCTTTGTCCCGCTTTCCCGCGCTTCGGCATCCGTTCCCGTGGTACTTCGGCACGCTCATTACACTGTGCCAGCATAGTGGCGAGGAAATTTCCTCGTAGAGCTGGACCAGCTTTGTAGTGAGGAAATTTCCTCGCAATACTGGACAGCTTGGTAGCAAGGAATTTTCCTCACAAATTTTGCCCTGCATGGTTGTGAGGAAATGTTCTCGCAATGTTTCCTTACCTGTATGTTATACGTTATGAAGACATTTCCTAACAATCGCAGTTTTATTTGTTATGAAGACATTTCCCTACATTCTCATTTTTATTTGTTCCTTCTATTGGGTGTTCGACATTCCCGGTGCAGTTTTGTTGAAATTCCCGGTGTGCTTTTGGTCACACTCACGGTGTGTTATGTTGTTTTCCCGCCCCACCCCTGCCCCTAGCCAGCAGAAGAAGCAGGTGTAGATGAGGGCAGTTCCTATGTACAGATACTATGAGAACAAAGGCCCAAGATCTGAGTTAGATGTTGTAAGGGGACTGCAAGTTTGGTCCAATCCTTGGCACACTTAGCTACACCCTGGTCACTCACCATAACCCTAGACCAGGGCTATGCTGCACACCCTCATCCTTCGTCCCCTTCCCTTCATGTAGCTGTACTTGTCTCACATTCTGTCAGCACCCACCAGCACTGTTTGTATTCACTCCCATCAGACACTTGTATGTACTGGCCACTGAGTAGCCACAGCAGCTGATGGACTATTATTAGTGTATCCCTTTTACTCTAGCAGCTTCATGTGTTGTATATAAGTGAGTACCCTAGGCACTCTTGAATCAACTTAGTTCCTGGGTCCACATCCCTCTTACAGATGTGTTTTGGGCCTGTGCAGGGCTGAGTCTCTCAAGGAGGTTTCAGAGAAGTTGGTAGTTTGTCTTGTTCTGATATGCCATCTCAGCTACAGCAGTTTAGAGGGCAAGGAGGCAGCTGGAATTAATCTGGGAGTTCTCAGGCATATCAGAAGGCAGCATATAGGTGAAGTGGTCTGTCAGAGCCAAGAGATTCTCAGAGGAAGTGTATACAGTGATGAAGAAGTTGTAAGGGGACCTGCTATAGGTCCAACCCTCGGTACGCTTAGTTTCCACCTCAAACATCTCTTTCTACATTCGAGGCTACGCCGCGTTTCCATTTCCTTCATTTCCCCTCCCTCTTCGTAGTTGTACGCACTCTTCGGACCGCCGCCGCATCTTCTAGCGGCTTCTTTCTTAATTACACACGTCACTTATGCATACCGGCCGCCGACTTAGTCCCGACGGCCGATGGACTAGGGTTCAGGGTTACTTAGCACAGCCCTGTTATAGCCTTAGGGCTTAGGGCTTACCTATTTAGTCTAGCACAGCCTCACATATAGTATATAGTGAAGCTGGGGTATCGAAGATACCCCAGCTTGTTATCAACTTGGTTTCTGGGCATCACATCTCCCCTGACAGAAGTCCAAAGTCACCTATAATGTGTGTGACAAGACAAGAAATGGCTCTCTAAGGGGATCCTTTCCTACTGTGGCAACTGCAGGGTGAAAGCAGAACTGTGGAGGATCCAAAGAGAAAAGGATGAGGATCTACCTGCAGATGTGAGCTAATATACAGAATTGTGGATATAAGAAATAAAGCCAAAATCAGTAAACTACATGTCAGGTATATGGCATGGAATTGAAAAAAACAGAAGCAGAAGTGAAAATGGAAGTGAAAGAGAAAGAGAAAGTGGAAGTGGAAGACAAGGTGGAAGTAGGAGAGGCAGAAGAGGAGGTGGAAGCAGAAGGGCTTCCCCTTACAGCTTCATAGACATAATGATAGAGGATAGGAAGACATAGAAAAGCAGGATTTGAGCAGGATTAGACTCTTGGTTTTCCAGGGCCCATAACCTGTAGAAATAAGTAGATGTATTTTCATAGTACACAACACATATAATATGTACACAGAGGAAAGTTTCTAAATAGAAAGGTAGGCTAGAAACCTACACAGCATACTCAAAGTGGTCTAAGTGTACAGGTACTGACTAATCAATTGGGAAGGGTGCAAGGGGTTTGTAAACTTCAATAGGTCCTCACTGGGGTGGTCTTTTTTATCTATTAGTATTTTCAATTTTGAGAGACTGTCTGGATCCTGGCCTTACCAAACAAAAAGCAAAAGACCAGACAGAACCAGACTTTCAAGGACTAATTTTACTTAGTTTCAGACTACAGAAAGCCTCTTTTTCTCTTGAAATGTAGGCTTGAAATTGAAGAAATCAGACCTCCAATTTCAGAACTCTTTTGTCAATAAGAAAAAAGTTCACCAAGGGGAACCTGGAATGTTGTTAATGCCCTGGGATTAAGGCTTTGGAGGTGGCCCCTCCTCCCCCTGTGTGGGTATGTTTTACTGTAAAAAAGGAAATTTCCTGGAAAAACATAGTTGTAAGGGGAACCCCTCCCGCTTCTGCTTCTGCCTCTGCTTCTGCCTCCTGCTCACCTTCCACTCCCGCTCCTGGCTCACCCCTTGCACCTACCACTCCCAATCCGCCATCGCTTCTGACCCGCCTTCCACTAGTGCTGTGCTGGCATGCCACGAAACTCGGTACCTTACACATACTGACACATATTTTCCGAGTTCAGTTTTATTTATTATATCCGTCACTCTGTATATTAGCCCATACCTGCAGGAAATCCTTATCCTTTCCTCTTTGGATCCCCTGCTAGGTATGTTCATGTTTTAGATTAGTATTACATAATAATCTAAACACTTCGGATCCCCTGCTAGTACCGTGTCCCGCCCAACTGCAGTAGCCCTTACAGTAGGAAAGGATCCCCTAGAGAGCCGATCCTCGAAAATGTTGCACACACCATAGGCCGATTTGGACTCCCGTTGGACTCCTCTGCCTCTGTACATGCTTCCAATCCCGAAGATCCCCTCTCCGCCACCCATTCCGATTCCCGCTCCGTCTACATGTTGCCTTCCAAAATGGCCTGATTCACATCAACCGCATCCTCGCCATCGAAGCCACAGTAGATGATATGAGGAGTCAAAATGAGGCCACCCACAGGCTCTTACAAGACGTCCTCGAAAAACTCGGCCCCACACAGGCCCGAAACGTGCCCGACCTGATCCAACCCCCGACCCGCGGCAGCGCCCGGTCCTCACCTATACCCACTTCCTCCGTGGGGCGGAGAAAGAACTTTCTTAAGCCTTCCACTCCCTCTGAGTTTAATGGTGACCGATCCGCAGGCAAGGTGTTCTTGACGTCCTGCTGAACCTACATCCACCTCTGCCCAGAATCCTTCGAAAATGATCTTACAAAGGTCATCTGGGCAATGTCCTACATGAAAGCTGGATGTGCAGGCCGCTGGGCGAACCATGAATTCGAACACGAAGCAAAGTCTGGACACCTCCGCTTCATCGACTGGGTCAATTTCGAAGAGGAGTTCCGGAAGGACTTCATGCCCCTCGATTCTGAAGCTGCGGCCATGAACGTGCTGGAAACCACGTCATACTTCCAGGGTAGACGGTCAGTCGACAACTACCTCGACCAGCTCAAGGACCTTATTGAGGACTCCGGCTACTCCAACCCGAAAACGATTGTGGTGAAATTCTGCCGAGGCCTCGACCGTTGAATTTCGATGGCCCTTGCAGGGATGACCTACGGGAGACCCGCAGACACAGATCCCAAAGCCTGGTTCCATCTTGCCATCTGAATGGACCAGAACCGCGCCGCAGACAAAGCCTTCCACACCTCCCACCGACAATCCAACCTTCTGACTCCTGGCATAAGCCACATTCTGATGGCCTCCCGACCTGCTCAGGCTGCTCCTGCCACATGCTTTGCCCACTCCAACCCGTCGCCAGGCAATCCTGTCCCAATAGACATAGACACGACCCAGAAGGCTAAGGCCACTCCCGGCACCTGCCGATGCTGCAGAAAGACCGGACACTGGGCGAAGGACTGCGACCTCCGCTTCGATGTCGGATACATGGATGCAGATGAGCTAGGGACGGAGCTCAAGAACAAGCTCGCTGCCAAGGATGTAGCACCCACAGAGGCATCGGAAGAGGCGGAACCTCCAGTTAGTGTAGAGGATTTTATATCCCGCAGCAGATGAGCCGTGCGCCCCCATTGCTAAGTAGTAATTGATTTTCCGTTCTTGAAATTATTGAACCAAAAATTGATGAAGACGCACAAAAACCTGATACACCTACACTTCCGCCAACCGAACCCCGCAAGCTGCGCTGGCCTAAATGGGAAAAGCAGATAAAGCGCAAGCTTGTCATCTGTTCTCTCAAACTGGATGTGAAATGCATCATGCTCCTGATCCATCTAAAGACAACGGACACCATGGAAGAAACATCCACGGAAGCCATGGTTGATACCAGTGCCACCAGAGATTTCATTGACCAGGACTTTGTCACCCAAGCGAAACTTCCGACCTGCAAGCTGTTCCAGCTGATCCTGGTTTACAATGTGGACAGAACACTTAACGAGGCCGGGAGCATCTGCGAAGTCGTTGACATGATCATGACCTACGACCAACACTCTGAACGCATTCTGCTTGCGGTCACCCGCCTCGGCAAGCAAAGCATGATACTCGGGTTCACCTGGTTGGACAAGCACAATCCAGAGATCGACTTCCGTGCCTGATCCGTCAAAATGACCAGATGCCTCCCACACTGCTGTGTCAGCTGTCAAGCTGACCGCAAGGCGGAACGGAACGCAAAGAGGGAGGATACTGAATGGATAAACACCTGCCGGACCAGCCCCTTCCCAGCCTTCGTAGAAGATGCTGATGAGGAAGACGAAGCCGAACCAACACCCGAGCAGTCTCCCGATCTGGAAGCTGACTTCCCAGACGAACCACTTGAAGAAGGCAACCGAATCTGGGCAACCGGACTCTTCCCCCAGGCGGAACACATCCACGCGACTGCTACAGTTTCCCAGCGGCTGGCGGAAGGATTCCGACAGAACTCCCAACCTGTGGATCATGAAAAGCACATCCCGCCGCACCTCCGTGACTTCCACTCGGTATTCTCCAAGGACTCCTTCAATGAACTACCTGGGACCAAGCCATGGGACCATGCCGTTGAGCTCACCCCCGATGCTTCTCCAAAAAGTTGTAAGGTCTACCCGCTCTCCGCCTCCGAACAGAAAGAACTAGACGCCTTTCTGAAGGAAAACCTCGAATCTGGACGGATCCGACCCTCCAAGTCCCCGATGGCCGCTCTGGTCTTCTTTGTTAAAAAGAAGGACGGAAAACTCCGTCTGGTACAGGACTACTGCGCGTTGAATGCCATGACTGTGAAAAACAAGTACCCGCTCCCACTGATTCCGGAACTGATTGCGAAGCTCCGCGGAGCCAAGTACTTCACAAAATTGGACATCCAATGGGGCTTCAACAACATCTGGATAAAGGAAGGAGACGAATGGAAGGCCACCTTCTGGACCAACTGCGGCCTGTACGAGCCCCTTGTCATGTTCTTCAGCCTCATGAACAGTCCTGCCACCTTCCAGACGATGATGGACGACATCTTCAAGGACCTCATCTTGGAAGGCATGGTCGTGATCTATCTGGACAACATCCTCATCTTCACGGAGACCCTGTAACATACCATATTTCCAGCCCCTCCATTGTTCCCTTCAAGTTGCTTTCCTTTGTCTTATTGTCCCTTTCCCATTGTTCCTTGTTCTTTGTTTCTTATCCATTGTTCCATTGTCCATTGTCCATTGTTCCATTGTCCATTGTCCATTGTTCCATTGTCCATTGTCCTTTGTCCATTGTTCCATTGTCCATTGTCCATTGTCCTTTGTCCCATTGTTCTTTGTCCCATTGTCCTTTGTCCCATTGTCCTAGCTACATTGTCTCTATACATATATATATACCTAGATACTTGTAGCTAGATCCCCAGCTTGTAAATCAAGTTTCCTTCTTGTCCCTTCCTGGTTTTCTTGGTGGACTTGTCCACACTCTTGTAGGTCTTTGACCTTTCTTGCAAATGGGGCATGGTGGTTGGCAGGGGCACAGGCAATACCCTGAGGCCAAGCCCTTCTGTTTTGACCCAGGAAGCATGGTTATTACAGACCCTTGAAGAGCACTGGAAGATCACCTACCGCATTCTGGAGCTGCTGGAGAAGCATAAGCTCTACCTCTGTCCTGACAAATGCAAGTTCGAGAAAACCACAATCGAGTACCTCGGAGTGATCATCTCTCATAACTCCGTCACAATGGATCCAGTCAAGATCGCTGGCATTACCGAGTGGCCTGCTCCGACGAGTAAGAAGGAAGTACAGTCCTTCCTCAGATTCACCAACTTCTACCGACAGTTCATCCGAGACTTCTCGGAACACACCCGCCCGCTCTTCAACTTGACCCGAAATGATTCCGGTTGGCACTGGGGAGAAGCTGAGCGCACCGCATTCGCTAGGTTGAAGGGAAGTGTCACTTCTGCTCCGGTCCTCATCTATCCCGACCTGACCAAACCCTTCCGCATCGAAGCCAACAGCTCCGACTTTGTGACAGGTGCGGTCCTCTCCCAGATATCCTCGGAAGACAAAAAAGTGGCACCTGGTCGCCTTCCTCTCCAAGTCCCTGTCCCCCGTCGAATGGAACTACGAGATCCACAACAAGGAGATGCTGGCAATCATCCGAGCCCTCCAAGAGTGGCAGCACTTTATCGAAGGCGTGGAACATCAGTGCGAGATCTAGACGGACCACAAGAACCTGGAGTACTTCATGACAGCCAGGCAGCTGAACCAGAGGCAAGCCCGATGGTCGCTCTACCTCTCCCACTTCGATTTTGCACTCCACCACAAACCCAATGGGTAAGCCAGATGCACTCTCCTGCAGATCCGACCATGGCACTGGCGCCAACGACAATTCCGACATCGTGCTCCTCACTCCGAAACTCTTTGCGGTACATGCACTAGAGGGTCTGCAGTTCACTGGACCGGAACAGGACATCCTACGATACATCTGGCAGGGAATTAAGCAGCCAAAAGAGGAACCCGTTGCCCGAGCCGCGCAGGAACTACGAAAGTCGTCCACCTGCTCCCTCCGATCCGCAGAATGGTCGGAACATGACGGCCTCCTCTACTACTGTGGTTGCATCTACATCCTGGACACTTCCAACCTCCGCCGCAGGATAGTCTCGCTCTGCCATGACACCAAGGTGGCTGGACACCCAGGCTGCTTCAAAACCTTGGAGCTCGTCTCCCGAAGCTACTGGTGGCTGAACATGTCGCAGTACATAGACATGTATGTTTTCCACTGCGACTTGTGCCTCTGCACTAAGATACAGCGCCGCCTACCAACCAGAGAACTCCAACTGCTTCCAATCCCAGAAGAATGCTGGGACGTCATCAGCGTAGACTATCTCAGAACTCCCAGAATTGGGCGGATACGACTCCATCATGGTGGCCGTCAACTGGGCAGGCAAATGTTTCCACTTTGTCAAAACGGTTACCACAGTCACCACTGCCGGAGCAGCAAACCTTTACCTTTGGAACATCTGGAAGCTCCACGGCCTCCGCAGAAAGTTGTGTCTGACTGCGGACCGCAATTCGTCACCGCTTTCATGAAGGAGCTATACCGACTGCTGGGAATCGAGGCTGCGACGTCTACCGCTTACCACCCGCAGACTGACGGACAGATGGAACGGGTCAACCAGGAACTGGAACAGTACCTGTGGATCTTTGTCAGAGAAAGACAGGATGACTGGTACACACTACTCCCCCTGGCGGAGTTCTCCTACAATAATCACATCCACTTGTCCACGCAGCAAACACCCTTCCTTCTTGATACTGGCTGACACCCTCAGATGGGCTTCAAACCACATCAACCTCCGTCCCACTTCGAAGCAGTTAATGAATTCACAGATCAGATGAAAGACACCCTTGAGGAAGCCAAGTCAGCGCTAGCTACGGCAAAGGATGATATGGCACGGTATTACAACCGCCGCCACTCTCCCGCACCGTCCTTCTCTCCTGGCGACATGGTCTACCTTGACTCCAAGGACATCCAGACCACCTGCCCGTCAAAGAAGCTTTCGCACCACCACCTGGGCCCCTACCCAGTCAAAAGACATGTCGGAAAGTATGCCTACCATCTGGTCCTCCCTCCCCCAATGAGACGTCTTCACCTGGTCTTTAATGTCATGAAGTTGTCTCCTGCTCCTGACGACGCGATCATTGGAAGATGTCGGAACCCACCGCCGCCAGAACTCGTAGATGGGGAAGAGGAGTATGTTGTGGAAAAGATCCTGAATAGTAGGATGTTTTGACAGAAACTCCAGTACCTGGTCAAGTGGGAAGGCTACAGGATAGAAGGAAATACCTGGGAATACTTGGAAAATCTCAACCACGCCCCAGAGAAGGTAACGGAGTTCCACACCAAGAACCCGGGAGCCCCACGCCACATCCGCACTCTAGCCTTTGGCTCAATCCCTTTCCGCCTGATCTCACTCTCTTCCGCATCAAGTCGATGCTCGTCTAGAGGGGGGGTGATTGTAAGGGGAACCCCTTCTGCTTCCCCTTCCGCTTTCCCTTCCGCCTCTGCTTCCACATCCCACTCACCTTCTGCTCCTGCTCCCGGCTCACCCCTTGCATCTACCGCTCCTGACCCACCATCGCTTCCGACCTGCCTTCCACTAGTGCTGCACTGGCATGCCACGTAACTCGGTACCTTACACGTACTGACACGTATTTACCGAGTTCGGTTTTATTTATTATATCTGTCACTCTGTATATTAGCCCATACCTGCAGGGGATCCTTATCCTTTCCTCTTCGGATCCCCTGCTAGGTATGTTCATGTTTTAGATTAGTATTACATAATAATTTAAACACTTCGGGTCCCCTGCTAGTACCGCGTCCTGGCCGACTGCAGTTGCCCTTACAATAGTTCCAAAAAGGAAATATTTAAATTTCTACACCTGTAGATGAATTGTATTAATTTGTAAAGACAGTCTCTTCATTTAGATACCATAATATATAAGTTTGAAATATGTGTTACAGCCATCATTCATATGTAAAATCTACAAACTACAGGATTTTGAGACTTTAAAAGGATTTTCAGCCTCAAATTCAAAAGGTTTTAATTACTTTAGATGCATTAAACAGTTTTTTTCATGAAATATAACTGCTATTACTAAAAATAGATTTTTTAAAAAAGACCTTGGAACCTGATTCCATCTAACCCCCAGGTCTGGAACAACATTCTGGATTCCCCTTGAAGTTCACTCAATTTTGAAAACTTGGGAGGTAAACAAATGATTCCCTTTTAAGGCCCATAACATTTAGAACACATGTTATATATATATACTAAGAGGCTAAAGTGAGTTCATGCTTCATGAATACACCTCTCAGCAGCACCATGTGATTCTGCCATTGGCGCTGAGAGGATTAATCCTCTTATTTAAGTGTCAGCATCTCATTACCTGCACCAAGTGTTCAGACCAGTCACCATACTTTTCATTGATGGTTTACAATGTTCTGGGCTCTATAGATTCAGTACAGCAGTAGACCTTTAGTCAGAAGTTACATGTGCATACTTGAATCTTCAGTGTTGTCTCTATTTTTTAGAATACAGAAGAGGAAAAGAGCAGTGTGGTTGGTCTTCAAAAGTACACCTAGAAATACCATATCTATTGCAACCAAGTCTAATGTATCACATTAGAAACAAGAGAAAAAATGTTATGAACAGTACA
>Ga0307509_10011395_pt1 | contig 10771 bp, 7 predicted proteins | sample 10_EM_MG_FD_202245 | JGI IMG/M metagenome (GOLD analysis project Ga0307509, IMG submission 202245) | Populus trichocarpa ectomycorrhiza microbial communities from riparian zone in the Pacific Northwest, United States - 10_EM | ecosystem: Host-associated > Plants > Roots > Unclassified | place... | reverse complement strand
TGATAGAGAAAAAGAAGTGAAGTCTACGAGTTAAGCGAAAATGTTGCTCCTTTTATTCCATAAAATGCTAGACAATGATGGTAGTTTCTCTGCTCAAAAGCAGATTACCGAAATTACTGAAAGATCTTGCTATCATGGAAAAAAGAATTTCATTAAGTTACTGATTGCGATTATGGAAATAAGAATTTCATTAAAATTAGCTGATTGGTGTGTTCATCACAAAAAATTCTTAACCAAGAATTCATAAACAAGAGATGGTCTCCTGTCAAGAATCAGTATAGCAGTCCTGCACCTCCATTCCCAGCTTCTTCCCTTTCTCACCATTCAATGTGGACTAAAAGAGTCTCGAGGCATGGCAGCCCATAAGCAGGGATGGCAATCAAGAATTAAGAAATACTCCAAAAGCTGTCGGGATAATGCCACTTTTATCAAGAAAGAAATCATTATTTATTGCTATAATGATTTATTTTTTTTAACTTTTTTTTATCACATCTTTATATGCTCAAATTAAAAGCCAATTAAAATATATTTATTAAATAAGGATAAGATTCGAAGCTAGGAGACTAGATGGAAACTGCACCCTCTGATTGGTGTGTTTTTTGTTCGTTTTTTTTTTTTTTTTTATCTAAAACAAGATGAATATTATTTATGCGTAAAATGCACGGTTCAGATAGTTATATATCTGAAATTGAATGCCCGAAGAGAACAGAAAAGTCTTGCATAGCTTTGAAGAGTTGTGCATCCGTAGCGAATAACAACATGGAACATGTAGTGATTTGTCCTCTACACGCAACAAGTATGCCTATCAATCAAGATCACAACAAGGATGGCTATCCTGGCACACAAAAGGAAGGTCATGAACAGGTTTGCTTTTGGAGAAGTAAATGGGGAATTCGTTGAATCACTTGTCTTAGTTTCTGTAGGGCAAACGAAAACGACTTTTTATTCGAGATGGAGGGAGGCAGAGGGAGTGCAGGTGAAGGATTACCTTGCTTCCCCACGGGAGGGAATATTTGCAGGCATGTAACATAGAAAAGGTGCTTGTTTTGCTCATAACTGGATAAATTGAAGGGAATTAGATGAATAATAGAGAGAACTTGTGGCCATCAAAATATGTTAAAATAAAATCATTTTCATATAAAACAATTAAAATGATATTTTAAGAATCATAGGATGATACTATGCTTTTCAAATAATATTAAAGGTTTTTAATGGTTTTTTTAATATAATAAGAGAATTCCACACATACGGTTGCTGTTCATTTTTCTTTTTTCTGAATTTCAAAAATGAGGTTGCTGGTTCTTTTCAATTATAATCCTTCTTTCTCTCTAGAACGCTTGAGTGTTTTTCCTGCACTAAATAAGGACTAATTCACAGGCAAAGTTTCACGGGCACTCGCCTGCTGTTGCTACAGGAAAAACCAGTAGATCTTGGTGAATCATTGGGTAGGGATGATGTGACTGGCCTTGGAGTGTTCTTCGCAGCAGGCGCTCTAATGGTTGAAGAATGTGGAAAATCAATTTCTAATATGAAGTTTGTTATCCAGGGTTTTGGAAACGTGTAAGCTTTTTCCTGTTTGAAGAAAAAAAAAATTCTATTCTCTTAAGCAAAGTCGGATCCCATTATGGATTTTTCTTTTTCTTTATTTTTTGATCTTTGATTTGAGAAAAAAAAATAAAAATGATTGAATTCTGATGGTAAAAAAAAAAATCTCGGTTAAGACCGATTCTAACCATAAAAAACATGTAGTTGTGGTGTCAATAAGTTTCTTTTGATGGAGAAAGTTTATAGAAAGTGTTTTTTTTCATCCCTTAAACTTGTCTAAATAATAGATTTGAATCGAAAAGAATTGTTTTTGGATTGATTGTGGGTTTTGAAGCTAATTTTTAGATTATTAGAGACTATGAATATATTTTAGAAGGTGTTTAGAGTGTTTTTTTTTTATATATATTTTTTTCAGGTTGAAATACAGTTGACAATAAACTTTTTTTGGTTTGAAATAAACTAGCTTGATTTTTCAATGATTAGAGGTTATTAGAATCGCAGTGCAAGTGACACATCGCCTGCTATTTGTCTTCAAAGTCTGTTTAACAACAAATCAAAAGCTAATGGTAGCCACAATGATCAGCTACTTAAACCTGTGATCATTCTCTATTCATTTACTAGTCTAGTTTTGCATCTGTAACACATGAAGTCTTTTTGAATTGACTTGTCTTCTTTGTAGTTCAGAAGTTTAGTTCCTATTTGCTTGTCAATGGCGACCACGACAAAAGGAGATTGCAAGAGGTTGGTTTCCCTTCCCTTTCTTGGATGGTTTCTTTTTATGAGTCGCCAAATATGCACTTCCTCTTGCACACAGATGGTCAGAAGCTCATTGATTCACCATTTCTTCTTATGTGTGTTGCAAGAATTCCTGAAGTGTCTGTATTTAGACGAGACTGAGTAAAGGATAAAATGAACAAAAAATGACTCAAACATCTCGATCTTCAATGATTTCAGTCTAAAGATCATATGATGTTTTCTCATCTTGGGTGCTTGATTCTATGAGATTTGGAGGTTCATCCACTTGAAGTGCCAAATCAAGGTCAGTTAATAGAAACTAAAGAGTGTGGGTATAGTCCTATAGCACAAGAGAGAAATCATTATTCATTAAAATAGTGAAAATAGTGAAAATAGTGGAGGGACACACAGATGGTCAGAAGCTCATTGATTCACCATTTCTTCTTATGTGTGTTGCAAGAAATCCTGAAGTGTCTATATTTAGACGAGACTGAGTAAAGGATAAAATGAACAAAAAATGACTCAAACATTTTGGGTGCTTGATTGTAGAGGTGGTCATTTTCGGTTCAGTTCGGTTCGATTTTTATAAAAAAAAGTAACCAAACTGAATGTTTTTTTTAAAAAAACCGAAACCGAACCGAAATCGGTTCAAACCAAAACCGAATGATTATATATATATATATATGAATAAAATTAAATGTGCATGAAAAAACAAATCCTAAATACATACATACATACATACATACATACATACATACATATATATATATATATATATATATTTGGTTTTCCTAAATATAAAAATTGATTATTGACATAAAGTCTATTCATTGATTAATTGAATAATTACTCATTCTAATTAATCACTTAAAAATAATAATTAGCCTGTGGGGTTAAATCATTATATTTCCATGATTAGTTACAATTATTGATGTCATTAACTTTATGTAACTAAACTTAATGTTACTTGAAAATTTTATAATTAAGAATGTTGTGGTATAACCTATAAAATTCGTCAGTCCCAAGTTCGACTCTTAATCTCTTTTATTTTATATTTTATAAACAATGTATCAAGAACTTGAAGCAGCCTAATGGTAGAATTGCCTTCTATTTACAAGAGGAGTTAACAACTTTATCGTTTCTTTTTCCACATAGTAACAAACTTGCATGAAATTTATTTAGCAACATTTTTCCATATGAAAACAAGCACCAAATTTGCATTAAATTTAATAGACATGGAAGAATTTAATAAAAAATTTTATGGTGCTAAAAAAATAACTAGTGACATCCTATTAATTATTTCTTGGATTCGCATTGAAGAAAGAGACAGACACAAAGAAAAAAGAAAAGATAAAACCCACATGACTCATCAAAAATGATAAAAATATATTAACTATTAGTTATTTCTCTTAGTTGTATCTATTTTTTTTTTTAAAGTTGACTTGGAAAATAACTAATAAAATATTACTAGTTATTCTAGGAGCACCATGAAATTTCTTGAATATACAAATTAGATAGGAATTGCATAGATAAAAATCAAAGCGCAAATTTGGTCTAACAAATGCAAATTTTTCAAAATCCATTAGACAAGAATTGCATTTATAATACCAAATACAAATCAAGTTATATATATATATATATATATATATATATGGTACTGTATTTGAGTAAAACAACAATGTATATAGGGGTGTTTAGAACCTGGTTCGGTTTAGTTTAGGTCAAAAAATCTAACCGAACCAAGTTTTTTAATTTCAAAAAAGATTTGAGTAGACTAAATCGAAAACTAGTTCAAATCATCGTAGCCTTCAAACTTGCTTACACTTTCTATTCGATCTGAATCTCTAAAAGGAAGAAAATGAAATTAACACCAGATGAAGCAACAAAAATATATCAAGAAGCAACAAAAATCACTAGAATACCAGGGCCTGTAGAAAAAATATTAATCAAATTAAGAACTATTAGACCATGTGGCTAATCAAAACAAATAAACTATAATAATTTAGCAATCAAGCTTGGATATGGAGAGAGGGGCCAGACTAAGAAACAAGACATACAAGGATAGTACACTATGAAGCCACCATGTCCCGTATGACAATTGCTCTACTGGTGCTTGCGCTAGCGCTAACATTGAAGAAAAAGAGGAGCAAATGAAGGACTATTCAATAAAGAAGCTGAGGATTGATGTAACTTTAGAGATTTTCTTTAGGTGAAACATAAAGGGTAAAAGGTAGATGGACTAATGGGGAAAGTGATGGGATTGAACGAGACAGGAGGCGTGAGGAGGTGGGGTGCGACTGCAAGTGGTAGTTTAGAATTAGGTGAAAACTTTTTATTTATACTTTTTTATTTATTTTTTATATTTAGTTCAAATTTAGTTCAACCGGTTCATTCAGTCTTGGCTTTCTAAACCAATACCAAATTGTATCAAATGTTTTTCTTGTTTTTAAATTAGTTTTTTCAGTTTTTTTCTCAATTCAATTTATTTGATTATTTTTTTAGTTTTTTCGGTTGGTTTTTTTTTAACACCACTAAGTGTATATATCTCCTTATTATCAAATTAGTTTTTCCAAAATAATTCTTTGAAATTAAATATTGAAGAATCATATACCTTAATGAATGAAAACACGTTCTTGTAACAAATCATAGTCATAAATAATGCAATAAAAAAGAACTCAAACATAAATTTTAATAGTGTTGGAAATTTGTTTGAAAAACATGGTTAGTAAGCATATTTGAGGTCAAGTTAAAAGTGGGATCTATTTACTTTTAGGATTATAATTTTGTTGGAATTTAATCTCCAACATATACTCTTTAACATAAAACATTAATATGTCTTAAATAAATTATGTGTGAATGGGATTGATATCAAAGAATCATTGATTGACATGTTTTAGTGAAACTTAAAATCATCTAGAGAACAAGAAAAGTTTCATGGTTTTTTTATATAAAGAGCATTTAAAGAGATAAGATTGGGCTAAAAAGACACTGAAATCTTTAGAGAAGAGAGGACCTAAATAAAGTGGATTTTGAGTTTAAACTCACATGTGTGTGTTGGCCCGACTTGTGTCCGAGCTTGAGTTTGGGTTCATTTTAGAATAATTTTATGAGCCATAAAAGATTTTTTTTGCCAACTTAAATTTAGGATTGGATTTGGTCTATGAAGAATTATTTCTTCCAGGCCAACCTACTGTTTTGTTGAACCTATGAAAAGAAAAATATGATTAGTTCTTCCAGTATTTTTTCAATAAAACCTAAATATTTTTTCAATAAAACCTGAATATCATCGATAAAAGTTCATTTATTTCAATAGAGTCAGGTTTTTAAAAATCCTGAATGAAAACTTATGATTGATGCTTGATTCATAAAGTTCAAGGTTAGTATATACATAAATAAATTTTATTATTATTTAATGCAATTAGTTTTTTAATTTTAATGTTCTAATTATTTTATGAAATTGATGCATAAGGAAAAATTTTACTAGGAGAAGGTTGACAACACTGCTGTCAGGAGAGCGTGAGAGAATCATAACACCATTAGGCAAGATTGAATCCAAAATGTGATATTTTTTTTTAAAGTGTTCAGATTTTATTTTTCATAATCTTGACCGCTAATGTTTTTCTATGAACCAGCTTGTGTGATTTCTGGTATGAGGTGTAAAAAGAATAAAAGAAATATGTAAAAGAAAGAGGTCTTCCATATGGTAATATTTTGTTTTATAAGACAATTTTTTTAATTGTTGTATTATATAAAAATACTTAACTAATAGTAGCTTCCTTTTGTAGGATATGGTACTTGGACATGACTCAAGATTGATAAAGCTTTTTATTGAAACCTATATGCAAAATGAGGACTGTTAGGGGGGGTATAGCTGAGCTCAAAATTTCATGATAAATTGGATTTCAACAATTTTTTTTCCAGTTATTTTTTTTTAGACTTGCTTACTCTTTTTTTAAGGAAACATATTACACCTAATTTCAATAAAGATACAGGGACGACCTTTCGACCCATCCAAAACTTGATTCGAAGTTGTGGTTGGAGGCTGGATCATCTGGTGGACCCAATAGAAATTGAGTTTATGATATTTCCAACACTACGACTAAAGAAATGCAGAAGGGCCGTTGTGTATTGACCGTTGGTCCCTCGCTATCGAGATCGAGCTAGCAATCTCTGGCCATTCAGGCGATTGTATAAGAACAAGTTCAAGTTCAGACGACCCAACTTAATACCGAGATAACCCAACTTAGGTTTGGGATGGCTGACATGAGGGATAAAGTGAATGTCCTTGAGCATCTATTGGCAACCCTCATCGGTACATGTGGTCAACCTCGTTGCCCTTATGGTTTCGATGGAGATTTGCCTCCTCCCCCTCCCGCTCTAGTTTCTATCCATTAGATAAATTGTATTTGATAATATTTTTTAAATTAATAAAGAAATTTAGTTATTTTATTTTAGTTCCTTTTCTTTTGTATTGTTTATTTTATTTTTTTTAAAAAATACTAATTAGATACAATATTAATAGAATTACTGACATACTAAGTCCCTTGAAAAGTTCCAGATAGTCAGAAAAAAATTACTGGACTTTGCTACTGACAAATATAGACAGAATTACCGATGAACTAAGTCTATCAAAAAAATCCAGAGAGTAGGAAAAAAATTATAGAACTTGCCATTGTTAGATATAATTCTTCGACAATTTAATTATGTTGGTAATATACATATGATCACCGATGAAATTACCGACAATTAATTCTATCGGTAATTGCCATAATCATCTATAGATTTACCGATTGAATGAATGCCAATAAATATTTTTTGTTTGACATGCTATTTCTATCTGATGATAATATTCCCGACAAAATGATCCACAACATATAAATTGCTGATAATATGTTTTCTGATGATAATTTTCTATCCGTAAATATTTTTCTGACAAAATAAATATTTAAACAGCGACCTAATATTCGTTGGTGCTATGCAATATCATGAGTGCTTAATTCCTAGTCAGAAACAATAATAAAAAAACCGAAATAAGACATGCATCTAAAATTAGCTACTGTTTTTGTGAGATTGATCTGAGATTTTGTTAGTTGTAAACACAAAGAATTACAGGTGCACAACTTGTACACAGGGCATTTAGCTACTGTTTTTGTGAGAAAGCCCCACTAGCCACTATGTAACGTGTTTTGAGTCATGATGCATCATCTCGATTGCCACTCATTTTTACTTTAGAAGATGATCATGGCTTTCAAAGTCATGCTAACACTTTTAGGGTCATATACAGAAGTCAGATTCAATATAAAATTATGTGAAGTTGAAAAAATGAAAAGGATTAACTAGATATCATCAACATCATTAAGTTGAAATTTGTGCCCCTTTCATTAAAATATTAAAGAAGTCACCAGCAAAACATTGATAATCAACATGTTGGAGAGGAATAGGTGAGAATTAGGTAACGCGTTCAATCTCTTAAATTAAAAAGATTTTGAAGTGTTTTTTTCCCTATAAATAGTAGCAGTCTAGGTGCAATATTTCAGCAAGAAAGTCTTGCCTGCTAAGAAAATCAGGAGTGAAAAATGGAGAAACAAATAAAAGGGTCTAAGAAGAGGGTGATGGTGATCATAGATGAGAGCGAGTACAGTTATCATTCCTTCATGTGGGTAGTTGACAATCTCAAAGAATTTATCACTGAGTCGCCGCTTGTCATCCTTGCTGCACTTCCTGCTCCTAACTGTAAATTTTTTTATGGGGCACAGTTTGGCACCGCTGCCCTCTGTTGTCCAGTCTCTCCCAGTTAGTTTTCTTGCTCTTCTTTCTTCCACTTCTGGTTTACTTTCCTGTTTCCGAATTTTGTGGTGATTTTATTATACTAATATATATTCTCTTGTGGCCTATGTAATGTTTTGTGCACAATTAAATTTCTTTATGGGGCACAATTTGGCACCGCTGCCCGCTGTTGTCCAGTCTCTCCCAGTTAGTTTTCTTGCTCTTCTTTCTTCTTCTTCTGGTTTACTTTCCTGTTTCTGAACTTTGTGGTGAATTTACTACATTAATATATCTTCTCTTTTGATATATGTAATGTTTTGTGCACAATTTATTTCATGGAAGCCCTAGATTTGATCTGTGCCATTCAAGAAAAAAACAAGAAGATCTTATTAGGTATCTTGGAGAAAGCTGTGAATATCTGTGCTAGTCGAGGGGTATGCTCACTGCATCACTATCTTTATGTGCCAAAATATTAGCTTAGTGTTTCACTTTTGGAAAATTTTAGTTTAGTTGTTCATATTTCAGTATTTCATTAAGCAATAAATCAAGTAAAGCTGAATTCAAGCTTTCTGTGTATTTGTTTATCTCCAGCAATCTTACAGTCATCAGTAGTGAAGGATATATGTGTTCATGTTATTTTTGACTCCATAGGTGAAAGCAGAAACAATTTTAGAAGCCGGGGAGCCTTATGAACTCACATGCAATGCTGTTCAGAAGAACAATATTAATCTCCTCGTGATTGGTAACACATCCATTAATGGAACTCTCAAAAGGTTAGGAAATTTCTTTGTAACTTCAAAAATCATTTCGACAGCTCTCAAAAGTCGCATAAATTGTATGAACCTGATTCAAAATGAGTTATTTCAAGAACTTGAACATGCTGGCATGGTTGTCAACCCTATAAACTCTTGCAACAAGCTCCACCAGAAGCACTGAAATCTGATTTTGTTTTGATACAGGGATTTTCTGGGGAGACTGAGCAACTATTGCCTGAATAATGCCAAGTGCCATGTCCTTGTTGTGAAGAAACCAGAATGAATAAGCATTAGTCCATTTCAACAGGGAATTACTTTGTAATTAATAAGTTGTTTGGACATCATTTGATATGGTTTTCCTGTTTTCATTACATGTAAAACTTTATCATGTGGTAAATCAAGAAAGCTGCAATAACATTGTTTGGTTGTTCAAGAAATGAGTTTAAGTTAGCTACCGACCGCCACATCTTTCCTTGAAAATTGCATCGAAGAACAAGATTGAATATTTAAGCAAGCAAATTAACTGTCTTTACTGCACAATTTGGAACCCAGTAATTAGATGATGTCTTTTTATCAAACAAATGTAAGAACATTAAGAAGCACTATGGATAAGGTTTGACGTGACGAAGAAGGGTATTGTTACTGTTGTTGCCAAAAGATAACTGAAGATAAAAAAAAAATTAATAATTTGTTTGTTGAGGAAGCTAATGCGAGGCAGGATTCCTGTTGAAGAAGGTGTTTACTCGCCGACAGAATATTCCATTGACATTTTCTAATTTTACGGTGGTGTTCTAAATGATATTTATTACTCCTCTTAATTTGTTAACCTTGAAGACTTTTATAGATTATATTTTTCTTTTTTTTTAGTTTTATATTTTTAAATAATTAAAAAGCCCCTGAATAAAAATGAGTAATGTTTTTATTTTATTATTAAATGATAATAGAGTTCTATTTCAATGTATATAATTATTTATACGCTTGAGATTTGCACAGCAGGTCTCGAGTTCGAGTCAGGGCGTGTACCTCTTGTAAGAGCCTGGGACAGCCGGAGTTTTACTCGCTCACCTGGGCCCACAAAATACGTTTTCCGGAGGGTGGAGTTTCCTCGAATTCAAAAAAAAAAAAGTTAGACAGACAAAACAAAAATTAAATTCTTCATCATAATTTGTTTCTAATTTGTAAAAGACATTAACAGGTTTAATTGAGTCCAAATCAAGTAATTAATAGCTTCAAGGGAAAAAAAAAGTAACTAATAGCCATTTTCATATTATAAGCATTAGGATAATTTTCAGGAAGATTTATTTATTTTTTTTGAAAAATCATTGTTCCATCAATGTGGGAATGCTGAATTATATTTTATTCAACAGATATTTACGTGGCAATATCGAAGCAAATCACAAAGCTTCTAGAGGTCAAGGCAATAGAATGCCATCTTCATAGGAAACAAATCACAAAGCTTCTAGAGGTCAAGGCAATATCGAAGCAAATCACAAAGCTTTTTGTATATATATTATATTTTTCTAGAAAGTGACTGTTAAGGTTGACAAGAATAGCATTATCCAGGACGTGACTCGTATTTGCCCACACGTAAGTGTTAATATCATCTAAGTTTAATATAAAATTATTTTTTAAAAGTTTTTTTTATTGTTAATATATTCCGGATTAATTTGCACGTATCTCAACTAATTTTATGGGCGGTTAAGTTAATGATCATGTAAGTCTCAGGTGACTTTGAGATTTATAAGACTCAAACTGATGATTTCTAAAAAACAAATTTAAAATCTAATTACATCTCTCACGAATTTATTTTTTTTTTAAGGTTTTTCTAATTCCTTAAAGTTGCAAAGTTTAAATAGTTATATTGATTATTTAACCATCAGGTATGCATGGTCACATCCTGGTTGTTAATGGGTGATCTTAGGCTCTAAAAGCTTGTTTGACAATGTCTTTTTATTTAATAATATTTTTCA
>Ga0307509_10011393_pt1 | contig 10772 bp, 15 predicted proteins | sample 10_EM_MG_FD_202245 | JGI IMG/M metagenome (GOLD analysis project Ga0307509, IMG submission 202245) | Populus trichocarpa ectomycorrhiza microbial communities from riparian zone in the Pacific Northwest, United States - 10_EM | ecosystem: Host-associated > Plants > Roots > Unclassified | place... | reverse complement strand
TGATCTCCCATCTCTGCGTTCATTACGTTATTTATCCCTATTCAGTTTCCGGACATGGTGGCCAGACCAAAGATCACGATGGGGATGAGGAGGATGGCTATGACGAAGGTATGTTAGCAAAGTTTTGATCGCCTCGAACCAATCACGTACCGTTGGACACAGTGATCTACCCCGTGGACTACAAGACCGGCGGTCACATCGTCGATGATGTGCGCACCCTGTCTCGCCTCGCGTGCTCATCTGACATGTCCTTATTGTAGCAAATGCACGACATCATGGTCAAAGCCCTCCCTGCGGGGTGCAGGCTGACTGCCATTTTCGATTGTTGCCACTCTGGTTCCTCCCTTGGTAAGGAATCGCGCCCCCACGCACCGATTGGTTCTGAGACGCTCTTTAGACCTTCCATATATGTACTCTACTGAGGGAAAGATGAAGGAGCCAAACTTGGCCGCCGACGTTGGTCAAGGACTTATGGGCATGGTTTCCTCCTATGCTAAGAAGGATATGGGAGGGATGCTCAAGGGAGGGATGGGAATCCTGAGGGCGGCAGGCGGAGGAGCTCAGAAGGCGGGTGATTACACAAAGAAGACGAGGACCAGCCCTGCGGATGTGGTAAGCTCGCACCTCGGTGGAAACAAACTCTAAAGTGACTTATTCGGTATCGCAGATCTCCTGGAGCGGTTGCAAGGATTCTCAAACCAGTGCGGATACAGTCGAAGCTGGACAGGCTACTGGCGCTATGAGTCACGTGTGTTTCCTTTTCTTTTGCGTCAGCTTGGTGACACACCTTTCTCACACCCTAAACCCCAGGCGTTCATCAGCGTTTTGTCTCAAAACAAGAATCTGAGTTACCAACAGTTGTTGAACGGGATTCGCGATATCCTAAGATCCAAGTACAGCCAAAAGCCTCAGCTCGCCGCGTCCCATCCTATCGTAAGCCGGAGCACTCGTTGCTCACTTGACGGTAACCTGACGCTGCGTTCCAGGAGACGAGCACGTACTTCATCTGTTGATCCTCCTTCGCGCCATGCATGCGCGTTGTACGAAAGCAAGGGCTGGGGACGATGTCAATCATGCGAATATTTCAGTGTACCTCTACGGCTGGATCTTATATATCTACGTGTACAAGAAGTGTGGCGGTAATGGCACCCTCCTATCTGCCTCCTTCTGCCTCATGGGCTGCGTCAGTAAGTTTAGCCACCTCGAGGCGTCAATGACTGCGGGCCCTGCGAAGAATGACAGAAGTTCACTGCTTCCGAATCGCGGTCAATTTCTGGATTTGCAATGGGTATCATCTCGCGCGGCCAGCGGTGAATCCCACCGGCTGTCCCTTGCTGATACCGTTTGGTCGTCTGAGCTGACTGTGGGGCTGACTGTGAAGTTAACTCCGATGGGGGTCCCTGCGTCCGGAGAGGGATTGTCCGGCGGGTGGTTCAAGGGCATTGTCGGCGCTTATTAGTCCATTACGTCTGCATACGATCCTTCTGCACTTTATTTTGTTACCGCTCTTTCCGGTGTACTATGTATTTAAACGGGAGCAACGCGGCTGTGGCGACTCTACGATGGGATCCTCGAGTTCTTCGGCGGAGAGTGTTTGGGCGAATGGGCGAGCTTCGAGTTGAGAAGTAGGATGTGTCAGTTCGGCTTACTCAGAGCTCGATCACATCACCATTCACCTCCAACATGAACCTGCGTGTCGCCCGAGATGACATTGGTTTGGTGACCACTGAATCGCGAAGCTTGCTAATCCCGCCGAATCTCAGACTATATATACCTCCTCCTGGTTGAGGAGGGTTCAAATGACCCCCGTTCGCTTTTGTTTTCCCCTCTCACCCGCTCTCAGGCTCACCCACACTCTACTCTCCCGAGCACCTCTCCCAGTCTCACGCACGCCCCGTATCTCCAACTCGTTCAAGAAGTTTGCTAGTACCATGTCGACCTCACCCGCAAAGCAGAACGTGGTCATCGTTGGAGGCGGTCTCGCTGGCACCATACTGGCCAAAGAACTCTCTGCTAAACTCGACCACTCCAAGTACAACCTTGTCGTTGTCGAGACTCGACCTTACCTTGTTTGGATGCTTGGTGGCGCCCGCATGGCCACTACCACCGAGAAGGACGCCATGGACAAATACTTTTTCAACTACGACAAGTTCCTCCCAGCCGGGAAGGGAACCGTCAAGAAGGCCAAGGTCGAGAAGATCGTCCCGAGCAGCGACGGGACCGGCGGAGAACTCGAGTTGTCTGGGGGTGAAGTTCTGCCGTATCGAAGTATGTCAACTGCCACCCCGAGTGTGGCGTGACAGTTCTCTGACTTCCTTCCCTGCTTCCCAGGCCTCGTGTTGGCGACTGGATCCAAATGGGTCGGTCCTGTCGACTTCCCAGAGACCGACGCCGATATTCGGCAATTCGTGTCTCAATGGCAACAGCGCTTTAAGTCCGCAGAGGACGTTGTGATCGTTGGAGGTGGAGCCGTTGGCATTGGTATGTAGGACGTTCCTTACCCCATTACCCTATGGGCTAACGTCGACCCATTTCTGTAGAACTCGCTGGAGAGCTCCGCGACGAGTATCCGGTAAGCTCGATCCATCCACGATCGTGATGGGAGACTCAATACTGACTTGCCTTTACAGGACAAGAAAATCACTATCGTCCACGGCGGTGATAAGCTCCTCAACGACACCTATCCAGATAGCTTCCGTAGAGGCATGGAGTCCAAGTTACGTGCACGCAAGGTCGACATCATCTTGGGTGAATACGTCGACCAGTTCCCACCCTCTGGGTCTGGAGAGTTGGTCTTCAGGTCTGGGGAGAAGCTCAACGCTGGCCTTGTCGTGAGTAACTCCTGCATGTATGCTTATGTGTGGGCGGTTATTTTAACTGTCGTTTCATCTAGGCCACGACATCTGGTCCTACCCCGAACACCGCAATGATTGCCGAGTCCCTCGGCCAAGACGCTGTGACCACTCGCAAACACGTCAAAGTCCTTCCTACACTGCAACTCAAGTCCCACCCGTCAATCTTTGCTATCGGCGATATCCTCGATTGGGAAGAGCAGAAACAGCTTTTCAAGGCCAATGGTCACTCATCGGTCGTCACGGCCAACATCTTGAGCATACTTGGCGGTTCGGAGCCACGGAAAAATTACAAGACAGGTCCAGAGATGATCCTGATAACCAATGGCAAGGTAAGCGTCGATTGATTTCATTTCGGGGTGTCGATGATTGACCGTTCACACAGAACGGCGGTGGCATGTACATGGGTTTCCTGTGGGGGTTGACGTTTGGTGATTGGGCTGCCAGGATGCTGAAAGGGAAGGACATGGCCCTGAACATGATTCGTCCGAGAATGAATGCCGCATGATTGTTCTTCCTGCTTCCCACGTATTCATCTTCCTCTTCCCCGTTACATTTTACATGTCCTGTAATTCTGTTCTCCGTCTAACCACGATAATATCCTGATCTGTGCTATTCCGCCGCGGTCTGGTTCCAGTCGAGTTTCAGTTGCGGACGTTTCGGGTTCTGGGTCATGACGTCAACTTCCAAGAGCCCGGAAGATTCCCAAATGGGGAATCGATCGAAGAGAGGCGCCCCCGTCAGACAAGGGTGGCGTTATTTTCAAAGGGGCGGGTCGCTTACCCTTAGCTCCTTTTTGTGTCTTTTTCGCCCATTTAATATATCCATGGCTCTCAACACCACCGCGTTGCAGGACGGTCCAGTCCCTCCTCCTCTCGCTCGACCCAACACCTCCACCTCCCTCTACTTCGACGCCATGCCCTCCATGAGTTCACTCTTCAGTCGGCCTCGTGGCCAGAGCCGGTCTAGCTCCCCTGAACGGGGAATCAAACAAAACATCAGCGCACCTATTCCTACAGACCCCGGACAGAACCCCCACCAGGCCGCTATCATCAGCGGGGATACCAACATCGGCGACGGCGAAGATGATAAGAACACGTTGAGGGCTGACGACTTGACGCATGGCGATGGCGTACTACTCGCTTCTGAACGCCCGCGACAATCTTCCCCCATTCAAGCTGAAGGCGCTGCGGAGATGAGCCGACAGGCGAGCGTGTCCGTTTACGACGTGTCCAGTCCTGCTTCTGCCCGCAAGAGGTCTTTGTCTCGGTCGGAAGACCATGGGGGCGGGACTGACGAGACCAGCCTTCGATCCGTCCCTGTTGTGTATACGAATATGGTACCTGAGGGTGAAGACCCAGCCAGTAGCTCCTCTCCGGCAGAAGTGACGCGGAAGGTTAGTGTGAAGAGGAGCCCGTCGAAACTCGTCAAGCGGAGGAGCACCAAGGGCAAGCGGACTGAAAATCTTGCCAGTGGGAGTACGAGGGGGAACGTGAGGTCCGCCAGTCGGTCTTCTCAGCGCTCTTTTCGTTCTAGCCGGGGCCCTGTGTTTGATATGGTGACCGGTCCGCCGAATGCGAGTATTGGCGACGCTGGAGGCGCGTTTGGGACCGGTGCGGTGATGGCTGCCCCTGAGCACGATATCGAGGACGAGTTGCAGTCTGGGTTCCAGGAACGGGTCACGATAGCTGAAAGCGCGTTGACGAGGAAGCAGACGATAAAGATCCAGAAGGAGGAATGTACGTTCACACTTCCGTTTTTCTCCTCTGTTCGATGGTTTGTGGCTTACCGGTTTGTTTTTGTATCAGTGTCGGTGTCGAAGAGGATCTCGAAGATTGTCGAGTCGGAAGGGAAGGCTGAGAAGAATTCCCTCGAGGCTGCGATTCAAGAATTGAAGGGTATACAGAAAATGCAGCGGGTTGCCGTCAAGGTAAATCTATTCTTCCATTTAACCGTGTTCGTTGGTTCTGAAGGACGATCATTCTCCTCGGGATGGCAGGAGGAAACTACCGTCCACGCCTCACACATCAAATCGCTTCAAAAATATCACGAAGCGGATATCGCAGTCGTGAAAGCCAGGGCAGAGGTCGAAAAGGTCGAAGCGGATATCGCCGCTCGACTCGCAAAGGTCCAGGCGGACCTGAACAAGTTTCGAGTTAGGGCTCAAGGGAAAGTGGACCAAGCGGTTGCGGAGGCTGAGAAGGCGAAAGCCGAGGTGAGGGCTAGAGAAAATCACCGTGAGATGAGTAGGAAGCATTCGGAGCGGGTCACGGATTGGGTTAGGGATAAGAGGAAAGAGGTCGAGGTGCTAAGGGGATGGATGGCCGTTGATAATGTAAGTGGTTCGTCGCTTTGTTCATGGAGTTGGCTAACGCGAAAACGGGCTTCCAGAGAGAACGAGAAGTTAAGTTGAACGAGTTGAAGGGCGCCACCCATCGCACCCCAACCCAGACCACAAGCTAGTAGTATGATGGTTACGCTCAAGATTCCGTTCTCGTCATCTATTGTATGCCCCTCTCGACTTGCGTCCGGGACGAACAGTCGGAACTATTTGTACTGCAGAGCCACTATGTATTCGGTATATCGAATTGTGTACGCGGATTTATTGCTCCCGGCGTGTTGACCTTTTGAACATTTTTGGCGCCGGCCTTCACTTGAGTGGGCGGTCCGCAGTTCGTGATCGATCGAGCCTTCTTCAAGTCCTCGATTGGTCATCCCATCCTGCTAGGGTGAGTTTCTCGTGTTCGGCGCTCGGTGGCTGGTAGTGGACTCATTTTGTGTTAGGTATCGTGTTCAAAGGACCTTTGCTATTCTGTGTCTGTGTATGACCACTCGCTATTGTCATGTGCGACAGATGTGAAGGGTCTCCCCCGCAGAGGGTGGACCGTCAATGGTAGGGTTGTCGCGTGAGCGAATCCCCTTGTCGTAAGACGATATGGAACTCATCCAGTACAGCATACAAGATGCTTTGAGGCTATTCATCCCTCCGCTGAAAAGCGATGAAGCCCGAACAGACTTTTACACGGTCTACAAGAGAGAGTCGACAGAGTACGACACCAATTACGTGAAGAAGTACGACGAAGATCTCAACACGACACTCGTTTTTGTGAGTATCCCGACCCTCTAATTTTTACAACTACCAGATTGACGGAGTTTTGAGGCTGGCTTGTTTTCGGCTGTCAGCTCATCGTTTGTGATTGACATCCAAACGAAACTGGAACCAGACCCGAACGACGTGACTGCTGCCTACCTCAGGGCCATCCTCCTTACTCTCAACAGCTCCGCAACTCTCGGAGAACTCCCCGCCCCACCCACTCCGTGGTCTGGTCCAGCCCAAGAAATCGTTATCGTCACAGACCTCCTGTACGCAAGTCTGCTATTATCCCTGTTAGCCGCTTTCGTCGCCATGTTGGGCAAGCAGTGGTTGAATCGGTACCTCCGCGATACCGGAGGATCGATCGCGGAGCGATGTGGAGACAGGCAACGGAAACGAAACGGGATCGAAAAGTGGCCATTCGAAATTTTCGTCGAGAGCCTGCCCGTGATGTTGCAGCTCGCGTTGCTTCTGCTTGCCGTTGGACTGTCGCGGTATATGTGGACGATAAACGTGTCGGTCGCTCACACGATACTCGGCCACACCGCGTTCGGTGTGGGGTTCTTCATCTTGATCGTGATCGCTGGCACGTCCTCATACGAATGCCCGTTCCAAACTCCAGCCTCGCTTGTACTTCGAGCGCTTGGCGTTCATAGGACTTTCGGACGCTTGGTATCCTCCCTTCCGTTACTCGCGATCCGGCGACGCCTGCGCAACTTTGGCCGAAACCTCGGATACCTCTATTTCCGAATACGGGTAACTGTCTCCAGGGTCAAAACGACAATTTACATGGCCCTCCATCAGTACGCGGCTCTAGCACAAACCACGAGGGACCTCGCAATCCTACCGCACCAAATGTTACCATCCGGACACGTCACGCCGGTTTATACCAGTCAGCTCTGGAACCTCGGCCCGATCTTGAAGGAACAAAACCTGTTCCTCCCTCGCAGGACGAACAACGCCGACGCGCGCTGCATTAACTGGATCCTCGACCGAATAACTGATCAAGAAGCGAACGATTCGGCGCTCAGGTTGGCCTGCACGATTCGGTGGTACGATGACGGTGTCGACTCGCAGCCGTCATACGAAGGGCTCAATTTGGTGCTTGTTGGGTGTTTTGGGTTTGATGGAAAGGTTCATCCGGGGATGAGGAATCGCGCATACGATTCTGCGAGGGCCATTGGGAGGTTGTACGTTCTTGCGTGGGCTAGATCGGACGCTTTGGCGGATACACGAGTTCCACTCCCACCCCCTTCGAGATGGGTCGCCCACGCCGCCGATGATTACGACCTACGATCCATCCTCTGTTTGTTGTACGCGTTCTCTCATCGTGACGAGCCGCCGATTTCCGAAGAGGATTTCACTGGGATTTCCGTCACACATACGATCTGGGTTTCCGATCTGCTGCTTCATCTTGAGTGGGCCAGGCGGGAGAACTACGAACGGGTGTTGTTCCTCCCGGCCTTGTTGTTGCGACAGAAGCTCCAATTCCCTGCCCCAGCGGTTGCAAATATATTGATGACCGCTTGTGTCTCACTCAACTGGCCAGTCAATGAAGAAGTGCTGCTAGTAACCGACAAATCGTAAGTGTGCATGATGTGGTCCCGCACCTCTTGTGTACTTACTCCTTTCAATCTAGTGCCTCCCTGAAAGAAATCTCATCCCACTTCTCTCGGGCGGTCACGGCAGCGGCCAATCCCCCTCACCCTTGCAATCACCGACTTTCTGGAATCATCGAAAGCCTGGTACATTTAGAGGGTTACTTCACCTTCGACCAACAAATGGCCTACGACTGGTGCTCCTCGATTTGTCACTACAACGAAGATCTTGGACCGCACAGGAGCCTGTTATTTGCTTGCCTTCGCATCGGTTACCGCAGATTCAATACCATTCCGACGCACGCGACCATCCTCTCGCCCTACCACCTTCGAATGGTTCCGCTTGTCTTTTCCAGCAGAGACGAAGGTGTAATCGGCGACTTCCTTTGCGCTTGGTGTACAAGTCACGTTCCGACGGGATTCGGCGACCTGGCCCTGCATACGACCCGGCTCGTGGACCTTGCCCACCTCGAAAACTTCGGATCACGCCTACAACACCTAGTGTTCCGAGCTCTAGGCCGCATGAAATACACGGACTTCAAATGGGTCGGACTGTCAAACCTAATCACACTCTTGGACCGAATCGAGGACGAAGGGATGTTCCGCGCCCCAGAACTACGAGACTTTTTGTTCGACGCTCTAGGCTCTCCCGAAGGAAGAAGGCTTCTCCCGTTACGTTATTGGCGAACCGCCGCGGAGTTGGCAGCGCGGGATCGACATTTCCTCAGTCCCGATCTACCCAAAATGGACCTCATCCGCTTCCTCGAAGCAGAGCGCGAATGGGAGAAACTTACCTGGTGGATGGGAGCCATTTGGACGTCGGTTTTGCCTGTTGGTGTGGTTGATGGTCAGTTGGAGGATATCGTGAGGGCCACGGAGTTCGTTGTGCGGCATAACCCCGAGGCTGCGAATGTGATTGGGAATCTTGTCAAGATCTCATCTGAGCTTGCGTTTGGGGTTCAACATGCGGAAAGGCTACGAGGCGCTCTCGAGAACTGTGCGGAGGGGCCTGTCGAGACTCGGCATTCGTAAGTGGGACATGTGTTTGTTGGGTCCGCTCAAAGGGCTGACACGGGGTTGGATTCCGATTTTAGGGATGAGCACGAACCGACAGAGGGTATGGGGGTACCGTCGCAACCGACCCCACAAGGTGTGATACCCCATTGACGCGGAAAAGTTCCATAACTCGTATTACCATAATCACTGCGTCCCCCTGTACTCCTGACACCGCATACCCATTTGACATACCCCCACCTTTCAACAACGACCACGGTCACTCGGGATCCATCGCACGAAAGCGTGTTCGATGACTAACGGAATATATACATACTTAAACTTCTACCCAAACTTCCAAATACAAATCTGTAAAGCGAGAGTTGCGGAGGATGCAGATCACATGCCATGATCGGGTGACAAATTCGAATATTCACAGAGGAAGGTGAAGGTAAAATTAATAGGAGAAAAAATGATACCGGAACCGAGTGATAGGGTGAGAGAGGACGAGGAGGGGGAAAGGAGACGATGTGATTGGGGGATCGGAAGAACGAGAAGGGGTGAAATAGAGAACATCTTCAAGAGAAAACACTTTAAAGGGCTTTTCATCGGACAACACAAGGGACGGAGAAGGGGTGTAATCTGTACCCTCAAACAGAAAAAATAAGGGGGGGGATGAGCCCAGCCGAAATCGGGGAAGGAGAGCACGTTAATAACATGGTGGAAGATGATCGTGGGGGAAAAGGAAAAGGCGGACGGGGGGTTGGATACATCAAGAAAACAGGGAGAAAGGGGGGAAAAAGGAAGAAGAGAGCATAGAGGATCTTAACGTGGCGTGTATGACATGGTAAAACACTGTGAGTTGTCGGAAAACATCAAGATTTTATGAAGCAGCTGAATCGTCAGGGGAAGGGAATCATAAGAAGCGTGGAGAGGGAGCTACAGCTGAAGTTGATCCTAGGGGCTCGTACATCGTGACCATCGGCGTGTTCAGGGCGTCAAAGGCGGACCGACATCAACGCCAATCCGCCCTTCGTTCGTTCATCCGCTCTAGATCAGCAAAGAACAGGTAGACCACCCTCGGGTCCTACACAGTAAGACAGGCGGATGACCATTCGCTGTCCTCCACTGACGAACATTTCGAGATTAAGAACTGTCCCCAGAGGATTCGTTGCCCTTTGTCCTCCTGTGAGAACCCATATTACTCCCGCTGGCACGGGTCGAGCTTGAAGGGAGCTGTGCGGAGGGTGGGAGGAAGCTTTGGGTCTGCGATTGGTACTGCGTGAAACCGCCAGCACCGAGGCCGGAGGAAGACGGAACACGTGTTTCGCGGCTGGAGGACATGGCGTGCGCTTGAATGTTCGCCGTCTGACCAAAGGTCGTGGTCGGTGGCTGGATGATGGTGGAACGGGTTGAAGATGGTTGGACGAGTGAGCTCTGGCCGAACGCGGGTTGCCCGGAAGATCCAATAGAAGGTAATCGAGGGTAGCCTCCGACTCCACTCGAGGGCTCTGGAGAAGCGGAGGTTGTGCTTTGACCTCTAGCGCCTGCGAGATATGGACTGTTGAGACGCGTATTGGACCTGGTGCTTCTGACGGAGCGCTGGGTTCCGACACGGTGTCCGGATTGGGCGGTCAGCACGGGATCGATCATCGAATCGTCGATTGTGTTTTCGACACCAGATCCTTGTGAACCTTCGGAATCGCTTCGGTTGGCGTTGGAAGGCCCAGCAATGGCACCTTGTTGACGAGGCTGTTCATCGGTGGCTGTAGTTATGCGGGCCGACTGAGCCTTGGTCGGCTTCTTGTTGCGCTTTCGGAGACGCTTGTTCCCCTCTCCTTGGGAGTAATCTACCATCCAGTAGCTTCCCTTGCCGGGATCGGTGACGGGCCTTGGGACCTTGCGGAACGTTTTGTTCAACGACAGATTGTGGCGGATCGAACGCTAAAACACGTCCGTAACATCAGTGATCCAAATCACAAATAGATGGAGAAACACAAAGCACACCTTCCATGCAGCGTCGGTACTATTCTTAAACCACTCAAATCTGCTCTCGAGGGCCTGGTAGATTTCTTGCAAGGTAAGCCTCTTCCTCGGGCTGCCGTAGATTGCCAGCTTGATAAGGGTCGGATATGGATAATTGGGTTTTTCGCCCACGGGAGGGTCATCGAGGACGTCAAGGTTGATCGGTTGGTTTCTATCCATGAGGCCTAGTAATTCTCGGAGGTTATCACC